>Ga0302303_10002097_pt1 | contig 12353 bp, 12 predicted proteins | sample III_Palsa_E2_1_FD_194542 | JGI IMG/M metagenome (GOLD analysis project Ga0302303, IMG submission 194542) | Peat permafrost microbial communities from Stordalen Mire near Abisko, Sweden - III_Palsa_E2_1 | ecosystem: Environmental > Terrestrial > Soil > Palsa > Peat permafrost | place: Sweden... | reverse complement strand
TACGACGACACCCGGCAACAGCTTCAGTGCTGACTCCGCCGGAGGAAGGATGGGCGGCAACGACGGCCCTATAAATGGACGGTGGCGGGTATCCTGATAAAAAAAACAGCTGTTGAAGAAACGGTCCGCCCGTTTCTCTTGTCTTATAGTCGATGTGGGCGTTGACGTTCCGGGTGTCGTCGTAGCTGATATTATTCATTTGAAAGCCGATGACCGGCAAATGGTCAACATACAGGTCTGCTTCATAGATACCGTTGGGATTGGCGGAGCCGCTCTGCGTATCGAAGGCAGACAAGGCAAAGCTGATACGCGACGTGGGGACAATAAGGAGAGTGGGGAATTTGGGCAGGATATGCGGAGATTGCTCGTAGATGCCTTCGTTGCGGTCATACCATGCCAGCCGGAGGAGTGTCGGTGGGGTCCGGTCAGGAACCGGCAATCCGAATAGCAGGGGATTGAGGTTGATATCGCCGTCCGTCCGGCGGATCTCGAAATGAAGATGTGGTCCCTGTGAACCGCCGGTATTGCCGCTGTAGGCAATGAAGTCTCCTTTTCTGACGGGGAAAAGACCGGGGGGAAGGGTAAGGTCTACTTGCCAGGATTGCAGGCGGTATTGCTGTTGATGGACATAGGCCGCCAGTGCAGGGAAGAACTGGTTGAGATGCCCGTACACCGTTGTATAGCCATTGGGATGGCGGATATAGATGGCCTGGCCGAATCCTGCAGGCTCGATCTCTACCCTGGCGACGTAGCCATCGGCGGCTGCATGTACAGGTTGGTTCTCTCTGTGTTGGGTACGGATATCCAGTCCCATGTGATAGTGATTGGGCCGAAGCTCGCCGAAGTTGGCGGCCAGGCTCATCGGAAAGTCCAGCGGGTTCCGGAAGTAACCCTGCGGATAGGTTACAGGGCCAAATAGCGGCAGAGAGGTGGAAGGGTCCTGCTGATCAGAAGGTGGCTGCGGAAGCTGCGCAATGACCGGCAGGGAGACGAAAGAAAAGATCAACGGGAGTAAGTAGTTCATCAATCGTGTCGATTAAAGTTGCATTAAAAATCGGCTGAAAATGCAAAGGTATTCAAATTGGTTACGATTGGTCTCACAGCGCAAACTATTCCCATTGTGAGCCGGCCCTTCCAAAAATGACACCGCAATCAAGGGTATGCCGGGCAATCCAACGGGCAGCTTTTTTCGTATATCTGGATCAGGGAAGTGAAGCTATTGTTAATAAAAGATTATGGATCAATCCCGGACCCCCCGCCGCAAAAAAATACTACGAAAAGGGTAGGTTTTTTTTAAAGTTTGGTACAGCTTTTGGCTAACTACAGATGTCTTAATAATAGATGCGGTTCACAATAGTAAATTAACCAGCTATGAAAGGAGTTAAAAACAAAATGGTCGTCTTTCTGGCAGTCACTGTCGGGGGGATGATAGGCGTTGTAAAAGGCGAAGAAGCTAAACAGAAATGGGTATTTCGGATGAAAAGCAAGTATGAAAATCGCAGGTTAATGGCGGAGAAGAAATCCATTGCCCGAAAGGGTGGGGTGCTGCTCGATGACATAGAGCTGGCAGCGTATCATAATAACTGACATCACCCGTAAAGTAACAACATAAGAGGTCGTTTCACAAGATAAAGTGGACGGCCTCTTTTTCATTTATGTCCGGCAAGCTTCGCTTGCCCGCGCCATGGGCCCGTGGATCAGGGTTTTTTTTCTCCCTCAAAGCATGTACCTTTGCGCAATTTCATTTTTTTCAACATGCCCAAAGACTCCTCTATTCATTCCGTTCTCATCATTGGTTCAGGTCCCATCATTATCGGCCAGGCTTGCGAATTCGATTATTCCGGCACGCAGGCTGCCCGCAGCCTCCGGGAAGAGGGCGTCAAGGTCTTTTTGATCAACAGCAATCCTGCCACGATCATGACAGACCCGATCATGGCGGACAAGGTCTATCTTTTACCGCTGACGGTAGAAAGTATCGAACAGATCCTGGAAGAGAATCAAATCGACGCTGTCCTGCCTACCATGGGCGGTCAGACAGCGCTCAACCTGGCTAAAGAGGCGGAAGATCTGGGCATCTGGGAAAAGTATGGAGTCAGGCTGATCGGTGTGGACATCAAGGCGATTGACAAGGCAGAAGACAGGGAAAAGTTCCGCCAGTGGATGATCCGACTGGGGGTGCCTGTCGCCACTGCCAAAACGGCAAATTCCTTCCTCGAAGGGAAAGAATTTGCCCAGGAGATAGGTTTCCCGTTGGTGATCCGACCGTCTTTCACCCTTGGGGGCACCGGCGGCGGCTTTGTTCATGACAAGGATGAACTGGATGAAGCCCTTAACCGGGGGCTCCAGGCCTCCCCTATTCATGAAGTGCTCGTAGAAAAGGCTGTGTTGGGCTGGAAAGAATTCGAGCTGGAATTGCTGCGCGACGCCAACGACAATGTCGTCATCATTTGCACCGTGGAGAATTTCGATCCCATGGGCGTACATACCGGAGACTCCATTACCGTGGCCCCGGCCATGACCCTCAGCGACACAGCCTTCCAGCTGATGCGCAATACGGCCATCATGATGATGAGGGATCTGGGAAATTTCTCGGGTGGCTGTAACGTACAGTTTGCTCTTAACCCCAAAACAGAGGAGATCATCGCCATCGAGATCAATCCCCGGGTGAGCCGGAGCTCGGCGCTGGCGTCAAAGGCGACGGGCTACCCCATTGCGAAGATAGCCGCCAAATTGGCGCTCGGCTATAACCTGGACGAACTGAAGAACCAGATCACAGGCACCACCTCCGCCTATTTTGAACCGGTGCAGGATTATGTCATCGTGAAAATTCCCCGGTGGAACTTCGATAAATTCAAAGGGGCGAATGATACGCTGGGATTACAGATGAAAAGTGTCGGCGAGGTCATGGCGATCGGCCGAAGCTTTACGGAGGCCGTGCAGAAAGCCTGTCAGAGCCTCGAGAACAATGCGATTGGTTTAGGATACTACGGTAAAAGCCTGATGCATGCAGAAGAACTGCTGGAATATATCAAGACGCCGAAATGGGACCGGATCTTCCGCATCAAGGATGCCCTGATGGCCGGCATTTCTGTCGGGACGATCTCCAAGGCCACCAATGGCATCGACCGGTGGTTCCTGTACGAGATCCTGAAGATCTGCAACATGGAAAAAGAGCTCACGAAGTATAAGCTCGACACCCTCCCCAACAATGTATTACTGGAAGCCAAGCAGCTCGGTTTCAGCGACGACCAGATCGTGCACATCATGAACTCGGGTACGGAGGATGCGCTGTATGAAAAAAGAAAGGCCGCGGGCATCACGCGTATCTATAAAATGGTAGACACCTGTTCAGCGGAGTTCGAGGCTAAAACGCCCTATTTCTACTCCACTTTCGAAGGCGGTCATTCCAATGAAAGCAAACGCAGCGACAAAAAGAAGATCGTCGTGCTCGGATCGGGCCCCAACCGCATCGGGCAGGGTATCGAGTTTGATTACTGCTGTGTCCACGGGCTGATGGCCATTAAAGAATGCGGGTACGAGGCCATCATGGTCAACTGCAACCCGGAGACCGTTTCTACCGACTTCGATATTGCCGACAAGCTCTATTTCGAGCCCGTTTACTGGGAGCACCTGTGGGAAATCATCGAGCATGAACAGCCGGAAGGCGTCATCGTACAGCTGGGTGGTCAGACGGCCCTGAAGCTGGCAGAACGGCTGCATCAGAAGGGGATCAGGATCATCGGTACCTCTTTTGACAGCATGGATATCGCAGAAGACCGGGGCCGGTTCAGCGATATGCTGAAAGAGCTCGGCATCCCCTATCCCAATTATGGCACGGCCTTCGATGTCGACGAGGCCATACAGGTGGCTAACCGGGTAGGATATCCGGTGCTCGTCCGCCCCAGCTATGTATTGGGTGGGCAGCGTATGCGAATCGTCATCAATGACGACGAAGTGGAATCGGCAGTCGTGAGCCTGCTCAAGCATATTCCCGGCAACAAGATCCTGATCGACCATTTCCTGGACCGCTGCCAGGAGGCGGAAGTGGACGCCATTTTCGACGGAGAAAACTTCCATGTCATGGGTGTGATGGAGCATATCGAGCCGGCCGGCATCCACAGCGGTGACAGCCATGCCGTTCTCCCGGCCTTCAACCTTACACCCCTGGAGGTCACCACGCTGGAATATTATTCGGAAAAGATCGCCAGGGCCTTGAATATTAAAGGGTTAATTAATATTCAGTTCGCCGTCAAGGACGGCAATGTCTTTGTGATCGAAGCCAATCCCCGGGCCTCCCGGACCACCCCCTTTATTGCAAAGGCCTACCAGATACCCTACCTCAACGTCGCCACCAAGATCATGATCGGCAACCACAAGCTGACGGATTTCACCTTCGAGAAAAAGCTCAAAGGGTTTGCCATCAAGGAGCCTGTCTTCAGCTTTAACAAGTTCCCCGGCGTCAACAAAGAGCTGGGACCGGAAATGAAGTCCACCGGCGAGGCGATCCGGTTCATCAAAGATCTCCGCGATCCCAACTTCCGGCAATTATATAAGGACAGAAGTATGTATCTCAGCAAATAATTTTGAAATTCGTGCGTTATTGATGAAAATGCGGTCTTATTAATGGAAGAAATCGAAGTACCGACAGAACATCTGCACGAGGAAATTCAAGAGAAAGCTGAAGAGCAAAAAGAGAAATGGACGCTTTACATCGCGCTGTCCACCGCCCTGATGGCGGTACTGGCGGCGGTGGCCGGCCTGCTGGCGGGTCATCATGCCAATGAAGCGCTGATCGAAAGGGTGAAGGCTTCCGACCAATGGAACTTTTACCAGTCGAAAAACCTCAAACAGGAAATAGCCATCAATACCGATAAGATCCTGCACATCCTGGGGAACAGGCAAGATACTGCGATAGGAGATCACCAGGCGGATATTGCCCGGTACGATAAGGAAAAAGCAGAAATTAAAAAGTCGGCAGAAGAAGCCGAACAGCAGTCGGAAGAGCATTTGGGAAAACATGTCCCGCTGGCGTCTGCGGTCACAGCCTTCCAGATTGCCATTGCCATCTCCGCGATTGCCATTCTTACCCGGCGAAAACGACTATGGTATGTCGGTTTAGGGCTGGCGGCTATTGGGATCGTGTTTTTCATCATCGGAGTATTACCCTAGAAGATAATGACCATGTTTTAGCAAGGAATTTGCAGGCTAGCAATATCAAAAAGACTACTTATGAAGCAAGCAATTTTCGTCCTTCTCTGTATGGGTTGCCTGTCCGGCGCCATGGGCCAGCTGAAAGCCAAAGTTAAATGTCCCGATTTCTATATAGATATATTGAACGGCACCGTTAATGATATCAAACCGAATAATACGCCTGGCCAGATCAAGGACGAATTCCCTTGCTTTACCAGTGCGGAAGATGAAACGCCCAGTGCCAAATGCGGCGGCGGTATCTATTTTAAAGACAAGGATATTTCCTTTTATACCAAAAGGGACTATGTCGAGGTCGGCCCGAAATTCATCGGCAAGACAAGTTTCCCCCTCCTGAGCACCAAACGGGGGAGCCTGTTCACCAAATTGGGCAATCCAAAGATAAAGGATGATTTGTGGGACGCTTATGAGATGCAATACGGCACGCTGGTGTTGCATTATGATGTAACCGGTGCAGCAGGCAAGGTCAAATTCTTCCAGTTCAGCACGCTGACGACGGATGAATTGAATCTTTGCGAATAAGTCGGAGAAAAACCAATATCTAAAATAACAACCCATGTCCACTATCCTTCTAAAAAACCCCCTGTCGGGTTTTGCCTACAGGCCATTGACCAGCTATGCAAAAGTTCAGGCTTTTATTACCCCCTTCGCAAGAGGCAGGAATTGGGCCATCAGAAAAGACAGGATTAAAGACAAAACATTGCTGAACATTGGTTGCGGCTTCGAACCCAAAGACAATTTCATCAATCTCAATCTTGAATGGACTCCAAACGTCGATATCTGCTGGGATATCACCGCCGAGCGCGTTCCTTTAGCCGCCAATTCAATGGAAGGTATTTTCACCGAACACTGCCTCGAACATATCACTTTTGAAAAGTGTCTCGAAACCCTGAAGGAATTTCATCGTCTTTTAAAGCCAGGCGGCAATATCAGGATCGTTGTCCCCGACGCAGAACTCTACTTCGATCTCTACCAGGCGAGAAAGACAAATAAAGCTGTAACACTGCCTTATATAAAAACTGAGGAAACGCCGGTCATCAGTATCAACAGGATCTTCAGAGACCATGGACATTTATTTATCTATGACTTTGAAACCATGGCCCAATTGATGCAGGAAGCAGGTTTCCGCGATGTGAAGAAGGAGTCGTATGGTACCGGGCGGGACAACCGTTTGTTGATTGACCAGGCTTATCGGGCCGTTGAAAGTCTGTATGTGGAAGCTACAAAGTAGAGGATAGCAGCGGCCGGTTATTTCAAGCTGCTCATTTTTTCGCTCAGTAATGGAAAGGCCAGCCGGAACCAGCTTGTGAACCTGTCTGGTCGCAGTGTCAGGCTGTCCCGGATCATCTCCGGAGACCAATGACAATGATCACTTACCTCAGCCCTATTGGGATAAATGGCCTCATCATACCTCCCAACGAAAACATGATCGAATTCGAATTCGGTCAACCCATTCTCAAAATCCGCCCTATAAGTAAAATGGAAAACCTTTTCGAGGTTTGTGGAGAACCCTAGTTCCTCCCTGAGCCTGCGGATGGCTGCATCTTTTGTGTCTTCCCCGGGACGGGGATGGCTGCAGCATGCATTGGTCCACAGGCCCGGGCTGTGATATTTTTGCGGCGCCCGCTGCTGCAACAACATCTCCCCCTTCGAATTGAAGATAAAGACACTGAAGGCCCTATGCAAAAGCGCACGCCGGTGCGCTTCTATTTTTTCCATCGTTCCCAGCGGAGTATCGGATTCGTCAACCAGGATCACTTCTTCGATCGGCGATGTAGACATAAGACGGATTAAAACCGCTGGATTTGGGTTTTTAAAAGCTTACGGGCAAAGTGGATCCGGCTTTTGATCGTCCCCAGGGGCTCCTGCAGCATCTCGGCTATTTCGTGGTACTTAAAGCCATCGAAATACAACAAAAAAGGGTTCCGAAAGATCTCGGGCAGTTTGTGAACAGCCGATTGTATATCCTTTACCCGCAGGTTACTTTCCACCGTGCCCGGCACCGCCATTTGGGCGGAATTGAGCAGGAAGTCATTGGGGGTAATGTCAAAGATGGTATTTTGTTTGGCTTTCCGGCGGTAGTTGTTGATAAAGATATTCCGCATGATCGTATAAAGCCAGGCCTTGATGTTCGTCCCCACATTGTATTTATCCTTATTGGCCAAAGCGCGGTACAACGTCTCCTGAAAAAGATCTTTTGCTGCTTCAGAATCACGGGTTAACGTGATAGCGAAAGGCTTTAAGAACTCCGCATTGTTGACCAAAAGCTGATTGAATTCTACTGTAGCCATATCATTTAAAATGTTTAATAATCTCCTATTCAAATTTAGACATAAAACCAGGATGGCGCAAACTAAGCGCCCTTATGCTTCGTTAAAAAGCAATTAAAAGAGAATCAACCATTTGCGTTTTCATCTGTAATCTCCCTCCTTTAACTTCCTTAAACTATGCAAAAAAGAGGCCTACCGGCCAGAGGTGCCAGAAAGGCAGTTGGGGTTGGCGGAAGGGTAAGGCTAAAGGGATGCGATAAATTCCAGCACTTCGGGAATGGAACGGCGGAAATGGATGTGTGGGGGGATTTTGCGCATCTGCGCCCGGGCCAGCTGGCCGGAAAGAACAAGGGGAGTACCAGGGATCAGGAGGTTCACCTGGGAAAGGAACTTCTCCAGGCTAAAATTACCGGCCACGCCGGTCAGGTGAGTATAGATAAAATCAGGGTGTTTTTGCCGGCAAACGAATTCAACATCCCCGAGCGAGATATCAGCCCCGAGATAGATGGCCCTGGCGCCGTGGAACTTCAGCAGATAATAGACATATAGTAACCCCAATTCATGCCGCTCGCCTTCCGGCAGGAACAGCAGAACGGTTTTGCCGGTACGTTTATGGTTCATGGTCGCTTCGATGCCGACCATGAGCTTTTGCCGGATGACATGGCTGACCAGGTGTTCCTGGGCAGGATTGATATGACCGGTCGCCCAAAGGAGGCCGATCCGGTGCATGACAGGGAAGACGATCCGTGTAATGGTCTTATCGATGCCTTTATCCAGGATGACTGTATCCAGCAGCTTTTCGATGGGCTCGATGTCGAGATCGATCATACAGGCGATCAGTTGGTTGACCAGCCTTTCTTCCTGGGCGTTCTTGTCGGATAGGGAAATGAGCTTGTTCTGCAGCTCCTGCTCACTCATCTTATTAATATGGGATATTTTATACCCATATTTGGTCAGCAGGGAAATATTCAGCACCGTCTTTACCTCCTGGCTGCGATAATACCGGATATTGGTGCCGGTACGGCTGGGTTTCAGGAAATCATACCGTTGCTCCCAGATCCTGATGGTATGGGCCTTGATCCCCGAAAGGTTCTCGAGGTCTTTTATGGTAAACACGTTCATTCCGGTTAAAGTTCCGGGTTTCTGATCAGGCCGGTCAGCATTAATTCTTCCACTGCCCGATGGATCCGGGCGGACTGGATCAGCACTTCCAGGTGCTTGTCATGATGCAGGTCGGTCCCGAGGAGATCGACATATCTCTTTTTGACGAGATACTCGGCCAATTGCTGGGATTCACGGCCATAATGACCGGAAAAGGACAGCAGGTTAAGCTGAAAAAGGCAGCCGGCATCCCTCAGCTGTTCGTACCAGGCCTTGTTGGCGCTGAAGTACAGGTATCTTTCGGGATGGGCCAGGACGGGCTGATAGCCTTTCAGCTGCAGCTGGAAGAGGATATCTTTGAGATTCATGGCAGGGACGGCAAAGGAGAACTCGACCAACACCAGCCGGTCCTGCAGGGTCAGGAGGGGTTCGTCATTGTCCAGCATCTCCACAAAGTGGTCGTCCATGAGGTATTCTGCCGCCGCACTCAACTGAATGTCTATCCCCTGCCTTGCCAATTCGCCGGTGAGTTCGGCTAGCCCTGCACGGATAATAGCCGGCGTGTTGCGGAAGATGTCCGCGTTGACATGAGGAGTGGTGATGATTTTTCTATAGCCAAGGTCCATCAGTCCCCGGATCAGGCGGACGGACGTTTCCAGATCAGGCGATCCGTCGTCAATGCCCGGAATGAGATGCGAATGCATATCACAACGCAGGCCGCTAAGCCCGGTAGGGATCGTTATTTTTTTCCTGAAAAGGGGCCACATACATTGTTACTTATTGCGCCAGGGACACAGGCACATCAGCCTGCGCGCGTGAAAAGTCCGCATATACGCTGCGAAGGCCTTCTTCGAGGCTGATAGCCGCCTTCCAGCCGAGATTATGCAGTTTGGTGACATCCATTAGTTTGCGGGGCGTCCCGTCCGGCTTGCTCAGGTCGTGAACTATTTCGCCTTCATATCCAACGATTTTTTGGATCAGGAGGGCCAGTTCTTTGATCTCCAGGTCTTCACCCACTCCGATATTGACCAATCCGGGCTCGTCGTACTGCTGCATCAGGAACAGACAGGCATCGGCCAGGTCATCGGCATGAAGAAATTCCCGGCGTGGTTTACCCGATCCCCACATGGTCACGGTGGGCTGATGTTTAATCCTGGCCTCATGGAACTTGCGTATCAGGGCAGGCAGCACATGCGAGTTGTTGAGATCGTAGTTATCGTGGGGGCCGTAGAGATTCGTGGGCATGACGGAAATAAAATTGCAACCATACTGACTGCGATAGGCATCGCATAACTTGATGCCGGCAATTTTGGCAATGGCATAGGGCTCATTGGTCGGCTCCAGCAGGCCCGTCAACAGGTAATCTTCTTTCAACGGTTGGGGCGCCAGTTTGGGGTAGATACAGGAAGATCCCAGGAACATGAGCTTCTTAACCCCGGAGCGATACGCCGCGTCGATCACATTATTCTGGATCATCAGGTTGTCGTACAAAAATTCGCCCCGGTAAATATTATTAGCCATGATGCCACCAACTTTTGCAGCAGCCAGAAATACATAATCAGGCTTTTCCTTTTCGAAGAAGGCCTGCGTGGCCGACTGGTTTTTCAGGTCGAGTTCGGCAGACGTTCTGCCGATGAGGTTGGTATATCCTTCTTTCTGGAGTCTCCGCCAGATCGCCGACCCTACCATTCCACGATGACCGGCGATATATATTTTGTCCTTGGGTTGCATCTTATTCATACTGGTTTTTTACATAAAAGCCGGAATCCTTCAGGATCCTTTCCTTTCTGAAGAGTTGAACATCGGCGTCCACCATTTCCTTGACCAGCATAGGCAGGTCATAGACGGGCTTCCACCCCAATTTTTTATGCGCCTTGGAAGGATCACCGATCAGCAGGTCCACTTCGGTAGGGCGGTAATAGCGTTCATCTACAGCCACGACCTCCTTACCAACAGGCACGATAAAGTCAGGATTGGTGCTGGCGACGACGACCCCGACTTCTTTTTCATCCTTCCCCTTGAATTCCATCTCGATCCCCAGCTCTGCAAAGGCCATCCGGACGAATTCACGCACCGGGGTGGTGACGCCGGTAGCAATGACATAGTCTTCAGGTTCCGGCTGTTGCAGGATGCGCCACATCGCTTCGACATAGTCTTTTGCATGTCCCCAGTCGCGCCGGGCGTCCAAATTGCCCAGGAATATCTTATCCTGCAGCCCCAGGCCTATTTTGGCGACGCCACGGGTGATCTTGCGGGTGACGAAGGTTTCGCCGCGCAGTGGTGATTCATGGTTAAAGAGGATGCCGTTGGTCGCATACATTTTATAGGCCTCCCGGTAATTGACAGTGATCCAGTAGGCGTACAATTTAGCAACGGCGTAGGGCGAACGGGGATAGAAGGGCGTCGATTCGCTCTGGGGGACGGCCTGTACCAGTCCGTACAATTCGGAGGTCGAAGCCTGGTAGACTTTGGTCTTTTTGGTCAGCCCCAGCAGACGCACTGCCTCCAGGATGCGCAAGGTGCCGATGCCATCGGCATTAGCGGTATATTCCGGCGTTTCGAAACTCACGGCCACATGGCTCATAGCGGCCAGATTGTAGATCTCGTCCGGCTGGGTCTCCTGGATGATGCGGATGAGATTGGTGGAATCTGTCAGGTCGCCATAATGCAGTGTAAAATGAACATTCGATTCGTGCGGGTCCTGGTAGAGGTGGTCTATCCTATCCGTATTAAAGAGGGAACTCCGTCTCTTAATACCGTGTACGATGTATCCTTTTTTCAACAATAATTCGCTTAAATAGGCTCCGTCCTGTCCGGTAACGCCAGTAATCAAGGCTACTTTTGCCATAAGAGGTTATTACTTAATGATAAATTGATGGATTTTTCTAAGGGGTTTAAGATACAAAGTAAAGAAATTAGGCTTCAACCCGTTCAACTTCCATGCCAGTCGGTCTTCCCTGTTGGCCCGCAGCCGGTTATTCAGCGAGGCGTTACTCATGCCGCCCATCCGCATCTTTACGATGACCCGGGGCAAGTACCTGACACTGAAGCCATATTTCAACAAGATGCGGAGCATCAGCTCATAGTCGGCAGCCGAACGCAAGTCCGTACTAAAAAGCCCGGTTTGCCGGTATACTTCTTTCCGGACGAAAAAGGTGGGGTGGGGAGGCATCCAACCATAGTAGAAATTCTTCTTTTTGAAAGGACCGGCGACCCAGGTGCGCCGGATGCAGTTAATATCACCGGCATCGATATATTGCAGATCGGCATACACGGTCATTACTTCCGGATCGGCAAAGGCCTGCGCAACGGCGGACAATACAGTACGATCGATATAGATGTCATCTGAATTCAGGATCCCGATGATGTCTCCGGTGGCCAGGCCTATGCCCTTATTCATGGCATCGTAGATCCCGTTGTCCTTTTCGGAGACGACTTTGGCGACGTGGGGAAAGCCGGATACAATGATCAGGGTATCGTCTGTAGACTTTCCGTCGATTATAATATGCTCAATGTCGGCATAGTCCTGCTCTCTAACGGCGTTCAGTGTGTCCCTTACAGTGGCAGCACTGTTATAAGTGGCTGTAATAATGGTAATCTTCATCTCAGTGCGTTAAAACGATCACCAATGCTGCGACGGCCAGCAACAGGGCCAGCCATGCTATCCAGGTGCCGGAGCCGGCCGGGCGGTCCGGAGGTACGGGTTGAAAAGAGATGGGATGCTGACCGGCTGGCCCGTAGGATGGGCCGTAAGAAAAATCGATCCCTCCGCGT
>Ga0302303_10002093_pt1 | contig 12380 bp, 8 predicted proteins | sample III_Palsa_E2_1_FD_194542 | JGI IMG/M metagenome (GOLD analysis project Ga0302303, IMG submission 194542) | Peat permafrost microbial communities from Stordalen Mire near Abisko, Sweden - III_Palsa_E2_1 | ecosystem: Environmental > Terrestrial > Soil > Palsa > Peat permafrost | place: Sweden... | reverse complement strand
TCATCGCCATTAAATAATACCAATGGCATGCCGACATTTAAGCGCAACACATGCTGAATGTGATGCGCAGCGGATCCTTGCAGTTGCATCGTATCGCTGACAATCATAGGGGTATTTTGGTAAATCCGGATGGTGCGCATTTAAGGACAATACCATGGCTTGGCAAGAGGGGTTTCAGTGGATTGGAGCAATGCGGCAGACCAATCTCCTAAATTGCCTTGTTTTAAACAAGCCAGATGCTTTGCATCAGGCCATGCAAACGTTTCTCCATTGATGGCAGCTTGTACGCAGCCCAATGCGGCTTTGGCGGCGTTTAATTTTTCCTCTTTTCGATAACCAAAAGTAGTGCTTAGCCATTGCGGCGCAAGCAATGAAGAACTTTGTTTATAATCAGTCAAAAGTGTTCTTGCATCGATATAAAGCAATAACATTTGCTTTAATACAAGCAATCTTGCCTCAGGTTTTATCGTGTTTAAAAAGATCGGCAAATGTGCATAGATCTTATCGAGTACTTCATCTTTCAAAGTGAAATATTCAATATAAGTGCCTCGATTAGTTTCACGCGCAGCGACAGAGTATTCGCACAGATACTTATACTTTCTACGCACGGGATATAATCCGCGTTGGGGCGATAACTGTTTTCTTAAATAAGTAGCATATAAAACAGCTGTTAAAATATAAGGATCTTCAATTGCAGAGTAGTTTGGCGACATTTTATTTTTTAAATTGGGAATACAAATCTCGCCTTCTCGAAAATAAAAATTTAGTAGTACTTGCTTTAGTTCGACAGTCGTATTAGTAGGGAAAACATATTGTGCTTCTTCTTCCATTGCTAATATCAGAGGGTCAAGGTTGGTGGTTAGTAAAGTGTCTATTGACGTAGTTAGTTTGTCCGACTCACGCTGCATCATGTTTCTGCATAATAGCAGAAATTGTTTGCAAACACGGCCATTGGTGGCGTTATTGACGTGTGCGCTGGTGTAAACAATCAGTGCTTGCGCAATGTCTTCAAACATCTTTGCAGGTAATCGGTGATTATAGTTTTTCCTTACTTGTTCATCGACGAGTGTGAATATTGCTTCCATGGCAGGTTCAGCTCCTTTCGTCGTGAAAAGATAGCTAAGTATTTCTTGCACAATCGCGCGATTGGATAGTAAAAAACCAGAAGAAAAATCGATGGGTAGTATATGACCGAGAACGATATGTAATGGAATGTGTTGTATGACATTAACATTCAAGGCATTTTTATAAGAAAAGATGACTTCTTTGGACAGTGTTTCTGCAAAGGGTTCCTTAAAAAAATCTGCTAACGTTTCAAAGAAAAACAGCGGATTATTAATATAGAAAATGGGATATTTTACGGCCGTGTAAAAAAGAAATCGACGTTTTTCTTGAGTAGATAATGGTCTATACAATTCACGGATGATTTCAAGCATGGAAGATGTTGATGTCAATAAAATATCGACTACTTGTGTTGGGAACAGGCTGAAATAACGTGCATATTGTGGTGGCGTATCTTTTTGCACGGGAGCAGGAACCGTTTTCTCTGAAAATATGGTGCGCAGTAATTCTTTGGTATCAACGAGACCAAGGAAAATAAACGTGTCGTTAGTAATGACGTCCCATCGTTGCTCAGGCGGTATTTTTTCAATGATTTTAAAAGCGTTTTCTCTGGTGAGATCAGATAAAATGGCGCGAATATTTTTTAACAAATATACAACAGCATCTGGTGTCGCCGTACTGATGATGACTAAAAAATCTTCTAATGACATATTATTTTTTGAAAATACCATTCTGGCATCGTGCATCAATAATTCACCATAAACCGCGGCGTTAAATGCGGCAGTGACCGTGTTTGGATTGAGCGCAATGGTTTTTGGTTTTTTAGCGGGCGTATCAAAACAAGCAATACAAGATGATTTTGCATCATTGACTGTTTTTTCTGATTTCTCATACTCAGATAAACCGTTTCGAGGGCGATCAGTGTTGTATGCAGTGTCTTCTAACGAAGGGTTGTTTTTGACAATGCCAACGATATTATCGGCCATATCGGAGAAAAAATTTTCCAGCATGTCGGGCATCGTGTTATTTGATTCCAGTAAACTCCAGATTGAGCCAAAGGTAATGATTTTAGTACTTGGTGCAGAAGTACGGGTAAATTGCATCGCAAGAATTTGGCTTTTGAGTGTCGCATTGCCTTTGTCTGTATTTATGCCGTGAAAAAATTTGTTAAATTCTGCAATCGCTGCCTTTGGATCTGATGAAGTACGTAAGTTGTACGCCAACTTGCGTAACATATGCGCCAATGTTTTTTCTTTACGTCTTTTCAACAAAGATAAGATTGAATGATAATAGGCGTTGAGCTCTTGACTATGACATTCAAGACGGTTTTTTTCAGTATCAGTGAGTGCAATGGCTTGAGTTTGAGCATCAATACGGCAAAGCAGTAAATTTTCTTCATGCGATCCTTGCCATGCTTCTAGCACTTGCAACACATCAATCACATCGCTACCATCCTCGGTGAGGACAAACCGGCGCAAAGAACTTTCAGCCACCTTTTTCGCGGCTTTAGGCGTAAGACTAGGCGCGATAATTTGAACATACGATTGATCAGCTGCATCGCCAGGCAGCGTGTCTTTTACCTGAGGAAAAATTAATTTTGCAATACTTTCACGCACCGCAGCAAACAAGTCAAGTGGCGCATGAAAAGGGTTATATAATTGAGAGATCCGTTGCCAATGAGCACTTAGTATATTTTTAATGGCTAAGCAATTTTCACTACTGAGCTCGGCACTATCGACATTTTGATCAAAAATAGCCCGCAACTGCTTGACCACTAAACACGCTTCAAGAAAATAGCCAACCGTATCGTTCGTTAACGTTTTAGGATTTTTTCTAAGATCAGCTAAAAATGTATCAAACTCGTCAAGCATTTTTTGCCAAGGCGTTTTTTTAGAGGGTGAGAATATAGATAGCATAATAAACAACTTCAAAAAAATATATTGAAAATGCTATCATCAGTAAGGTGTAAAAGTAAATAGTCCGCAACATTAATTTGTTCGCGTGCTTACTATAAAAGGTGTTCATGGGAAATGAAATCATTTTGCAGCGATAATTACTCGGGTATTTGCCCAGACGTTCTACAAGCGATTCAAGACGCTAATCAAGGCCATGTGTCTTCTTATGGTGAAGATCCTTATACCGAAAAAGCCATAAGTTTATTAAAGCAAACGTTTGGTGAGAATATTGCTGCATACTTTGTTTATAATGGTACGGCTGCCAATACCTTAGGTCTTAGCACCATGTTGCGCAGTCATCAATCGATTATTTGTGCAGATAGTGCGCATATTGTCGTACATGAAGTGGGTTCAGTGGTGAAAACGATTGGTTGTTCTTTGCTAACCGTTCCGAATGTTCAAGGAAAAATCACGCCCGATTTAATTGAAGAAGCGTTTTTAAAAACCACCTATTGGGGAATTAAGCGACGGAATATGGCACTGTTTATTCCGTTGAGGAATTAGTGGCTATTTCAGTCATGTGTAAAAAATATGAATTGTTATTGCATATGGATGGTTGCCGTTTGGGTAATGCAGCGATTGCGTTAGGTGTTTCATTAAAAGCGTTGACAGCTGAGGTGGGCGTGGACGTTTTGTCATTTGGCGGCGCAAAAAATGGTCTATTGTTTGGCGAGGTGGTGATTTTTTTCCGTGAGGAATTGGCGAAAGAGTTTGAATATAAACGCAAACAGTTATTACAACTTCATTCCAAAATGCGTTTTTTATCCGCTCAATTTATTCCTTATCTTGAAAATAATATTTGGCACAAAAATGCGTTACAAGCCAATTTAATGTGTGAGCGTTTGGCGGGAGGATTGGCAAAAAGAGAGGATATTACTTTCGCTTATCCTGTACAGAGCAATCAGATTTTTGCTTATCTGCCGCAATCACTGATTGATAAAACACAAAAAATATTTCCATATTATTTGTGGAGTGAGCCTTCAAATTTAGCAAGATTTGTCACGAGTTTTGACACAACCCTTGATGAAGTCGATCAGTTTTTGGCACTTTTATAACCGAGGTTTTTTAACATGTCCATTCACCACCGAGAACATCATCGCACCGAAAAAATTGGTTGGTTACGTGCCGCAGTATTGGGTGCCAATGACGGTTTGATTTCAACCGCGTGTCTTATTATCGGTGTTGCAGCTGCTAATACCTCATACCATGAAATATTGGTTGCAGGCATTGCTGCATTGGTTGCGGGGGCAATGTCGATGGCGGCGGGGGAGTATGTTTCAGTGAGCTCGCAAGCCGATAATGAGCAGGCGGAACTGGACATTGAACGAAAAGAACTTGAACACGATCGTCCTAATGAGGTCAATGAATTGACCCAAATTTATATTCATCGCGGTGTAAAACCACCTTTGGCAAGGCAAGTCGCTGAGCAATTAATGGATCATGACGCCCTGGGTGCGCATGCGCGTGATGAAATAGGCATTATGGACATCACCAGAGCTCGTCCTTTACAAGCCGCCATCTCATCGGCGATTAGCTTTACGTTAGGCGCTATTTTGCCATTGTTGGTGGCAGCCCTTGCTTATCGTGAACATATCATTTCAATTGTTTATGTCGCCGCATTAATATTTCTTGCGCTGTTAGGTGGCGTTGCGGCACACATTGGAGGCGCGCGCATTATGGTGGGAATATGGCGCGTGATGTTTTGGGGAGCACTTGCCATGGCGATTAGCGCGGGCTTGGGGCACTTAACCGGAGTGATGGTTTAGTCTCCCTTGTTTCTTTATCTACTTGAGCCACAGCTTTTTTAGCCTCTCTCATCATTTGATCAAAAGAGGAGCTGTCGGTTGGGGGAACATCGGATTGTGCTCCTAATCCATCGTCATCTAAACTCGCATAAAAAGAATATCCATATCTTTTTTCTTTAGGAACCAAAGTAGTTGGCTGGTCACTTGCAGAAGTATTTTGGTTTCTTCCGGCTTCCACAGGAACCACGTCCACTGCAGCCATTAATAACGTATTGATCGCTGTAAAAAAACGTTCTTCTAACGTATTTCTATCAATGAAAGAGGGTGAGCAGCTATCTGTCGCAGACGCTGAACTTGGAGCACTGCTTGGTTTTCTCCAGAAACTGCGACTAAATGCCTTCATCGGACTTTCATGCGCTGCTTTCCTAGCTTCGGCGCTTTTATTCAGTTTCGTTTTGACGTCAGCCAAACTTTCGTTTCCGTTTAGTTCTAAAAGAGCTTGCACAATGGCTTTAAGATTTTTACTGATGGTCTCTTGGCTGTCATGATTTTTACTGTCTTCAATATAATCTTTAATTGTAGCACTGACACCTGCGATTAATGACCCTGTATTATCATTCTCTTTTACACTATTTCTAAATTGATCCCATAATGGGCGTGCGTTAGAAGCCGCGTGATGAGTTTCACTGGGCAATGTTAAAATCCATTTTTGCGCATCAAAACCAGTTAAAGCACTACCCAATACCTCTACCATCACACCCACATGCATCGGTGCATACTGCACCATATAATCAATTGGCGTACGTTTTGATTGATCAATTTTGAGCATCATGGATTCTGAATCCATTGCTTTGTCTGCTTCAACAGTCTGTATCAATTTCAATACTTGTTGCACAGTCTCTGCGGGCAAACAATGTGCAACTTGAGCAAAGTGATGACATGTGTTTTTATCTTTCATGGTGGTCAGCAGGCTTTTTCTCACTGAAAGTAAATCTTTAAGGGGCTTTTTATTCTCTGGACATGGATTATTTTCTAAGCGTATTTGCAACAATAAAAAGAGTCGACCTGTAAAAGATACCGAGGCAGGAACGCCTGTATAGCGTAATATTGCATATTCATTACTAGAGAAGGAAACCAGCCAATGGAGTAAGTAAGGTTCTCCATCAAAAGGTGTCATCAATTGATCTAATATGGCAGTAACGTCTTTTTCTCTACTCAGGTTGGCAAGCCAGGTTTGTATATTCGTTTTGATTTTAGGGTCGACTGCAATTTTTTTTTGAGTATCATCAAGGCGTATTGCATATCTGTTAATGTTTTTCGCAAGAAAACCGGCCAAATAACGCACTAAAATGATATTTGCCTGGGGATGTCCGGCATGCGCGGCAGTCGTAATTTTTGCTAACCAGGGGCGATTGGGTATTATTCTTAATTCAGCTTCTTTTTCCAAAAGTTTCAGCGCAATATCTTCACCAAGCTTTTTAATAACTGATTCAAAGGTCACTTCTTTTCTAGCGATATAAGCCAATAATAATTCTTTTGAAGGTCTGCGATCATCATATATATATGTTTTAAAGCCAACAGTTGCGATGATTGCATCTAAGCAAAACCAATTGGGTTTATTTGCCGTATCCAATAATGATAACCAGCGTTCTATAGGAGCTTGAGTCAAAATAATAGCTGCCATGTTAGGTATGGCAGTGTGGAGTCGTACTGCTGCAAGAAAAGAGGGCGAAAAAAACTCAGTGCTTAAATAATAGGAAGAAGTATCAAAATAGAAGAAGTTAGTATCATTAAAATGCCTTAAAATTTGCATGGATTTGTTATTGGCGGTGGTCGCTCTTTTTAAAAGGGGTAGCAATAATTCCTGATTATTCTCTGGCGTCTTAGGCTTCATATCGAATATATCTCGCCAATTTTTCACACTTATATGCTCAATAGCTGCTTCGACATAGTCATCAGTGTTAAAATATTTGTTCAGTATATTCACTGCTTGAGCTTTGCTTTTTTCGCTCGTTCCATGCACAGTAATAAATATTAGTCGCATTAACAAGTCAGGTTTTGTACGATGCATTTGCGTTTCTTTTGCCAGAAACACAGTCCAATCAGCAATGGAAATACCTTCTAAAGCCAAGGAAAAATAATCGGTTGCTGATGTTTCTAGGTTACATGTTTTGAAATGCTCTACTAATATTGTTTGCGCAACCTTGTTATCTTGAACGGCATGTCGCATCATTTGATATAACAATGTATTGCTGTCAGCTGATACACGCTCACTTTCCTTGGCCAGCAGCCACCACACAATTGCCTTTGTTTGTGCATTAATCAATCTTGAACGATTAAAATATGCCAGCAGGATTGTCCAGGCATCTAATGAATTTTCTTCCACTGCGGCGACTGTAACTTTGTCAAATAATGTAAGCTTAGCGTCAGATTTTTCCTCTTGATCAAGAATGTTTATAAAAGGAGTGATACCCATTTCCGCAGGCAAAACAAAGTTTGGTCTTGTTCTAAAAAATACTGACAATATTTGATGTGCGTATTTTTTAGCCTGAATTTTTGCTTGTTCAATATGGTGTATCATTGCCTTTAGCAATGGTCGCGTATTAGGCGTCTTTGCGTCTTCTATTTCTAATAATGCAAGCCACATTTCAATAGGAATGCTAATAAAATCATCATCTGTGGATAGATGATGGAATAGATTAATGGCTTGCCCTGCAATGGGATCAGAGCGCATTGTGTAAGAAAAAACACCCTTTAATAACGCAAGATCTTTAGATTTTTTCAACTCACATTTTAAAATATCATGCAAAATATCCGGCCAATCAGGATGAACTTTTTCTCTATTTAATACCGACACTAAATAATCTGGACGGCCATAATAGTTCTGCAATATGTTTTTGGCTTTTTGTTGTTGTGTAGGATTGCCAACACTGGTTTGCAATATTATCCAAGGCAAAAAAGTTTGCTTGTCTTGACCTCTCTTACAGCAGTCTAAGGTATCTGATAAAATGGTTTCACTGAAGTATTCAAATATTTTCTCAAAACTGGCCGTTGGTTTTTTCCCTCAATAAAGAAGATCTGACACATAGTGTCCCATTTGCCATGGACGGTTTATTGCCATATATTTTTGTAAGAGGATCTGATCAGCAAATCTTGCACTCACTGTTGTTTCTAAATATAAAACACGGGTAATACATGACTCAGCTCTCTTAATTCGTCATGTGAATATTGACAGAGATAAGTATGGAATATTAAATAAGCTTTTTGCCTTATTTTATCATTATCAGGACGAAAGAGGGCGCTCGCCCATGGCGGAACAATGTTAGGAGGACGCTTAGGATCGTTTAAAAACGTCACGGCATCACTAACTGACCACGCCATCAATTGTTTATCTTCAGAAGTCGTTATGGGGGATCTCCTAGGAGCAAACAATATAAGCATTGTAGTTCAAGCATTCTTATTTGGCTAGCTCAATTTTAAATAAAAGTTATATGAACAACATAAAAAACGACGTTGATATTGGGCGTATATGAAAAGACCTTCCGACACTGAGAAGAGCGTTAAGTCGGCTTGAGATCTGTGAAAAATTGGGGTATATTAGCTGCCATGCCGACATAGCTCAGATGGTAGAGCAACTGATTCGTAATCAGTAGGTCCGAGGTTCGATTCCGCGTGTCGGCACAAAGAAAAACAATGTGTTAAGAAAAAATCCTTATAACAAGAGTTTTACGTGTCGAACCTGTGTCGTATCTTCGTGTAATTAGGTGTTGTAGATTCGCTTGTCTGCTATGAATATAATTCCCCCAGTGTATGCCTTATCCGTGTGTAAGTACGAAGTGTCCCTTTGCGCTCAAAGAGTTAGTCTTTATTAAGGGGTGTTGTATGAAGACCATTTTATGTGCAAGTCCAAAAGTAACATTTGAATTATGTAACTATTTTAAAAAAAGCCTAGTCGCTTGTATTTTTGTACTAGCGATATACTTATCTACTGAAAAGACATTTGCCCATAATATGGTAGCAATAAACATTAGCAATTGCTCTGAATTGCAAAATATGCAAAATGATTTGGCTGGAAAATATGAGCTGGCCAATGACATTGATTGTGGTGGTATTTATATCACGCCCATTGGAAGTACTGCCGCTCCGTTTACAGGCGAGTTTGATGGAAAAAGCTATAGAGTTACTAATGCATTTATTTTAGAACTGAACGATATACAGGGTTTATTTGGTGCTACTTATCAACAAGCAGTAATTCGGGATTTAACTTTAGAGAACATAACGCTTAATGGGAGCGGCGAAAATGTCGGGGCTTTAATTGGATTAGCAAACGGTGATACGTTGATATCAAATGTCAAGGTAGTGAAAAGTAATATAAGAGGTAGAGACTACGTTGGTGGTCTGGTTGGATATCTTAAAGGCGGCAAAATTGCTGACTCTAGTGTGGAAAGCACGACTATAACTTATTATGGGTCAAGCACTGGGGGGTTAGTGGGGGCCTCCTTTGGAGATATTACCAATAGTTATACAGTAGCAACCGTTCGTGTTGATCCATCAATAGTTAATAGCTCTCAATTATATAATGTTGGCGGATTAGTTGGCGTATCATATGGTGATATTTCTAATAGTTATTCTGTCTCAAATGAAGGTGTGAGCGGACGATACAACATAGGCGGTTTAATAGGAGTTTCCTACGGCAACGTGATTAGTAGCTATGCTGAAGGATTTGTTACTGGAGAATATAGCGTTGGCGGACTAGTAGGGCAAAGCAATGGGGTTATTTATAATAGCCATGCTGATACCTCGATAATAGGCAAACCAATAACACAATATCAACCTGTTCTAAATAATTACGTAGGAGGGCTAGTTGGTGTTGCCTATGGAGACATTTCCGAAAGCTACGCAGACGGAGATGTGAGTGGACCATACCAAAATAGTGGTGGGCTAGTGGGGTATAGCTATGGGTCGGTGCTGAATAGTTATACGGTTGCTGACGTTTCTAGTGGTTCAGCTGCGGGCTTGATTAACTATTGTTATGAATGCGATATATCTAACAGTTATGCCGCGGGATTAGAACTGTTTCAACAGAATACGTACGAAGAGTGGGATTTTGATAATGTTTGGGGAATACACGAAGGAGCAGGATATCCAACTTTGCGTCTAAATAAAGATGTTCAGTAAAGACTTTAATAGCAACTTATATGTACTAGTTCCGACTTTGTGTGACAGTTACCCATTTTGCAGCGCCTTTAAATCTGTCAGATTAGGTTGAGAGTGTCAACCTTTTCATGCCAGATTTTTTTCCCATCGAGCAATGTTTGCATAGGCGTTCTACCACAGCACATTTTTCCCTGATGAGTCCGTTGCTGATTGTAATAATTTACCCAATCATCTAAGTCCGCTTGCAGCTCTTCAATTGAGCTGTAAATTTTCTTGCGAAAAGCAATCATATAAAATTCTTCCAAAATGGTTTTATGGAAGCGCTCACAAATACCATTGGTTTGTGGCGAATATGCCTTTGTTTTCGTGTGCTCAATGTCATTGACAGCCAAATACAGCTCATAATCATGCTGTTCTACTTTACCACAAAACTCTGTACCGCGATCTGTTAACATGCGTAATATCCACATGTCATGCGATTCAAATAATGGTAACACACGGTCATTGAGTAAATCTGCTGAAGTAATCGGCGTCTTAGTATTATACAATTTGCAGCAAGCCACCTTGGAGTATGTGTCCACAAATGTTTGCTGATAAACACGGCCAACGCCTTTAAGCGTGCCAACGTAAAAAGTATCCTGAGAACCAAGATAGCCAGGATGTGCTGTTTCTATTTCACCACACACAGCGTCATCTTCCTTCTTTTGCTCAAGCGCAGCCACTTGTGCTTCTGTTAGAACAATCCCTTCTTCAGCTGATTTTTTTTCTAAAGCCACTAAGCGCTGTTTTTTGTTGGCCAACGAATGGCCAAGCCAAATACTTCGAACACCACTGGGAGAAACAAAAATACCGTTCTTGCGTAGCTCGTTACTGGTCCGTAATTGACCATAGGTGGGGTATTCGATAGAATAGGTCAATACTGATTGCTCTATTTGCTCATCCACACGATTTTTTACATTAGGCTGACGTCGACTCTTTTCCAATAGTGCTTCAACGCCACCTTCTTGCACTGCATGTTGATAGCGATAGAAAGTCTCTCTTGAGAACCCCATCACCTTGCAGGCTTTCGACACATTGTTTAGCTCTTGAGCTAAGTTCAATAAGCCAACTTTATTTTTTATCACTTTTTCGTTAGTATGTAACATAAGGTTATCCTTTTCTTTGATCGTTTCTGAACAAAACTATCAAAATGGATAACCTTACTTTTGTCAAGAAAGTATCACATCAAGTCTGAACTAGTACAACTTATTACATCCTTTGCAATATTTCAATTCAATTGAAGTAGACAAGTGATGCTCCGATCCCGCTTCTGCTGTTCCACCCTCTACTGCATGAAGCGATATTATTTCAGATAGCTTATTTTCCTTCGTAAATTCAGCGACATTATATAAAAATGTACCAAACTTATTAGGATCATCAGCATAACGAATAATAGTCCCCTGCTTTGATAAATAGAGCGAACATTTATCACAATAAGTCTGAGCTGCCAAATATGCATAAACACAAAAGCCCCCAACTGCAAACCCTATAATTTGAATCACGGCGTACATATATCCCCAATTCCCAAGCTCAACTGCATCGCCAGCTTTAATTCCTCTGCGCCCCACCCTAAACTGAACCTCTTGGTTAGACAGGGAAAAGTCCCAATATTGCCAAAATGAGAGGTAGTCAGAAATTGGTTTTCCCTCAAAAGAAAAATAGATGTAATCAAGATACTGAATTAAAAAATATGTGCCTACAGAAATAGCAACCATATTAAGCAATATGATGTGATGTGGACGATGATTAAAAAGTCTCGCCCCCACATAATATCCGCTAGCTGCAATAAAACCAAAAATTATTGCCCCCACGGGGATTACAAACCAAAGCATGAAGCTATACAAGAAGTGATTCCATTCTCTTTCAATCCACAAAAGAAGCAGTGCAGTTAAAAATGAAGACACAGCCCCAAATATTGTTATAATAATATCTTGAATACTTGTTCTCATGCTATCCTCTCTCTCCCGGTTAATTGAAACTTTATAATCGCCCCCAAACAAAGGCCAAGGATGACCCCACCTAAATGTGCTTGATATGCCACATGCGATGTCGTGTCAAAGAACGACGAAAAAAATTGAAATGCTATCCAGATAAAGATATAGATCCCGGCTCTGATGTAAAAAAACTTAACTATCCATAAGACCAGAATTACAGTTAGAAATTTTGCTCGAGGGAAAAGTAGAAAATAAGTTGCAATTATACCTGATATTGCCCCAGAAGCGCCTATAGCAAAATCTGATGTCTTATCCATAATCGCAAACAGGATCCATCCTGCACACCCCGCTGCATAATAGAGAACGATAAACTTACACGTTCCGATTTTCTTTTCTACAGAAAGGCCAAATGCAAACAAAAAAACCATATTAAACAAGAGATGCTTATAATCCGTGTGCAAATGCATTGATGTAATCATTCTCAGCAG
>Ga0302303_10002092_pt1 | contig 12380 bp, 16 predicted proteins | sample III_Palsa_E2_1_FD_194542 | JGI IMG/M metagenome (GOLD analysis project Ga0302303, IMG submission 194542) | Peat permafrost microbial communities from Stordalen Mire near Abisko, Sweden - III_Palsa_E2_1 | ecosystem: Environmental > Terrestrial > Soil > Palsa > Peat permafrost | place: Sweden... | reverse complement strand
TCCGCCTGCTGAATAATATGGCGGAAACTATTAGTTTGCTAAATTAAATATTTGGAGGCACATGTTTATGTTTTAGCCGGATTAACTTATGAACCATGCGTGTGGAGAGATAAATCCTATTCAAACACCACGAGTAATTCCAATTGTCATTGGGAGCAATAGGTCTTGGTTTGATATAAATATAACCCCTGAACAATTATGCAAATTTTAGCGTTTTACGTTTTAATAGGGCAAAATAAGGCACTTGGTAACTATTTAGATAAACCCCTAACTTTTTTATCACTTCTGAGTTGTATATAGTTTACGGATTTAATTAAAATTGCAAGACACTACGCTCTATGAAAAAATTGTGGCCCCTGCTTTTCCTTTTTGCCATCGCCTGCAAGCAAAAAAAGGAGTACAATGCCGATCTTTTAGTTAAAAACGCGCTGATTTATACCGTTGACAGTAGTTTTACTACCGCGCAAGCCTTTGTGGTAAGCAATGGAAAGATCATAGCCGTTGGCGATAGTGCCGATCTCGATAAAAAATACACAGCCAAAGAAGTTATTGATGCCGGCGGCCACCCGGTTTACCCTGGTTTTATTGATGCACATACCCATTTTTATAACTACGGCCAAACCCTGCAACAGTCGGATCTGAATAATACCAACAGTTGGCAGGATGTACTGGATTCGCTTAGCGCTTATGCCCGTCGCAATACCGACGGCTGGATAATTGGCAGCGGCTGGGACCAGAACAAATGGAAAGTAAAAGAATTCCCCAATAAGGCTAAGCTTGATTCCTTATTCCCGGTGCGACCGGTTATTTTACACCGGGTAGATGAGCATGCGATAATTGCCAACCAGGCGGCATTAAATATAGCAGGCATAAAACCCGGCCAAACTATTTTAGGCGGCACCATTGAAACCGTGAATGGCAAACTAACCGGCTTGCTGGTTGATAACGCTGTAGGCATTGTTACCCGTAAAATACCACCGCAGGATGACAGCGTGGTACAGAACTCGCTGTTAGATGCCCAAAAAAATTGCTTCGCCGTTGGTTTAACTACCGTTGATGATTGCGGGTTACCCTACACGATGGTAAACGTGATCAGGGAATTGCAAAACAAAGGCGATTTAAAGATGCGTATGTACGTGCTTTTGTTAGATAAGCAAGAGAACTATGATTTTCTGTTTAAACGGGGAATTATTAAAACCCCGCGCTTAGATGTACGCGGCTTTAAAATGTTTGCGGATGGCGCGCTGGGATCTCGCGGGGCTTGCCTGTTACAGCCTTATACCGATAAAAAAGGGTGGAAAGGGTTTTTGTTAAGCGACCCAAAGCATTTTCAGCAAATAGCGGAGAAGCTGATCAAAAGCAATTTCCAATTGGCTACCCATGCTATTGGCGACTCGGCTAACCGGGTAATATTGAAAGCCTATGCAAGCGTTTTAAAAGGCAAAAATGATCGCCGCTGGCGGATAGAGCATGCGCAGATCATCGCGCCGGGCGATATGGCTATGTTCGGGCAATACAGCATCATTCCATCCGTACAGCCAACACATGCTACTTCGGATATGTACTGGGCAGGCGACAGGATAGGCAAGCAACGTTTAAAAGGCGCTTATGCCTATAAACAATTGCTCAACCAAAACGGCTGGTTGCCTTTAGGCACCGATTTTCCGGTGCAGGATATCAACCCGATGTACACGTTTTATGCAGCTGTTGAGCGTAAGGACCTGAAGGGTTTCCCGGCAAACGGGTTTCAGCCTGAAAACGCGATAAGCAGGATAGAGGCTTTACGGGGCATGACCGTTTGGGCTGCCAAAGCAAATTTTGAAGACAAGGAAAAGGGGAGCATTGAAGTTGGCAAGTATGCCGATTTTGTGATCCTCAATAAAGATATAATGAAAATAGATGGGGCAGATTTGCCGAAGGTTAAAGTGCTTAAAACTTATGTTAATGGTGAAAAGGTATATGAGAAAAAATAGGCTGAATATTGCTATCTTCTCTTTGTTTTTGTTGGTATTGTTCAATTCGGCGTGCGCGCAAAATCCGCCCACGGGGCAATCCTATGTTCAGGAAGAGGCTCTGGTGCAAAACTCCACGAGTTTGCTCAATAACGGCGAATATGCCATCCCCCTGCAAAACCTCAACTCGGCTAAAATTGCCAGCGTGCATTTTACTAACCCAAATACCATCGGTTTTGATAGTTTGCTGAATAAATATGCCAAAGTAGACGTTATTAACGGCAACCTTTACAATGGCGTAAAAAACATTAATGATCTTTTTGCCGATTTGAAATGGTACAATACCATTATCATTCAACTGACTGCTACCGATGTCAACAATCCGCAGATCATCAATTTCATCACCCAAAATCAAAAATTAAAAACAGTGATTGTCGCTTTATTCGGCAGTGGCGATTCCTTTAATAAATTAAATAATGTAACTGCGCCTATTATCTGGTCGCAACGGGTAACGCCGGTAGCCGCCTATTTTAGCGCGCAGGCTATTTTCGGCGGCGTAGCCATCACCCAAAAACTTACGACTACTTTTTCGCCACGTTATGCAGCTAATATGGGTTTTATCACCGCTAAAACCCGTTTACAGTATACTGTACCTGAAGATGCAGGGGTAAACTCCATCAACCTACTCCAAATTGATGATATTGCCCGTGAGGCCATCTCGGCACATGCTACTCCCGGCTGTGTAGTTTTAGTTGCCAAGGATGGCAAAGTAATCTTCAACAAAGCTTATGGCGACCATACTTATGATACCAATGTGCCCGATAAATTGACTGATATTTTCGACCTCGCATCCCTAACCAAAGTTACCGCCATGACTATTGAGGTAATGAAGTTATATGATGAAGGCAAGATCAGCTTAGATGCTACTATAGGCGATTATATTCCCGGCGCATGTGGCAGCAATAAAAGCGACATTACCGTTCGCGAACTAATGGAACACCAGGCGGGTTTAGTGCCCGATATCCCAACTTACGAAAAGCTGCACCCAAGCGACCATAGTCCTGATTCATCCGCGGCCTATCCAACAAAAGTTACCGATAACTACTTTTTGCGGAAGGACTATTTTAAAGATGTGATGTGGCAGGATATTTTAAAGTCGCCGTTACGTACACGCGGGCAATATGTTTACAGTGATGTGAGCATGGTGCTGATGAAGGAGATTTGCGAAACGATCACATCTATCCCACTGAATGATTATGTACTGCATGAATATTACCAGCCTTTAGGCATGAAAACCGCAGGCTTTTTACCGCGTTACCGTTTCCCGGCATCGCAAATAATCCCTACTGAGCAAGATGCTATTTTTCGTCACACTTTACTCGTTGGCTATACCGAAGATCAAACCGCAGCTTTAATGGGCAATGTATCCGGCAATGCGGGTTTATTTGCCAGCGCTAACGATGTGGCTATCCTTTACCAAATGATATTAAACCGTGGTACTTATGGCGGCGCACAATACATCAAACCACAAACTGTCGACTTGTTTACCGCCAAACAATCAGCTGTAAGTCGCCGTGGTTTGGGTTTTGACCGTTGGGATCCGTTAGAAGATCATCATTATCCATCAAAATTAGCTTCGCCGCAAACATACGGGCATACGGGTTATACCGGCACCGGTGTTTGGGTTGATCCAAAATATAATTTAGTTTATGTATTCCTGTCAAACCGCGTAAACCCGACTGTGGGCAGCAAACTTTCCAGCCTCAACATCCGGCCGAGGATACAGGATGCGGTTTACCAGGCGATACAAAAGGGATTGTAATAATTGGCTAGCCCTTATGTTATTGCGAGGAACGAAGCAATCGCGAATCATGCAAGTCGCTTTTCTCCGTGCGATTGCTTCGTTCCTCGTAATGACATGAGCATATGTAAGGTTTCAATTACAAAGAAAACCCTATCAAAATATTTACATCCGCTTAACACTATTCCAATAAATTGCTGTTAATCTTGTAGCAATGAAAATAGGAATAGTTTGTTATCCAACATTCGGGGGTAGTGGCGTTGTGGCTACGGAACTTGGCAAGGCCCTTGCCGATCGCGGTCACCAGGTTCATTTTATTACCTACAACCAACCCGCCCGGCTCGATTTTTTTTCGGCTAACCTATTTTATCACGAGGTTTCGGTCTCAAAATACCCATTGTTTGATTATCAGCCCTATGAATTGGCGCTTGCCAGCCGCATGGTTGATGTAGTTCGATTTGAAAAATTAGACCTGTTACACGTGCATTATGCTATACCGCATGCTTCGGCGGCATTTATGGCTAAGCAGATACTGATGACTTACGGTATTTATATACCCGTAGTAACAACCCTGCACGGTACCGATATTACCCTGGTAGGTAAGGATCGTACATTTAAGCCGGTGGTAACTTTCTCTATCAATCAATCAGACGGCGTAACAGCAGTTTCTCAAAATTTGAGGGATAATACCTACGAGTTTTTCGATGTTAAGAAAGACATTAAGGTTATTCCCAATTTTATCGACCTGACCCGTTTCAGCCTCAAAGCAAAAGATCATTTTAAGAAGGCCATAGCGCCCGAAGGCGAAAAGATCTTGATCCATACCTCTAACTTCCGCAGGGTAAAACGTACGGAAGATGTGGTTAAAATATTCGCGAAAGTTATTCAAAAGATCCCGTCCAAACTGTTAATGGTTGGCGATGGCGGCGAGCGTTCTGATTGCGAGCAGTTATGCCGTGATTTGGGTGTAAGTGCTAACGTGCGTTTTTTAGGTAAACAAGATGCCATAGAGGAAATTTTATCTGTAGGCGACTTGTTTCTGATGCCCTCACAATCCGAAAGCTTTGGCTTGGCAGCATTGGAAGCAATGGCCTGCAAGGTACCGGTGATCAGCAGTAATGCAGGTGGGTTGCCCGAGTTGAATATTGATGGCGTAACCGGTTATCTGAAAGATGTTGGTGATGTAAACGGTATGGCCGAAAGAGCGATATACATGCTAGAGGATGAAGCCCGCCTTGCCCAGTTTAAAGACAACGCCCTTGCCCGAGCTAAAGAATTTGATTTGGCGAATATACTGCCGCAATACGAAAGCTATTATACCGAAGTGATAGAGCAGTGCAAAGATAGGGAATTGGCTTAATTCATTTTTCTTCTTACTATTTGATCTACCTGTTCAACTAACAGCACAATTATTGCTGTTATAGCATCACATGCAAAAATCACCCTCAAATATTGGATTTCTTGTTGCTTTGATAGTGATGGGTTGTTGGGCTACATCCATTATTTTGCTGATGCAATGGCGGGTAGATTTCGTAAACCCGTTACTTTACCTGTTTATTTTGGTGCAGATGCATTTGTACACGGGGCTATTCATCACCGCGCATGATGCCATGCATAGTACGGTATCACCCAATAAAACCATTAATAATTTAGTGGGCTATATATGTACATTGCTTTACGCCTCGTTTTGGTATCCTAAATTATATACCAAGCACCATCAGCATCACAATCACGTGCATACCGCCGAAGACCCCGATTATCACCAGGGTAACTTTGTACAGTGGTATGTTCGGTTTATCCGCAATTACTTATCTGTTTGGCAAATAGTGGTAATGGCCGTGCTGTTTAATGTGTTGAAATTATGGATCCCGCAAGCTAACCTATTACTGTTTTGGGTTGCGCCATCATTGCTGAGCACGCTGCAGCTATTTTATTTTGGCACCTACCTGCCCCATAAAGGCGATCACGACAATAAGCACCAATCGCGCAGCCAGGGCAAAAATCATGTGCTGGCATTTTTCTCCTGCTATTTTTTCGGTTACCATTATGAGCATCATGATGCGCCGTGGCTACCGTGGTGGAAATTGTGGAGGATTAAATCCTCTACAAATCCCTAACAGTATGGTGGTTTTAGCGCCTCAACCGGGCCGGGTTGTATGCAATTAAGTATTGCAAACCGCTTTCGGTAACATGGTGTTGCCCGGTTCTTTCTCCGCTATATTTAGCGTGAACCAATTTTGCTTTTACCTGATGAAAAAGTTCGGATAAAAACTCGGGTAATACTTTGGCAGAAATGGTTGGAAAGTATTTTTTCTCAAGCTCTGTTTTTTCCTGGTCGGTTGCTAAACTAAACTCCCAGGCTTCGTCGGCCTTAAAGCCGTTTTCTGATGCGCAATTATTTAAATCGTACACATACATCATTGCCTTTCTTTCGATGCTTTCGTTGATCATTATTTCTTCTTTTTAGTAAGCGGTGAAATTTCAACTTTAGCTGTAGATGTTTTGCCCGACTGGTAATCTGATGGTGCCTTTTTCCCTACCGGGTTGGGCATACTTTTTTTGTCTTTACTCATAATGCTGTTTTTCTGGTAATGATTTTTTAACGCTTAAACATTGCCGTAGCAGAAAATTGGCAATTCCTAAGTGGGTGGGATTATAAATCGTTTCAACGACTTTTTGTAAGGTAGGTATAATTAAATTGGTAAACGCGAAGGATTAAAATTTATGCCAGTAAGCAGTTTTGCATAAATACAGCCAGAATATTAACTGAACAGACAAAAATTTTATTTCTAACAGCTTTTGTTTATAAAAGTTATAAAAAGGTTTATTTTTTAAATTTTTACAATAATAATAGCTTTTATAGGCATTATTAGGTCACAAACATATCATTTAAGGTCAAATATCAATAAAAATTATATTTTTTTTAGTGATTTATGGTTAAAAAGTAGTCTTTTTTGTGCTTTTTATGGTTATTTTTGGTTAAAAAAAGTTAAAAAATTATACAAGTATTGTTTCAAATTATATATTTGTGCCATTGTTATTATCGGTCTAACAAGCTTGTTCTTTATGATATAATAATGAGGTCAGTTAAAATGAAAAAAAGAGATAGCCCGAAAGCTTTCTCTTTTTTTTTACCCGAATTTTCGGGATCAGCTCAAAACCTCTTCGAGCACAGCCTGGGAGCGGACATTCCCGAAGCTTTCAATATGCAGCGCATAATATTCCAACAGTTTGTTCAGCAGGTAGCGGCGCTCATCGTTGTTAATGTTTAATTGCTGGCTATTTTCAAAACTACACTCCAGCAGGTTATAAAAATTGCGGGTATGTGGCGGCGACAGGTACGATAAACCATCCGGCTTGTATCGGGTAAACACCCCATTCTTCATATCAAAATACTCTGCGTTGGATGCGAAGGTTGTATCCGGGTAAAACCCTAAATATCGCGTAAGCTGAATTAAAAATAGCAGATGAAAATTCGCCAGGCCCTCGGTTTGATGATCCAGCCATTCTATCGAACTAAAAACAAACTCAAACAAACTTGCATCACTGCCTTGCTGCTTTACCGCTTTGTACAACACTTCGTTTAAAAAAATAGCGATACAGCTTTTAATCACATCATAGGGCAGCGACAACAACACCGGCGAATTTTTCAACTCGGAAACGCGTTGTACACTGTTGTTATTTTTGTGATAAACCACCACATCCAGCAAGTGCAATGGCTGCAGCATATTGCCGGTAATTTTGGCGCGCGGCCTTTTTACCCCATTGATGATGTACGATTGCAGCCCGAATTTTTCGGTAAAAAGCTGTACGATAACGCTGGTATCGCCATAATCGGTGGTTTTAAAAACGATGGCCCGCGTTTTATGCAGCATGATGAAAAACCAGGATAATTTTAGGAACAAAAATAATTAACCCGGTAACCAGCGCAAATACTGCGGCTATTACCACCGCCCCGGCACAAATATCTTTTACATGGCCAGCCTTTTCATTATAATTTGGCGATACCAGGTCCGTTAAAGTTTCGATGCCGGTATTGGTGAGTTCGGTAAGCAGCACAATGGCAATACTTAGGGCAATCCACAGCCATTCGCTGGTAGTAATGTTTAGGGCAAAGCCTAATGCGATAGCTATAACCGCGGCAAATAAATGGATCCGGAAGTTAAGCTGGCTTTTTGTTGCGTAAGCCAAACCTTTAAAGGCGTAACCAAAACTGAGGATGAGTTTTTTGATCATTGCATCAAATTTAAACAAATGCGGTTTATATAGGTTGATATAATGTCAATAAGCTAAATTGTCATTGTGAGGAACGAAGCAATCTCGTCGATTGCATAATTACGAGATTGCTTCGTTCCTCGCAATGACAAAAAAACATCTACTCACATTAAATGGATTTAAAACTCACCAACAAAGTAGCTATCGTATTAGCTGCCAGCAAAGGATTAGGCAAAGCCATCGCCACCATGCTATCGGCCGAAGGTGCAAAGGTAATTATTGGCTCGCGCGATGCGGATGAGCTGAATAAAACCGCCGACGAGATCAGGAAACAAACCGGCAACGAAGTTACAGCGATCCCAATCGACGTAAGCAAGAGTGAAGACATTGAAGCCTTTGTTAAAAAAGCGGCGGCTGTTTATGGCAAGATAGATATCCTGTTAAATAATGCCGGTGGGCCACCATTTGACAAGTTTGAGAATTTCGACGAAAGCGCCTGGCAAAAGGCTTTCGAGTTGAATTTGCTGAGCGTAGCGCATATGAGCCGTTTAGTATTGCCTTATTTAAAGGAATCGGGACATGGGCGCATTATTAATATCGTTAGTGGTTCGGTGAAATCGGTGCTGGCTAATTCGGTACTGTCAACCAGCATGCGAATGGGTATTGTGGGCATGGCAAAGCTGATGGCAGATGAGTTTGGGCCTTATAATATCACGGTAAACAATATCGCGCCAGGTTTAATAGCTACCGACAGGATAAAAGATACAATTCCCAAAGGTGTTGATCCGGAACAAGGTTTAAAAGAAAAGGCCAAAAGCATCCCGCTTGGTCGTATTGGCAAGCCTGAAGAACTGGCGGCTGTAGTTGTGTTTTTAGCTTCGGAGCAGGCATCCTATATTTCAGGCACTACCATACAGGTTGATGGCGGGGCGAACAGGGCGATTTTTTAACTAATTGTAGTACTATTATTTTTATTATTCGAGGCGGTAACTGAGTGATAAATTAGCATAAGGGCGGCAAAAAAACCCATACCCATAGAAAATCCACGTAAAAAGTCGGCTGTTTTGGGGTTGGGGATAAGGTGCAATATCGCTGTAGCTACCCAAACCAATACGCATACAACCAATAGAATCGCAAAACGAATGATCTTATTTTTCATAGAGGTTTGGGGCTTTATTTATTTGTTTAAAATGCCTGTATATTGTTTTTAACCCATTTATCATCATCAACGTAGTAAGCCCTAATAAAAGGCTGGTTATTTTTTCGGTGGTTGTATTTTTAGTTTCGATACTTAAAACTAAAAGCGCCACAGATAATAGCACCGATGCAATGGCTAAGGTTAGGTTATTTTTCATCATACTAATGTAATGGATGTTTACCAGATTGTCAATAATCATAAAAAAAGTTACATTTTGATCTTTCCGCATGAAATAATTTATTTTTCAAAACAAACTCACGCTATAAATTATTAATTTAGCAGCGTAATTAGTAACAAATACACAAAATAGAATGAAACCTTTCATTTCACTAAATACTTACGGCGTTATCAACTGGTGTGCTGTTGTATTATTATTAGGTAGCCCCTGGGCATTAGGATATTATAAAGTAGGCGGAGTAGCTTTCTTTTTACCGACCCTTTTTGGTTGGATAGAATTTATTATGGCTGTTTTCAGCAATAATAAACACGGCTTTATTAAACAGTTCCCAATGGAAATGCACCTGTTTTTAGATGTGATCATCGGGTCATTCCTTTTAGCTTCGCCATTTGTTTATGGTTTTGCAGGCAGAACCGGATTATTTTGGCCACAAGTTTTAATAGGTGGTTTAATATTTATCGCTGGTGCATTTACCCACAAATCACCATTTACTGATAAATACCGCCATCACTTACCTGAAGGACAATTACAAGGTACAGATTCAGAATAATTTTTTGATTTCACCATTTTTGGTGATCTCGCAGATATAAAAAAGGCAGTTGGATTATCCAGCTGCTTTTTTTTGCTTTTTTTAAAACGAAAAGGTTTTACTGCAACAATTACCTGAAATGAAATGTCATTAAAAAACTATAATTTTCCTCTTAAGCAATTTTAAATCAATACAATGTAACTTTGCAACAGCCTTATTACGTAATAATGAGTGATTTAAAATTTAATCCCATTAAAAGTAGAATGAAAAAAAAGATCCTCTTATTAAGCTTGTTTACCTTGTTTGCACTGCCAATTTTTGCTCAAAACGTTTTCGATGCTGTGCAAAATAATGATATCCCCGGCTTACAGTTTTTAGCTGCCAACGGCGCCAATTTAAACGCACGCAATACCCAGGGCGAAACCCCGCTTATTGTTGCTGTTGAAAACGGACAATTACGTGTTGCCAAAATGTTATTAGAGCTAAATGCCAATATCGATATGAAAGACAGAAAAGGTAACACCGCCCTAATTGAAGCTGTTAATACCAATAACCTTGATATCGTAAAATACCTCATAAACCGCGGCGCGGATGTTAGCATTACAGATAAAAAACATATGAGTGCGGCTGATTACGCCAAAGTACAGGCTAATGCAGATATACTGACTTTGTTTAAATCGGATATTTAAATTTTTATAATAGCACAAAGCAGCTGGATAGTATCCAGCTGCTTTGTGCTATTATATTTAGAGAGAGAATAGTGCAGGTTTTAACAACTCATCTTATTTACGCGGTTAGCGTGGCGGCCGCCTTCAAAGCCGGTATCCAAAAAAGTTTTTACAATTGCTTTGGCTTCATCTATGGAGATAAATCGGGCCGGTATACAAACTATATTGGCATTGTTATGCTGGCGTGCCAGCGAGGCTAATTCGGTGTTCCAGCAAATAGCTGCACGAATGCCCTGGTGTTTGTTAGCGGTGATGGCAACGCCATTAGCACTACCGCAAACCAGGATGCCTAAATCATATTCGCCGCTTTCAACAGCAAGGGCAACAGGATGGGCAAAATCGGGGTAATCAACAGAATCTCCCGAATAGGTGCCGAAATCTTTTACTTCAGCAACAGCTAACATAGCCGCTAAGGCTTGTTTATAGTCGAACCCTGCATGGTCGGCGCCGATGGCAATTTTTAGTCCCTCTTTCATTGTTGGTTTATAATGATCAAGGGACGAAGATAATATTTTGTGAGGATTACCCGGTTACGATTCCATTATCTCTTCATGCTTTTTAGCACGGCGTTTTTCAACAACAGATGCAACCACAATACCCACTTCGTATAAAGCGAATAATGGCACAGTTGCAATCATGGTAGTTAAAAAATCAGGCGATGGCGAAATGATCGCACCAACGATAAGTAATATAACTACCGAATACCTGCGTGTTTTACGCATAAACGTACCCGATAATATACCTATGGAAGCAAGAATATAAATTAAGATAGGAAGCTCGAACACAATACCAATAATTAAGGTAATTGTAGCCACCATAGATAGGTATGAGCTGATCGTAAATTCATTATGAATGGTTGGGCTTATACTGTAGCTGGCCAAAAAAGCGATCGACTCCGGCGCGATAACATAATAGCCGAACAGGATACCGATAACAAAAAGGATAGAAGCGTAAAATACAAAACCACTGGCAGCCCTGCGTTCCTTATCTAATAAAGCAGGTTTTATAAAGCGCCATATCTCCCATAAAATATAAGGGACAGCTGCAATTATGCCCATTAATATGGTTGAGTTCAGTTTCATCATAAACTGGCCTGCCATATCGGTATTAATGATATCACCGTTGATGTGTGTAATGCAAAACGAATTGCCAAACCTACACATCATACGGTAGGTCCAGAAATTACCATCGAAAGGAGCCATGATGATTTTATTCAAGATAAAATCAAAATAGTACCAGGCAAAACCTGTAAAAATAACTACACTGATAGCTGCCCGCATCAAGTGCCAGCGTAAGGCCTCCAAATGGTCGAAAAATGACATTTCCGCTTCTATCGTAGTGCCTTTTTCTTTTATTGCTTTTACTAAGTCTTTACCGGCCATTTGGTTTGTTTGGATACCTCTTTATAACGTTAAAACTCACTTACGTTTTAACTCGTTGTTTCAGTTTTAATTATTCTGAGTATTCAAACGTTTCCATAAACTTGGTGGTAAAATTACCCGCGCGGAAATTTGGATCCTGCAGCAATTTCAAGTGGAATGGAATGGTTGTTTTAACACCTTCAATCACAAATTCGCTTAAAGCGCGCTCCATGGTGCTCAGGGCTTCTTCGCGTGTTTGCGCAACGCAAATTACCTTCGCAATCATTGAGTCGTAGTTAGGCGGAATAACATAACCTGTGTACACGTGTGTATCTATACGCACACCGTGGCCACCCGGCGAGTGGAAATTAGTGATCTTACCCGGTGAAGGGCGGAAGTTATTAAACGGATCTTCGGC
>Ga0302303_10002091_pt1 | contig 12385 bp, 6 predicted proteins | sample III_Palsa_E2_1_FD_194542 | JGI IMG/M metagenome (GOLD analysis project Ga0302303, IMG submission 194542) | Peat permafrost microbial communities from Stordalen Mire near Abisko, Sweden - III_Palsa_E2_1 | ecosystem: Environmental > Terrestrial > Soil > Palsa > Peat permafrost | place: Sweden... | reverse complement strand
GAATGGAATGTTCAAATCAATTATGGAATCAAGACAGGCTTTAATGAAGCCTTTATAATCTCTTCAGCAAAAAGGGACGAATTAATAGAAAAATGTCCAGAAGCTGATGGTATTATACGTCCGATTTTATCTGGCAAGGACATAAAGCGATATCAATTTAATTGGGATGAGAAATGGATTATATTTACTAGGAAAGGGATCGATATTGACCAATACCCTTCAATTAAGGATTATTTGCTCCCTTATTATGAAAATTTAAGGCCCAGAAACAATAATGAACTCACCGGTAGAAAACCAGGACCATATAAGTGGTTTGAAATTCAAGATAATGTGGCTTACTATAAAGACTTTGAAAAACAAAAGATTGCATGGGGTAATTTAGCCCTAAATGGACAGTTTGCAATAGTTGATACAGGTTATTACATCAATGCACCTTCTGCATTTATAGCTACGGATGATGTTTATTTAATAGCGATATTAAATTCAAAACTTGCTGACTTTTATATACAACAGTTGGGTGTCAAACGTAATGGGGGCTATTTTGAATATAAGCCAATGTTTGTAGAACAACTTCCTATTCCGTTAATTTCTAAAGATATTCAACAACAACTAAAATCTAAAGTTGAAAAATTATTAAAGAACCCAGCATTAAGATCTGCACTGGAACGTGAAATTGATGAAATAGTATTTTCATTGTATAATATTACTATTGAAGAAAAACACGCTATTTATAAAGCCGCAGTAACTATTAAATCAATCTCTGCAGGTGAAAGCTTAAACATGTTGTAGATTTCATTGTCTAATTTTTTATATGATTCAATACTGAAATCCCGGTTCAATAAATCGACCATCGTTGTAATTTTCAACTCATTTATTTCATTTGGTACAGGTACGCAGATTTGATCGATGTACATCTTTATCCATCGCCTGGTGCCCGCTCCTGACGTGGCTGCAATCTTATCAAAATACCATTCACACAAACGAGAATTTAGAAACGCTAATAAATACTTTAGGTGATTACCCGTCATAAAAAAAATCGTATTATTCAAATAGTAGCCTTCATTATCAAGCGCAAAATTTGGATGGTCGGTTAACTCTATCCAAACAATTTTTTCTTTTTCAAAATCGTCCAAATATGCGCAATTGCGAAGGTTTGACCAGTGATTCCCCTTATCTAATCTTTTGATTAGTTGATCTTTGTAGCCTTCGAGATGTTGGAATACGCCTGGATAATCGTGCTCTGCATTTATCGGTATTAGATTTCTTTCTTTTATCCCGTTGTGCGTATTGATAATCCACTGATTCGCAAAACGAGCATTATATTTTTTTATGTCTCTGCCGCGAAGAATCGGACGTATAATTTCAGCAGAATTAGGCGAAGATTCAACTAACTTATCCTTTGTTACAGAATCAATAATAAAAGCCTCATTATAGCCGGTAAGTATTCCGCGGTAAATATTTATATCCCAATCCTTAAGTGGCACCCCAGCCTTTTCAATTTTCGTTTTAATGTTTTGTTCAATAGACGATAAAACAATCCAACTGCTTTCTAAACTGAAAGTCGTCATGTTGCTGTTCTGTCTAAAATAATCGCTCATATTATTTAGACTAAACCCCTTTCCTAAAACACATGTATTGACATTATTCTTAAACAAAGATTTTTGAACAATAAGAATATTTGTATCCACCGTGGCAGATTCGAAAACCTGAAAACCACCAAAATCAATCAATGCTAACGGATTGGTATTTTTAATAAAGTAGTTTCTCAATGATTCCCCATAACGCGCACGCATCCATTTGTTAGAAGTAATAAAAGAAAGAATCCCCTCAGGTTTTAACATTCTAATTCCGATTTCATAAAACAAACAATATATGTCACCCGAATAATTAAACGTATCAAAATTTGCCTGTGATAAATCTTCAGCATGTTTCCCCATTTTCTGTAATTGTACATAGGGGGGATTACCAATTACAATGTCAAAACCACCATCATCAAAAACATCTTTGAAAAACAAATGCCATAAAAAGAATGGTCGGTCTGTGGACTGTGTGAGACGAAAAAGTTCAATTTCTTTGTTAACGACGTTTTCTAAATCGCGCTCAATTTCTTTTAGTTTTTTGGAATCTTTGCTATCAGATTGGTATTTAATTTTTTGTGCCGCGCCACTTAACGCAGCTACCTTATTATTGATGGATTTCTTCAAGCTCTTAGCTTGCTTTGACAGCTCTTCATTATAATCTTGCAGTGTAAAATGAATATGATCAAGTATATGTTTGTCAATTAGCTTATGAAGCTCTCTTTTGGTATTTGTCGTGTCGGCATTAAAATATGTTTTTATTAGATCCTCAACCTTATTAGCCATAGTATTTTGACTGACTCTCTTTGGTGATTGGCCTGAAAACAAATTAATCTGTGCACTTTTTATTTCTGAGTCATAAGAATGACTATTGTGTATTTTACTCAAATCAATGCCTTCAAAACGCTCCAATAAGCTATTCCCTTGCATAATTTTATAATCTAAGTTAGGTAAGGGTTGTGGCTCATCTTCATCAACTACTAATGCTAACCAAAAACGCAATCTTGCGATATCTACAGCTCCTTTTTCAATATCAATCCCGTAAATACTATTTTGAATAATTTCTTTCTTGGCTTTCGCTCTATCTAATGTGAGATCTAAAGATAATTTTGCCTTGAAAATTTCTTGCAACATTCCCATAGGGAAAGCTCCAGAACCAATAGCAGGGTCACATATTTTCACTTTGTCCAATAACTCTTCAATGTGCCGTGCATTTGCAACTATAAGATTCTTTTTATCTTTTACATTCCCGATGTCGCTGTTTCTTATAAAATTTTCGACAATGTTTTTGTCAACATGTGGTAAGTGTGTTACCAAGTATTCTATAAGACTGGTCTGGCACATGTAATGAACAATTTGCCTCGGGGTATAGAAGGTCCCTTTATCTTTGTTGTCCTCTAAAAGATTCTCAAAAATATGCCCCAGCATTTCCGGATCTATACCGACCTCTTGTTCTTCCGGGCTGTTTTCATCGATCGTGAAATTGTATTGACTGAAGAATTCGAAAAGATCTTCAAAATAAGTTTCCGGGAAGTTAATGTCGTTTGTTTGTGGTTGATCATCATCAAATAAGCCGCCGTTCAAATATGGCACACGCGTTTGTGTAAACTTAAATATCCCGTTTTTTCTATCTGCATTGTTCAGTGTGTTATGAAAAAGATCAACTAAACAAGAACTATAAAAGTGTTTTTTATCAACGAAAGAAGTAAAGAGATTTTTCATGAATTGCTTTTCGCCATTTTCCCAAACCTCACTGTCAGCGCTACATCCCATCCATCCTTTCTTTTGAAGAAAATGAAGAAACACGATTCGTCCCAATAACTTCTTGATAAAATCCCGAATGGGTTTTTGTTGATCTGAAAGCTGAACTTGTTTTTTATCTAATAGAAGATTTGCATAGGATGGGGTATTAGCAATATACTCCCAAAAGCTTTTGTAGTGGATATCTTTGTATTTTTTAAAGAACTCTTTATTCAACGCTTCAACAGAGAACGCTTCTAACAAGTCCTTTATTGAGATTTTGTTCTGGATAGGTGGTTGGTTTTTATGCGTTTTGGTTTTTAACGTTAGAAAACGTTGAGCAGCAGTATTGCAAGTCTCATTGGCGCCCAAGACGTAAGAAAAGCGCTTTGGGTGTGTTTGAGACTTAATTATATTACCCTCAGAATCAAATTCAGTTAAGCTACTGATAAACGACAGCCTATAATCCTGCTGATGATCGTCTTCACTATAGTACAAAACTAACAAGCCATGATAACGGTCTTGATCGATTAAGTTAAAGACTATATCGCGAAGCGCTACACGATTACGTGCAATTTGGATTTCCTTTTTTGTTTCAATTTCGACTACTGCAATATTTATATTATCATCCAATGTGATGGATGCGTATCGTTCGATGTTTTTACCACCTCCCTTCTCTATAGTAATTTTTTCAGCTTTATTGTCAAAGTTGATCTGACCAGAAAAAACAAATCGCAGTATTTCTTGCCATGCTTGACGAGTGTAAGGCTGTTGTAAACTATTTCTTAGTTGTGAAAAATCCATCTGCATTAGTTGTTGAAACTCTCTGAAATTATAATATCGGGTTTTAATTCAGCAATATTAAACAGCGGTTGGAAATCCTCAATTGAGATTTCTTCCTCCATGGTTTGTAAAGGGTACTTTATTAAAAGTTTAATCAGGCCCTCTAACTTAGTTGCCACTGATAATTCTTTCGCTGTTTTAATAAACTTATTGATATCTCTTTGCAGCTGTTGAAATTTTCCGACCCGAAGTGCTAACATAGCATTTCTTATTAGTGCTGTTTCCTCTTTATTCGCCACCTTAGTGTTCAAGAATGTAGCCAAATAATCTTTTGCCTTCTTTTCGTTTGGCCCTTCTTTAGTATCAATTTTTCGATCTTTTCCTCTATCCTCATTTACTTTATTAGCAAATAATTCAATCGCAGATTGTACTTGCTCATGATGTTTGTCATGTAAGGCGATTGCTTTTTCCGTATTTCGTGCGTAGTATTCTTTTTCAGCCTGTAAAAAGGTAAGTTCTTCGATGTCTCCATTTTCTTTTGCTAAAAGAAAAGCATCTCTCTTCTCATTACGTATGAATGTTATCGTACCGCCTTTAAGAACCGGGCTTTTCCTGCCTACTCTTGCTCTTACAGGCATATTCTTTATTTGTTTAAAAAGATCTGGATGCTCTTTTTTAAATGCTCTTAATTCGAGCAACAACCTTAATTTCTCATCTCGGTCTTCTTCTTCTAAGTTCTTGTCAAATAAACCAAAGCTTTTCTCAATGATTTCATCGGGAGAATAAATCTGACTATCCTCTCCTAAAGCAGCGTGGAAAGCCTGTAACTTCATGATTGCCTTTTTTTCCAATTGGATATCACTATTAACCTTAGCAGTTGGAAAGAAGTTAAATACATGGATACTACTTGCCTTCGAGCCAATTCGATTAACCCTGCCTATACGCTGCATTAACCGAGTACTATTCCATGGAGTATCATAGTTTACAATTATATTAGATCGGTGCATGTTTACTCCCTCTGCAAGTACTTCTGTAGATATAACAATGTTATAATCATTTTTTTGATCATCAAGAGGAATATTTGCATCGAAATTAGCTTTCACTAAAGGAAAACGATCTTTTCGGGTTCTGCTATCTACAACTAATATTTTATCGAATTTTGCTTTTTCTAATTTTTCTTGCAGGTATGAGGTTGTTTCTTTTGACTCAGAAAACACAACTAATTTTTGTTCTTTGTTTATATCGATACCGAAAAGTTTGTTATTTAAGTAATCAATAAAGACATCTAATTTGGGGTCTTGCTCTACCATACTCCATTCTGCAACCAATTCGTCTAATAATTCTTTATCATGCCTTAGACCGGTAGCAAAGCCTGGCTCAAAATCATCAACATTGCATATTTCAATCGTTAGGTCTGCTTCGGCTAAGTTGGTAAGTAATTGTATTAATTCCTCTTCTTTATCATCATTAATGTAATCATTGACAGAAATATTTGGAGCAATGTAAATCCGATTATTATCTAACATTTTAACCATTGCAGTTGTTGCAGAGGAAAAGCGATATAGCGATTGTTTAAAGGCATAAAAACTGCTATCAATACGTTTTACTAATAACGTTTTCATTATAAAGGCCAACTGCGTGGATATCATATCCGCTTTAACATACTTCTTTTTTTTATGAGGCTTCAAAAATTTTATAGCCTGATAACGATTATATGTTAAACCGACGGCACCGCCTTTCAAGTACTTCAATGTTTTGTCATACAAATCATCTAAGCTCTGGTCTAACTGATAGAATATTTTTTCCGGCTTATTTACTGAGGGGAAAATCACGCCTTGATCTACACGGTCTTTGTTATACTCCTCATTTTCTATAATATCGGTTCTAGTTCTTCTAACGGTCAATGGTTCAATAACCTTAATGCGAATATTGGTATATATCGCTTTCACAGCGGCCGTAACCCTTTCAATGTCGGGTTCCATTTTGAGCTTTTTATATGCGTCAATTTGCTGACGGAAAAAATGTTGCAAATTACCTACCTCCAACGAGGAATTTTTTGCATCCTGAAATAAATACACAAGATTCGCAATATCCTCTGGCTTATTATTAAGAGGCGTTGCCGATATAAGCATGATCTTCTTGTGTTGAAAAGAATCATTAACCAATTTTTTTCTTGTAGGTGATTTACAGATATTCTGTAAGTGAAAATACATCTCTGCTGAATCACTCCTAAATTTATGAGCTTCGTCAACAATTATTAAGTCGAACTCTTGAGGCTTATGTATTTTATGCAGGCTACCTGATGTTATAATCTTATAATTGTGTAGCCCAAACTGACTTACTGTCTCCTCCCAGTTGTCTTTTAAAGCGGGGGGGCATATGATTAGTGTCTTAGATAAATAAGATGGGAATCCATTCGAATAGAAGAATTTCTTTGCAATTAATGTTGCTACAACCGTTTTACCTAGCCCCACTACATCCGCTAAAAAGAATCCGTTATGCTTCATCATCTTATTGTAGCCATCGGCGACGGCATCAGCCTGGTAGGATAATTTTTTATAATTATTAGGCAAATCTGTAATTGAATTTGGATCAAAGTCAATGCTTTTACCGAAATATTCAACTAAGAATTTCATATAGACTTCGAAAGGAGTAAACTCATCATTTAGATATGTCTCTCTTTTTAGTTTTTCTACAAAATCCTTTTCGATATTAACGCCTTCTTCCCAAAGCCTATCAAAAGTGCCGGTTGCGAAATCGATATCAGCATTTTCCCGTAATTCTACGTTAAACTCAAAATTATTAGCTAATCCTGCATCTGTTAAATTGCTTGACCCGGTGATCACGGATCCATACCCGTGATCATGCTTTATTTGTTCTCTGAAAATATAAATCTTAGCATGAAGATTTTGCTTGGGATGAACTTTGATTTTTATTTTATCTGTGAAAAGATCTTCTATCAATTGCAACATTCCCTTTTCAACATCTTTATCATATTCTGCTTCCTGAATGTTCTTTTTTACCTCTTCAAAAAAATCTTCGCTGGATTTTAACGGATCTTCAATAAAAAGCAATCCTTTTTTATTAGCCTGGTAGATTAAGTTGTCTATATTGATGCCAACTAATATTCTAATTTCCGCTGCTTTCTCAATAAATGGCCGAATTTGGAAATATCCTGAGGCTCTAAAATAACCAACTAAGGCATCGAAGAAATGTATATTACGATGTTTAAAAACGCCCTCTATCTTATTTAAGAGGGTATTTTCATTTTCGTTAGTGAAAAATTTTGTTGACATTTTTGAATTTCTTTAGCGCTAACCTTTACGGGGTATTAAGCGTATTATTTAGAGATTGGCTGTCTGGTAAAGATATACAAATCCAATAGTCTTCTTTACACGCCATAACAGTAATAATATACGAACTAACTTGAGTTATCCCTTTCATTATTCATTGATAATCCTATTTATTCGTATTTAAATTGTACAGCCGTTATTCCAAAATAAAATACTTGTTTGTATCTTTGTATAGAAATGGAAATGCAATTGCTCTTGAACATGATGTAAGATTGTGACGCAGGCAAAAGGCTTTCGATAATGCAAAATTTAGTTCTTATTTGATAAAATTAACCGTTGCGTCATTCGTGGCACTGGTTTAATATCATAAAAAAGTAGTTGATATAGAGGGGGTTACAAACGATGTTCTCTTCCCCTACGGGCTACTTAAGGAAACAAACAATTGTGTTTGTTTCCTTTTTTTATGTCTCTAAATATTTGGCGCACAAAGGTTTACAATCGAATCCAAACGGTTCGACTTTTTCACGAAGTCTTCTTGATTTTTTATCTATTGAGTCTAAAAAGTGGGATTAAATATCTTCAGCCAACTTTTTAACAGTTCGATGTTTCCTTAAGGTCTTGCCGGTTTTAGCGCTACTGTATATTTTGGCAACATGTTAGCGCATTTTTAATTTATAACGCATACGTAACTACATATAATAGTTGTATTTATGTGCTATAAATAATGTGCAACAAAAATTGTACTGGCCGGTCTAATCAACAGTGAGCAACCTAAAGGATGAACAATTGAGCGACCGACACCTGGTAACAGCTGTATTAAAAGCGACCGCCATGCTTTTGGTTCGATCATTAACAAAACGGAGGGATTGGTTGTGCAAATGACCTTCAAAATGATCAACAGTCCCGGCGACCGTAAAGACATTGCACAGGATGTTTACCTGAAGGTCTTCAAAAATCTTCGTGGCTTTAAGTTTCAATCCAAATTATCTACCTGGATCGGTCAGATCGCTTATAATACCTGCCTCCATTATCTGGAGAAAAAGAAGCTGGTGCTAATTGACAATTTTGGGGAAGACGGCGAAATTCCAGAAAACACCTTTAACAAAGATGTGAGGAATGACACTGAAGAAAAGTTGTTTAGCAAGGAACTGGCCGATATGCTTCACACGGAGATCGAACAGCTTAAACCACTTTACAAAACACTTATTTCCCTATACCACCAGGAGGAACTAAGTTATGCAGAGATCGCCGAGATTACCTCTCTACCGGAAGGCACAGTTAAAAATTATATCTTCAGGGCAAGAAAAACACTAAAGGAAAACATCTTATTAAAACATAAAAGGAACGAGTTATGATAACAGCACATCTTACCGATGCGGAGATACAGCTTTATGTAGCTGAACCGGAAATGACCAGTGATCAACTGAAAATACATATCCAAGACTGCGCAAACTGCCAGACGAGGGCTGCCAATTACCAGTTGCTTTTTAATGGTATTCACGATCATGCAAAACCACAGTTTAATTTTGACCTATCGGCACTTGTTTTGGAACAATTGCCGGAGCCGAAGCGTGCATTTCCCTGGACAGGAATACTGGTATCGGTGTTTTCTGTTTTGTTGATTTCCCTTTCAGCGATATTCTTCTGGTCGATCATGGACGCGGTTATCAGGAGCGCGCCTCTGTTGCTAATTGCTACGGCATTGACCGCAGCGGTCGTTATCTTAATTTTCCAGGCCCTTGAAATGGTTAAAAACCATCAAAAGCAGATACATACACTTTTAAACGCAAAAACATTGCAACTATAACTCGGGTAACCGGTCTCATCAGGTATAAAAGCAAATCAAAAAAACATGAAAAAGATATTTATAACCCTTCTGCTGTTCTCAGCCGCTTTCGGTGCACACGCGCAGAGCAATACCAATTTAATGAACGACAGGGCTACTTTCGAGGAATTTGTTCGCGATATCGTCATCCTGCTGATGATTTTTTTGGTTACAAGTTTCATTCTTACGATGATCAGGCTCTTCCTGGATAACGGTCTTAAGAAGAAAATCGTAGAAATGGGTACGCCGGAAACGATAGTATCACAGTTAATGGCAACTGGTAAAAATGAGATCAGGAACAGCCTAAAATGGTTTTGTGCACTTTGCGGGATCGCCGCCGGGCTTGGCATCATCGGCTGTTATCAGCTGACGGATATCTATGCCCTCATGGTTATCGCATTTTGTTTAGCAATAGGCTTCCTCGGTCATTTCCTCCTGATCAGCCGCCTGAATAAGTAATAACCCGAATTCTATTCATAAAATAAAAACCCTAAAGGGCATGGGATTGGTATGCCTGATCCAAAATATTTACACCCTTAAAAATGAAAAAAAAATTAACCCCGGCTATTTGTGCCGCCCTCCTGTTGCTATGCGTATATTTTGTATTTTCCATTCAAAATAAACGCAAGGGTGAAACTGTTCTCTCCATAAAAGACACGGGAACCAGTTATACATTCAAAGCTTCCTTTTTCCCCGGTTCAACGCAAGGGTTAACTCAGTACATGGATAGTTGCGCAAACTTACTCAGAAAAGAAAATGCCAGTTTCCATATTAAGATCTCGGAAGGAGATTTGGCTATTACGGCAGATAGGCAAGCCAATTCTGTTACTGCAATTTTTCGTATCAGAAAGATGTGCCAGGGCATTAGCGATATGCTTATACAGGATTAACCCGCCACGTTCTCTACTTAAACTCAATCAAATTCTCTATTAATTAAAACACTTTATGAAATTAATTTTTATGGCATTTTTTGCCGTAGGGCTTTGCTTTGCCCCGAATTTTTTAATCGCCCAAACATTCAACGGTAAAATATCCGGAAAAGTTGTGGATGAAAACGGCCGACCTGTTGAAGTCGCCACGGTATCCCTTATCCGGTTGAGAGATTCAATACCTGTAAAATATGAACTGACACTTGCTGATGGGACTTTTAACGTTGGCATAAGCAGTAGCGACACGTTTTTCATAAAAGTCACAACTATTGGTAAACTGCCTTATCAAAGCCGGGATATCGCAGTTGATGTGCAGCATCTGCTGATCAGTTTAGAGCCGATCACCTTAAAAACAGCAGCCAAAACTTTAAAGGAAGTAGTGGTTACAACCAGGAAGCCTTTTTTGGAGCAGAAAATAGACCGCACGGTCGTCAATGTGGATGCCCTGATCAGTAATGCGGGAACTACTGCGCTGGATGTGCTGGAAAACTCGCCGGGCGTTGCCATTGACCAAGCCGGACAGATCAGTTTTCATGGCAAATCCGGCGTAGCGATCTATGTAGATGATAAACCGACTTACCTTTCCGGCAGCGACCTGGAAAACTATCTTCGCTCGATGCCCTCATCAACCTTATCGCAGATCGAACTGATGACGAATCCGCCCGCAAAATACGATGCAGCCGGAACCGCCGGTATCATCAATATCAAAACTAAAAAAACGAAAGTGAAAGGGTTTAACCTGGGGGTGAGCCTTGGTTTGCGTCAAAGCCGGTATACGGCTACCAATAACAGCATGGATTTTAATTACCGAAAGGACAAGATAAATGTGTTCGGCACCTTTGCTTACACATTCAGCAATGGCTATAACGATGTAGACATCAACCGCAGCTACTTTTATAATGCGGGGCAGCCATCAGGCGCGTTTACTCAGAATTCTTACATCCGCACTAAGACCGGCGGGTACAATGCGAAGCTGGGTATGGACCTGTATTCATCTGAAAATACTACCATCGGCGTGCTTTTAAACGGCATCATTCGTTCGCCGGATCAATTCAATAACAGCAAAGGTCAATTGTTCGATGCTGCAGGCCGGCCCGATTCATCCATCATATCAAAAAACAAGGAACTGGGCAAGTTCAAAAATGGAAGCGCTAATCTAAATTACAAGCATACCTTTAAAAAAGATGGACCAGAAATAACGGCCAACCTGGATTACCTGGCTTTTGCGACGGATAATAACCAAACTTTTTTAAACCAAAGCTATGCAACAACAGGTTCGGCCTCTATGGACCAGCTTAATGGCAACCTTCCTGCCGCCATTCATATCTATTCGGCCAAGGCGGACTACAGTCAGCCATTAGCCGGTGGCTGGAAGTTTGAATCCGGCGTTAAGAGTAGCTATACCAACACCGATAATCAGGCCAATTATTTCGATATTGTAAACGGGAGTGCAATTACGGACGATGATTATACCAATCATTTCTTATATAAAGAAGCTATTAACGCTGGTTACATCAATTTAAATAAGGATTTTAAAAGGCTAAGCATACAGGCGGGGCTCCGGCTGGAAAACACAGATTCGCGCGGTCATCAGTTGGGCAATGCCCAAAAACCGGACTCTACTTTTAACCGAAATTACACAGGTTTGTTCCCAACCCTGTATTTCCTGTATAAATTGGATACACTGGGCGATCATCAGCTAAAAATGACCTATGGACGCCGTATTGAGCGGCCGTACTATCAGGACTTAGACCCATTTATATCTCCGCTGGATAAATATACCTTCTATATCGGAAACCCTTACCTGCGGCCTTCGTATTCGGGGAACTTTGAGTTAGGTTACATTTATAAAGACAGGATTTCGTTAACCATGACCTACACTGATATCCGCGACCGGTCAACGGAAACCATAGAGATCCTTAACGGCTATTATTATGACCGTCCGGGGAATATTGGCAGCACTAAATTGTATGATTTGAACGCAGATGCAAGTTTCGATCCGGCCAGCTGGTTCAGCCTGGAGTTAAGCGGGGACGTATGGCAGCTACAACAGGCCAGCGATTTTTATACCGGTACTTTGAACAGCAACAACACCAGTTTCTCGGGGCAGACGGTACTGCAGTTCAAGCTCAATAAAGGATGGACTTTACAAACCGACGGTAAATATCAAAACAAACAAACCGATGCCCAGTTTACTTTGGCTGCAAAAGGTCGCCTTAATATAGCCGCTTCCAAAAC
>Ga0302303_10002090_pt1 | contig 12386 bp, 11 predicted proteins | sample III_Palsa_E2_1_FD_194542 | JGI IMG/M metagenome (GOLD analysis project Ga0302303, IMG submission 194542) | Peat permafrost microbial communities from Stordalen Mire near Abisko, Sweden - III_Palsa_E2_1 | ecosystem: Environmental > Terrestrial > Soil > Palsa > Peat permafrost | place: Sweden... | reverse complement strand
TGCTCACGCATCGCATGCAATACAATCCATACATTCACGTGGCCATCCAATATCATCTGCTCGTCGAAGCAATTTGGGCTGATCCGCGGCAAATACCGATGTTGAAAGTTCCGCTGCCCCCAATCCAGGGCGGTGATTATGACCCGCCACGTTTCAAACCCGCGGAACAGGAACGCCAGGAGGTGCGTGGGATCCTGGCCAAACGGCTCGGATTGGAACCAAGCGGGCCGATTGTGCTGTTGAATCCGAACGCCGGTGATTTGTTGCCGCTGCGAAAATGGAAGACGGCTCGCTTTGTGGAATTGGGCCGGCGGCTTCTCGCCGAAAATCCATCGCTATGTTTGGTCATTACCGGCGCCCCGTCGGAGCAAGCATCCGCCGAGAAGGTCGCAGCGAACATCGGCGCCAATCGCTGTGCCAGCATGGCGGGCTACACCACGCTCCGCCAACTGATGACGCTTTACGCATTAGCCGATGTCCTGGTTACCAACGACAGCGGCCCGGGCCATTTTTCATCATTGACCGATGTCGATTCGGTTGTGCTCTTCGGCCCGGAAACGCCCGCGCTCTTTGGCCCACTGGGTTCGCACACCCATGTTATCTGGGCTAATCTGGCTTGCAGTCCATGCGTCAATGTGCTCAATCACCGTTTTTCGCCCTGCAACGACAATGTCTGCATGCAGCAGATCGCCGTGGAATCGGTGTATAACAAGGTCAACGAACTTTTGCGGCAGCGCGATACCAACTCGCACCCGCTGCCGATTTTAAGTTAAACAGCAATTCACGCTCATGAGAATTCTCGACCGCTATGTCCTCGTCACGTTTCTCAAGAATTATCTCTTGAGCTTCATGATTTTGATCGGCCTGTACATCGTGCTGGACATGCTCTTCAACTTTGACGATTTGATGTCGGTGCAAACCAAGGAGGGGCTGACGGGTTTTGCCAGTTGGACGGGGCTGGTCAAAACCATTGCTGATTATTATTTCTATCAAATATTCCTGATCTTCGTGTCGATGTCGGGAATCATCCCGATCGTGGCGGCTTCATTTACGTTGATGCGCATGAGCCGGCAGAATGAGCTGAGCGCGATATTGTCAGCCGGCGTGCCGCTGCTGCGCATGGCGTTGCCGATCATCATCGCCGCGGTGGTGCTCAACGGCATTTTGCTGGTCGACCAAGAGGTGATCGTGCCGGCCATGATTCCTAAGCTGATGCGCAGCCATAATGAGGCGGGTCAGGAAGCGGCCAACGGCTTTCCGGTCGGCCGCATGCAGGATGAAAACGGCAACTTGCTGCTGGCGTCCAAATATTTTCCCGACCCCAAGGCGCCTTACATGCTGAAAGTGCAGATCGTCGAGTGCAATGAGCAGAATTTACCCGTTGCATGGATTACCGCCGACCAAGCCGATTGGCAGCCCCGCATCAATGGCGGGCAGTGGAAGCTGACCCACGCGCAGCGGCTGACTGGTTTACAACCAGGTGTTACGCCACATATCGATGCAGATTATCGCAAGCCATACAAGAGCAGCATCACGCCCGAGGAAATCGCGCTGTATCGCTATAAGGATTACGTGAATCTGCTGCCGACCGAGCGGATCAATCTGTTGCTGCAACGGCCGCTCGCTTATGGCATCAATCAATTATTACGAGTAAAGCACACCCGATTCACGCAGCCGCTGATGAACATCATCATGTTGCTGCTGGCCATCCCATCGGTGCTGACCCGTGCGCCGGGACAACTCAAAGCGGCGGCGATGAAATGCCTGGTCTATAGCGGTTTGTGCATGGTGACGGTGTTCGTCAGCACTATGTTGGCCAGCCAGCCACAAATCGCGGGTCCGGGTTGGGAGTGGCAGTGGCCGGCACTGATGGCTTGGGTGCCGATCATCATTTTCGGACCCTGCGCGGTTTATTTGCTGGATCGCATTGAAACGTGAAAATCTGGTTTGGCACATCGCTGTTTGAATTGTAAGTCATAACTGTCAGGCGAACGCAACCACTTTGGCTTCTCCGCGTGGGGCAGCTTGGGTGGGCCTGACTGAGGGATGCGGTGTCAACGGGCGGTTGGTTCGGCACATCTGGCCGGCCGGCGGCTGCGGTGGCTCTGCGATCCCCGCGACGCTCCCCTTCCCATTTTCTGGCGATGCCGGCTGCTCCTCGCGGCCGGCATTTTTTCTATCCCCGCTCGTCAATGTGCGATCGATTTTCCACAATTTCATCCCGTGATTTCCAAAATTCACTCCTCCGATAACTTGCCTGCGGTCGATTCATTTGATAACACAGCACGTTGGCTTTCCAGTAGCGCGACAGGATGTCGCCTCCGGAGATGCCGAACAGGAAAGTTATTTGAAAGGAATTCGAGATGGCCAAGAAAATCACACCAATCAAAAAAGCCGCGAGCAAGGGTGAAATTAGCAAGAAGCCGGTCGGCAAGCCCGTGACAACGGCAGTGCGAAACACCCCCATTCCCAAGGTTGCCGCTCCGATCCAGCGTGAGATAACGCACGACATGATTGCCCGACGGGCGTTTGAAATCCATCTTTCTGGCTTCGGTGGCGACCAAATGCACAACTGGCTGCGAGCCGAGCGCGAGCTGCGCGGGTCCCGGTAATCGCCGGTTGCGTCCGCCTGGTGAAGTGCGCGACTGCCGGGTGCGGATGTCGGCACGGCCGGCGAGCGGCTACAATTGTTTCATGGCGCAGGATGACCCTTTCGACGACAGCCCCCAACAAACGTGGGCTGCCGTGCCGCTTTTCCCGTTGCCTAACACGGTGCTCTTTCCCCGTGCCGTGCTGCCGCTGCATATTTTTGAAGAGCGATACAAGACCATGACCAGCGATGCCCTGGAGGGTAATCGCCGCGTCGCCATGGCACTATTGAAGCCGGGTTGGGAGAAGAATTATTACCAGCGGCCCGAAATTGAGCCGATCGTTTGCCTTGGGGAAATTCTCACCCACGAACTGCTGCCCGATGGCAAATACAATTTTCTGCTTCAAGGCGTGGCCCGGGCGAACATTATTCGAGAACACGCCGGCAAAACGTACCGCACCGCCGACTTGCAGCGACTCCCAGAGCAGACGGTTTTGGAAATCGATCTGCTTGATCAGCGCCAGCGGCTGGCTCGCACGCTCGGCGGCGATTTGAGCGGCCTTTCCGGTGCACGGCAATTCACGCAAATGCTCAGCAGCCCGATGGGCACCTCGGTGGTGGCGGATTTGATCGCCTTTCATCTGCTGGAGGACACGACGCTGAAGCAGGAGCTCCTGGCCGAGCCGAATGTGCGCGGCCGGGTCACGCGCATCACCGATGCGCTGGAGTCACTCAAACCTTTACTGTCGCTCGGCCGAGTGCGATTCGACGAGCCGAATTGGAATTAGCTTCAGGACAATTGCGGCGGCATTGCTCGGCGGTGCTTGTGGCCGATGATCGGCGCGGAATTGGGAAACGGTTCTGACGGATGTGGTATTTTGCTTACGGGTCCAATCTCAACCAGCGTGCGGTGACCGAGTGGTGCCGCCACTACGCGCACCGCTCGCCGAATCTCAAGGGTGGCCGCGCCGCCGTGCTGAATAATTATCGCCTTTGTTTTCCCATCTTCAGTGAATACTTCGGCGGCGGAATTGCGGATATCGTCTACGATCCCGGCAAATACGTGCAAGGCGCGATTTTCAACCTCACTGAGATAGACCTGGCCACGCTCGATGCCAAAGTAGGCCGCAAGCTTGATCCCAAGGGCAAGGAAATCGGCATTTACAAACGGGTGGAAGTGAAAGTGTCGCCGCAGAGCAAAGGCGACTCGATCACCGCCATCACGTATCAGGGGCTAAGTGTCGATCGCCTGCACATTCCGCCGACGCAGCACTACATGGAAATGATCGTGCAAGGGGCGTACAGCTACGGTTTGTCGATGATGTGGGTATCCTATCTGCATAGTTTCGGCACCCAGCAAGGCCGAAAACCACGGCCGCCGGGATTGGGCGATGCGGCGCCGCGGATGTGATTACAATGGACGATTGACGGATAGGAGAGGCAATGAGAATCGGATTAATATTCGTATGGACAGCCGCGATATTTGCGACTGCCGGCATTTCACGCGCGGCGAATTCTTCAACCACTCCACCGCATCCGAACCTCGTCATCATTTACGTTGACGACATGGGCTACGGCGACATTGAGCCTTTCGGATCGAAATTGAATCGCACGCCGGCTTGCAATCGCATGGCGGCAGAGGGAATGAAGCTCACTTCATTTTACTGCGCCCCGGTCTGCACGCCGTCGCGGGCGCAGATGTTGACAGGTTGTTATGCCAAGCGCGTTTCCTTGCCGCAGGTGATCGGGCCGGTTTCGAAGATCGGGCTGAGTAGCCAGGAGCACACGATCGCCGCGTTGCTCAAGCAGCAGGGATATGCGACGCAGTGCATCGGCAAATGGCATGTCGGCGATCAGCCGCAGTTTCTCCCGATTTATCGTGGATTCGATCATTATCTGGGATTGCCGTACTCGAACGATATGGGCGGTGAATGGGACGGCGCGACGGAAGTTCCGCCGGGCAAGCGCAAGCCGCCGCTGCCGCTGGTGCGGGATGATAAAGTCATCGACACCATGAACGGTGATAAGCAAAATGTCATCGAGGCGATGTACACGGATGAAGCGGTGAAATTTATTCGTGAGCATCAGGCTGGGCCGTTTTTTCTGTATCTGGCTCATACCGCCGTGCATGTGCCGCTGCATCCGGGAAAAGAGTTTCAGGGAAAATCGAAAAACGGGAAATATGGCGATTGGGTCGAGGAAGTGGACGCCAGCACTGGGCGAGTTCTGGATACATTGCGTGAGCTGAAGCTGGCAGAGAACACGTTGGTTTTGTTTAGCAGCGACAATGGTCCCTGGCTCATGGAAGGCGATCAAGGCGGCATTGCCGGACCATTGCGCGGCGGCAAAGGTGGAACCTACGAGGGCGGAATGCGCGAACCGACTATGGCCTGGTGGCCGGGGCATGTTCCGGCCGGCGTGACCTGCGACGTGGTGACAGGAAACATCGATGTGTTGCCGACATTTGTGAAACTGGCCGGCGGGACTGTACCGGATGATCGCAAAATCGACGGCGTTGATATCTCGGCATTGCTATTGGGCCAAGCCAAGGAATCGCCCCGCAAAGTGCAATATTACTTCGACGGCAATCAACTGCAGGCGGTGCGCTGCGGGCCATGGAAGATGGCGATCATGCCGCAGCGGGAACGAAACCGCCCCGTAGGCCAGCAACAGCCCGCGTCTGAGCCGCCATTTCCCAAGCTATACAATCTTGATACCGACATCGGCGAAACCACCGACGTAGCCGCCCAACATCCCGACGTGATTAAGACATTTCACCAATACGTCGCCGAAATCGACAAAGACCTCGGCGTCAAAGGAACCGGTCCCGGTGTTCGCCCGCCGGGAAAAATGGACGATCCCAAACCGCTGCTTGTCAAAAAATAGTTGTCGCTTTCGACGCCGCGTAGCGGCAGGCCCGTAGGGCCGCGCGTTTGCCGCACAACCATCACGCCCCCTTCCTGGCCACAATCTGCAAATGCCCCGACCGTCCCGCCGTGGTCGCATCCTTCGCCAAACTCGCCTCGATCTGCAGCAACCGCTCCATCGCCTCCGGCTGCTCCACCAAATGTCGATGCTGGCGAATCGGCAAAATAGTTTTGCCCGTTACATCCACGACGGTAAACCCAACTTTTTCAAACAACTTCCGCAGCGAGCCCGGAGTGAAAGTTGTCAATTCAAATTGTTCGCGCTGATTCGCCGTCAGCCAATGTGTGCGGCCTGTGCGGACAAACTCTTCAAGCTCATCCAATTTTCCCTGCTGCGCGTAAAAATCCAATGCCGCCAGTTTGTTATCCGCCGTGGCAATGACCACGCCACCCGCTTTGCAAATGCGAAACATTTCCCTTGCCGCTGCCGGGGCATCGCTGCATATCGACAAAGGATCGCCCATGGCCACGATCAGCGAAAATTGCTCACTCGCCAACGCCGACAAATCGACGATATCCGCCACCAGAAGTGTCGCCTTGCGCGCCTTGGGGCCCAATTCGGCGATCTTCTCCCGACTTCGCTCGATCATCGCCGCCGCGTGATCCACGAAAGTGGTGGCAAATCCGCTTTTCAACAATTTCAATCCCCACTTGCCGGTGCCGCATCCCAGATCAAGGCAAGCCGCCGACAAATCCCGCGGCAGATGCGGCTTGATCGCCCGCCAGGTTAATTCATCGTGAAACGCCCAATATGGATCGTCATAAATGTGGTCGTATTGCCGAGCGACGCGATCGTGATATCGCCGAGACCTATCTGCGCCGGGACGTTTGAATCGGGCCATAGAAAAAGAGATTACTTGGCCCAGTGCCGTCATCCAAGGTAGGTGTGGCCAATGTATTTAGATCAATTACTTTGACGAGGTTCGACTGGCTAAACGAGCCACGACGGCGCAAAGCTCCCTTGGCTCTACTGGTTTGGAGACATGCAAGTCAAAGCCTGCCATCATGGAACGGGTTCGATCCTCTGATCTGGCGAAAGCTGTGAGGGCGGCGGCCGGTATTTTTCCGCCTTTTTCCGCGGGTAGGGAACGGAGAATCCTGAGCAATTCGTAGCCGTCGCGGCCGGGCATTCCGATGTCGCTTAGGATCACATGGGGATTTACTTCGCTAATGAGCCGTAGGGCTTCATCAACTGAGCCACCGGTGGTCACCTCTGCCTCACATTCCTCCAGCAGCCGCTTGATCAGCTTGCGAGCATCGGGTTCATCATCGATAACAAGAACCCTGATTCCCTTGAGCTTCGGTGCTGCGTTGTCGTTTGTAGTTTCGATCCGGCTGGTTTTAGGATGATAACGCCCATCACCGTCATCGTTGGGTCGCAAGGGAATCAGGGGTAGCGCAACCCGAAACGTCGCACCTTGACCTTCGCCGGGGCTTTTAGCTTGAACCGTGCCGCCGTGAAGTTCCGTCAGTTGCTTCACGATCGATAAGCCCAGTCCGAGCCCTCCGTGCCTGCGCGTGGTCGGGCCCTCGGCTTGTCGAAATCGCTCGAACACATACGGCAGGAAATCTGGCGGAATTCCGTCGCCGGTGTCGCTGACGCTTATTTCCACGTGTGAGTTGACCCTTTCCAGCGTCACGGATACTCGTCCACCCTTGGGAGTAAACTTGATGGCGTTGGAGATGAGGTTCCAGACAATTTGCTGCAATCGTGCCGGGTCTCCCGATACCGGTTCAGTTAATGGGTCCAGCACCTTTTGTAGCCGGATACCCTTGGCATCGGCGGCCGGCTGCACAGCCTGGATAGCCGCCTCGATCACCGAAGGCAAATCCACCCGCTGCACGTCGAGCCGGACCTTGCCTGAGATAATGCGACTCATGTCGAGGATGTCTTCAATAATCTGCGTCTGAACCCGTGCATTGCGCTCGATGACCTGCAGTCCTTCCGTTAAGTCTTCCTTGTTTACCTCGCGCTTGGCCAACATTTGAGACCAGCCGAGAATCGCATGAAGCGGGGTGCGCAGCTCGTGGGAGACGATGGAGAGAAATTCGTCCTTCATCCGGTTGGCTCTTTCAGCATCCTGTCGAGCCTCCCGTTCGCCTGCCAAAAGTCGATCACGTTCCGTTTCGGCCTGCTTTCGCTCTGTAATGTCTCGTAAATAACCGGTGAATGTTGGCGAGCCTTCACCCTTGATCGGTGTAATCGACAACTCCACGGGAAACTGGCCGCCGCCTTTGCGAGTTGCGGCGATCTCAATTCGCTTGCCGATCACGGGTCCTTCGCCGGTCGCAAGGAATTTAACCAGTCCGATCCGGTGCGCTTCGCGCATGGGCTGCGGTATAATGAGCTCCGCCATTTCACGACCCATAGCCTCGCCACGGGTAAATCCGAAAGTCGTCTCGGCGGCGGGATTCCATTCGATGACGTTCCCCTGATGATCCATGGAGATAATGCAGTCCATTGCGTTTCGTAATATCGCAGCTTTATGTGCTTCGCTTTCCTCTGCCTGTTCCCGTGCGGAGCGTTCCCTTAGTAAGACGGCGGTTCGCTCCTGGAGGATACGCCTGCGAGAGTGGCTCAAGGCGCTGATCAGAGTTCCTTCAACGGCGAATGTGGCGAGGGGCCAAATTTTGTTCCATATGCTGGCGTCGCTCACTCGATCCATGAAGTACACGGCCGCGAAGATTGTAGACAACGCTGTTGCCAGCAGACCCGGCCCCATGCCCCCAAACCAGGCGTTTGCCATCACCACGCTGAAAAACAAGACGAAGGGGACCGTGTCCCCGAGATAACGCCTGAGCGCCAGTTTCAGAAACAAGAAAGCAACGGAGCTGACAATAGCCGTGCCGTATCGGACCCATGCCGAGTTGAGGACGCTCTCGGATTGTTCGCTGATTGGGACCACGCGGGATTCCTCACGCCTTTCGCCTCAACAATACCAATTATGCTCTTATCGCAAAAAGCACTTGATTACACAGCGTGTATTTTTGATCGTTGCTATTTGCTCCGCTTGGAAGATCGGCATCCCCCAAAACTCGTTTATTGACTGGGTAGGACGGTGCAGTATTATCGCCGGCCGTCTCGCCGGAGTAGCTCAATGGCAGAGCACCGCTTTCGTAAAGCGGGGGTTGAGGGTTCGAATCCCTCCTTCGGCCTTCACGACCAATCACCTGCTCCGTGTGCCGAAGACCGTCGGCTATCCATACTTAGATCCGGCGGAGCTTGCGTCGGTGAGATGGTAGCTGGCGGCAATATTTTTCGTCGCCACCATAGCGAGGGACGCTCGACGAGATAAAACATGACGGCTCCCACTGCGATCGACGCGACGATAAAAGCCAGAGCCGTCGCCGGGTAATTCCAGCGGCTGGACCAGTTAATAACATGTGTGCCAATGGTATTGCGAATTTTGGATACCAGAAACTGATTGCAAAAGGGCTGGTGCCAGAGGTAAATCGAGTAGCTCCAGAGTCCCACCATCGCTACAGCTTGCAGAGGTAGTCTGGCCAGGCGACGCACCGGCGAACATGGCGCGGGTGCCGCGCGACGCCGTTGTTCCAGCCACCAGAATGTCATGATCAGACCGCCAGCGGATAGCGCGGCAACGGTGTAGCCCCAGATGCACCACGAAGGCGGTTCCGTTTGTTGGCGCACGGCCATCGGGATGAGCACCGCTACGGAAAGCAAAATCACCAGGGGCCACGCATGATGCATGATCCAATCGACCGCATCGCGCCGGTAAAGCGTCCAATATGCCAGCAGCACGCCGAACATTGGTTCATCGATTCGAACATGCGTCGGAAAATACTGGCGGTAGGCGTCGAAATGCTCCTCATCGATCGGAGCGACGCGGAGGCGAATCACGAAGCAGACGATCGCGATGAACCCAACCAGCCAGGGAATCAAATGCACGGTGCGCGGCCGCTGCGCGATCAACAACATCAATCCGGCGAATAGCACATAAAAATGTATCAGCACCATAAGGGTCCAGGTGTGCAAAGCCACGGAAGCGCCACCTTGCTTGTAGCTGAGCAAATCGAAATAATTTTGGATGTGCAATGCCATCGGCCACATATTCCACAGGTTCACCGGCGGCGCGCGATGTCCATATTCGTCAATAGCTCCGACCCAGTGCGACCATTTCCAGGCGAGGAGAATGACCAGAAAATAACTGGGCCAAAGCCGCAGCGCGCGGCGACCGAGAAATCGCATTGCTCCGATCCGGCCGGTCGTCCGAAGTGAGGTAAGGAGCATTCCACCAATCAGGAATCCGCTCAGCACCATAAAGATGTCTGCCCCGACATATCCAAGCTGGTGAATAGCAAAGATCAACGGCCGGCCGATCGTGTCGTCCGGAATTCGATAAGTGAAATGCCCAAAGAGAACGAGTGTGATTGCCAGTCCACGCAGCGCATCCAAGCCGATGAAGCGACCCCGCTCCGCTCCCGGTGGGAAGCAGTCGATGCGCATGGCCGGACCGTAATCCTGGATGCGACCGGGTGAGGAGGTCGAAGCAATTTTAGCGTCAGTCACAAATGCAAACCCATAGGATCAATGGTGGTGAAATGCGAAGGCAAATCGTATCGCCATTGCAGGCCGATTGCAAAGTGGTATGCCCGGCCCGATTGCCCAGCTGGGGAATCGCATGCGCGCTTTAGTTCCCTCCTCCGGTAATCCGGGGGAGGGTTAGGGTGGGGGTTGCCGTGTGAAATGCTGTTTGCGATCTCATTGATGACCGGCGAAACCCCCACCCCCGCCCTCCCCCGGATTACCGGAGGAGGGCGGAAGACCTACATGCGATTGCTCCGGTTGCGGAACCAGTGAATTAAGGAGTTCAGCGTGCCGATCTGTCTATAATGCTATCGATGGGCCAATTCAGCGAGGGGGATTATCCGGCGGAACGCGGCGCAGAGGCGGTTCGGCCTCGCACTTTCGCATCGAGCCAAGCATCTGATTCCGACGTATATCTCAGCGATCCCGCTATTCAAAAACTGGTGGAATTTTTCCAGGCCAAGGGATTACTTGCCATCAAGGAAGAAGACCGGCGCGAAAGCTGGTACAGCGATTGGCTGACCTATCAGGCCGCGCATAAGTTGTACGCATCGCTGCTGTCGCCGGCGCGGTTTTCGACGATTGGAGCGAGCTTTGATGTGCTGAAACTGGTGCGCTTTTTGGAAGTTTTCGCCTATTTCAGTCCCGCACACGGATACAGCCTGCAGGTGACGTTTCTGGGGCTGTCCGCGATCTTGGCGGGCGAGAATGAGACGCTGAAGAAGCAGGCGGTGGCAATCCTGGAGGCAGGCGGCCTGCTGGCATTTGGGGTTTCGGAAAAGCATCACGGATCAGACCTTTTTGGCAATGAATTCACCGCAAAATTGATCGGGGCAGATCGTTATGTCGCCAATGGCTCGAAATATTACATCGGCAATTCCCAAATCGCATGGAGGATGCGGGAACTAATCGTCGCTCGCCGTTCGCTCTTTTCGCGCTGCAGCCGATTGGTTCTCAACATGTCACGCAGGTCAAGAAAATCCGCACCTCGGGTGTCCGCGCAGCTTATGTCGGTGAGTTCAACGTCAAAAACTATGAATTCGGCACGGGCGACATGATCGCCGAAGGCCGCGGGGCGTGGAATGCGGTCTTCAGCGCGGTGACGATGGGCAAGTTCTTTCTCGGATTCGGCTCGATAGGGATTTGTGAGCACGCACTGGCCGAGGCCATCGACCATCTGACCATGCGCAAACTCTACGGTAATCGGGTGATCGATCTCCCGCATATCCGCGCGCTCGCCACCCAGGCCTACGCACGGCTGAGCGCGATGAAATTGTACGCCTATCGGGCCTTGGACTATCTCCACGCTGCCAGTCCCACCGAGCGGCGTTACGAATTGTTCAACGCCGTTCAAAAGGCGAAGGTGACTACGGAAGGCGTGAAGGTCATCGCATTGCTGAGTGAGTGCATGGGGGCCAAGGGTTTCGAGGTGGATACATTTATCGAGATGGCCCGGCGCGATGCGCAGTTGATCCCGGCTGTCGAAGGCAGCACGCATGTGAACCTTGCCTTGGCAGCTCAGTTTTTGCCGCGATATTTTGCGCATGAGGGCAAGGAATTACCCGAGCCGCCTTCACTGATTGCCGGCGAAGTGGAATCGCAGGAGAACGTGCATCTGATGCAAGCGCACGCCGGGTCGATTCATTCCATCACGTTCGGATATTTCCTGGAGGCTTACCGGCCGCTGATGTCGGTCGCCAATGTCCGTCTTTTTGCCCAGCAGGCAAAGCGATTCGCTCTCTTTGTCCATCATGACCAAGCCAAGCGGTTTCTCAAACCGGGGAGCGAAACGGCCCTGGCTTTCGGGCAATTCCTGGCGATGTTTGCTTATGGACAGGCGATCGCTGAAAACTGTGCGCGTTGCCATATCCCGTTACAAAACGTGTCGGCCGTATTCCATGGACTGGTCGAAGACATCAGCATCTTGGCGCTGTCGATGGCTTCCTCCGCACAGTTGCAAGAGCGTGAGAGAAAGATGATGAGTCGTTTGCTCGTTGCGCCGAGGACGAGCAAAGCGGACTGGGATTGGGTCGCTGACCAGATGGGGCGATAGGGCGGTAAGATGGCGCCCCGGTTTATTTCATCTGCGTGCCGATCGCTTCGACAAGATCCTCAAATTCAAACGGTCCATCGTGCCGGTGGCCGTTGATGAAGAATGTCGGTGTGCCGTTGACGCCGCTGCGCACACCGCCGAGAAAGTCTTCTTTGACTCGCTTGGCATATTCGCCATCATTCAGCGCTTGCTCCAAAGCCTCGGCGGATAGGCTCAGCTTTTCGGCCAGTTCAAGCAGGAGCGGCAGGCCCAGCGAATCCTGGTTCT
>Ga0302303_10002089_pt1 | contig 12386 bp, 13 predicted proteins | sample III_Palsa_E2_1_FD_194542 | JGI IMG/M metagenome (GOLD analysis project Ga0302303, IMG submission 194542) | Peat permafrost microbial communities from Stordalen Mire near Abisko, Sweden - III_Palsa_E2_1 | ecosystem: Environmental > Terrestrial > Soil > Palsa > Peat permafrost | place: Sweden... | reverse complement strand
TGTTGGTTAAACTTTTGATCATTTTAAAATATTTAACTTTTGATCATTTTAAAATATTTAACTTTTGATCATTTTAAAATAATTTTTAAAAACATTTATTCAATTTCAAACATTTTGTTGGTTAAATTTTTGATCATTTCAATAAATTTAATTTAGTTATTTATTTTGGATTAAAAGATCAAAAAGATTCAAAAAAAACTGATTTTTTAAAAATTTTAAATAACAAAAATATCAACTATTCAGTTAGTTGTCAAATGACTTGCCTGTCGTCTATTTAGTAAGACATCGAGCTTATAACTCGAAAAATGTGGGTGCAATTCCCTCCAGGCAAATTTACGCGCTTTTAGCTCATCGGTAGAGCATTTGTCTAAGACAAATGGTAATCAGTTCAACTCTGATATTGCGCATTAAAGTCATTCAATTTTTTATAAACCGTAACTGGTTTATAAAAATAATTTTTTTTTATCAACTGGTCATCATCGCTTTATTTATTTTAGTGTAAATAAAATCGTGTTTTCACAATTGTGTTAAATTGATATATTAATATCAAAAGCGTTGTGGTAAAATTTTTTAAAAAAGGGTAAATTAAATAAAAAAATTCCCAAAATATAAAAAAAAATAGTTGGAATAATAAAATTTTAATAATAAATTATATTGTATTTTTTATTTTATTTTGAATGAATTTTCTATCTTAATTATGGTAATTCCTATGAATCTGGTGTAATACGCTTAAGAAAAAATAATAAAATTTTTTAGAAAAAATAATAAAATTTTTTCTTAAGCGAGAGTTAGGACTTTTAAATCGGTAAATGTCACTTCAAATTACCAAATTTTTAGAATGAAAATTACCAAATATAAGCGATAAATGGCCACTTGTAATTATTGCGGCACAGTTCTATCACATCCAAAGAATTTACCAAATCATCAAAGGAATTTAAAATGTAGAAGAATATGGGAAAAAAATCAATGTAAACCGGTTAATATGACTGAAGAAATAAAAATGGACAAAATAAAAGCAAGAGCATATGACTTATTAGATAGACGAATTACAAAAGAAAGAGGTATAAAATTATTTTTAAAAAATATAGAAGTTAGATTCCATAAAAATAATGATGAAGCATTTTTAGAAGTATTAACAAATTTACAAAAAATTTTAGAGGATCCAACTTCATCTAGATTAAAATTTTTAGAAATAAATAATAATTTAATAAAATACTTACAGGATCAAGTTTCACAAGGGAATGTATTACAAAAAAATATACAATACGAACAAAATCGTTTATTAAAAAAATATCAACAACAATCAAATCATGAACAATCAAAAGTTGAAAAAATATTACGTGAACAATATAAAAAATTAAAAGATGAAAATGAAATGTTAAAATATCAATTATTTAAAAAAAATCAAAATGAAGAAAAATCATTAACTATTAAAAATAATAATAATGAAATTGTTAAAAATAATAATGAAACTCAAATAAAACAATTAACTTATTCTCCATCTTTACCTCGTAAAATAAAAATAAAAGATTCACCTTTAGTAAATCCAATTAAATCTTCTAACGCAATAAAGCCTTTAATACCTATAACAATGGTTAATCGATATAATCCCATTAAAATCGAATATAAACAATTACCTTCAGAAACTAATTCACATAAATATTCATTAGACGATGAATCTAGTGATGATTCCGATACCGAATCTATTAATATGTCTACAGAAGATTTTATAGATAATTTTATGGGTAATGACCCAGATATTGAATCTGTTTATGATAAATTAAATAAATTAGATAAATCAAATACAAAATCTATAAATGATAATAAATCAGATATAGAATCCATTAATAATGATAAATTAGATGATAAATCAGATATAGAATCGGTTAATAATGATAAATTAGATGATAAATCAGATATAGAATCCATTAATAATGATAAATTAGATGATAAATCAGATATAGATACTGAATCTGTCAATGAAGAATCTGACATCGAATAAAAAAACTGATTTATATTGAAAATAAACAATATAAATTTATTTATTATTGAAAATGAATTCATTATTGAAAAATACAAATTTAAATACAAATTTATCAGGAATTATTAATAAATATTTAGATCCTACAATTAAACTGTGGAAGTATTTTAAACCAATTGAATTTAATGGGGAATTTACTTTGCTAAAGCAAAGAGATAAACAATGAAATATAACCGATGTATATTTATTTTTAAATCAAAAGTATACAAATGTAATAATTTCTATTAATTGGCATGAATCTTTTAAAACCAAAAAGAAAAATATTTTAAAGGTGATAACTAAAGAAAGTGAATATACTTCATATATTGATTATGAAGTTGAAACAATTAATAACAGATAATTTCCAATATTACTATCAATATAAATATTAAATTCCATTAATTTAAGAAAATACTAAAATATTTAATTATTTTTAGATATTAAAAAACTGATTTTATGAACAATATAATTTAATATTTATATTGTTTATTTATTTGTTAAGAAAAGAAATAATTTTAAATGTCAGATATTTATCTTTTAAAATATGAACAACAAAATCGTATTGAGAAAGAAAAATCTATTTTAAATGAAAAGAAAGAAAATGATTATTTAAATTTGAAAAATGAAATTAAAAAATTACAAGAAGAAAGTATAAAAATGATAAAAACTTTAGCAAGTTTAGAACAACGATTAAGTTACTTTGCTAAGCAAAGAGATAAACAATATTTGTAATTTAAATTAATATTAAAAATACAATATTTAATATTATTAAATTAATAATATTAAAATATAATGACTTTATGTGATTATTGTGGTGTTAATATTAAAGCGAGTATGAAAGCCCATCAAAAAACCATTAGATGTTTAGCAATACAAAAAGAATTAATTGAAAAAAAAAATCAAAAAAAAATAAAAGATACAATAAAAGAAGATCAAACAATTAAAGAAGATACAATTAAAGAAGATACAATTAAAGAAGATCAATTAATTAAAGAAGATCAATTAATCGAAAAAAAAGATCAAATAATTAAAGAAGAAATAATTAAAGAAGAACAATCAATCGAAAAAGAAGAACAAATTAAAGAAGAACAAATTAAAGAAGAACAAATTAAAGAAGAACAAATTAAAGAAGAACAAATTAAAGAAGAACGATCTACTAAAAAAGAAGAGCAATTAAAAAATGAAATAATTGATGAGATTAATAAAAATCTTGAAAATTTTGATGAAATGTTAAAAACAAAATTTGAATTTTATAAAAAGGAAAGTATTAAAAATGGTCTTAAATTTAATGAAATTAAAAATGAATTAGATGATATTAATAAAGGTTTCAATAACGATTTAAAAGATTTAAAAGATTTGAAGAAAGAAATTAAAAGTTCAAAAGATTTAAAAAATGAATTAAAAGATTTAAAAAATGAATTGGATGAAATTAAAAAAAATATTAAATCTATTAACGATTCAAATGTAGAAAATAAAAAGGAATTAGATGAATTAAAAACTACATATGATTCGAATTTTATAAATATACAAAAATTTTTGGCCGATTATAAAAAAGAATTGGATGATAATAAAAAAGATTTAATTAAAATGAATAAAAAAAATCAAATTACTGAAAAATTAATGAAATCTGAAATTGAAAATTTAAAAAATAATTTACAAACAGAAATTAAAAATACAAATGATGAAATGAAGTTAGAAATTAAAAATTTAAACAATGAATTAAATGCCGGAAATAACGGAAATGATGAAATAAAATTAGAAATTAAAAATATTATTAATGAATTAAATAACGGAAATGACGGAAATGACGGAAATAATAAAAAACAAAATGAATTAGATAATGAAAATATTAGAAAACAAATAAAATTAGAAATTGAAAATTTAAAAAATGATATAACTGATCATAAAACAGAATTAGTTGAGAAATTACCTCAATTGATCATATCATTAATTGAAAAAAATGTAAATAAAAATTTTGAATCTTTAAAATTAGAAAATGAAAAATTAATGAATGAATTTAGTGAATATAAAAATAAAACAAATACTGAACTTTTAAGATTAAGGATCAATAATCCTTCTAAACCATCTCTTAAAATAGAATATAAATTATCAAATAGATAAAATTAAATAAATAATTTATTTAAATTAATAAATAAGATTAAATATTATTTAAGGAATAAATATTATTAATATAATTATGAATATTAATTATATTGCATTAATTAATGATTTTTTCAATTTGTCTAGTGACAGAATAAAAAGATCATTTATAAAAAAACAAATAAATTTTTATAATACACTTGAATCATTAATTGAAAATGATGATTATGATGATGATGATTATTATAAGCGAAAACGATTTATGAATACTTTTATTTTCAAAAAAAAATTATTAAATAATTACAAAACAATTAATAGTATTATAAAATATTGTCCTAATGTTTCCAACGAATATATAATTGAAGTTTCAAAATTAATAACTCCAGATTTGCTCAAGAATGAAAATGGTTTATCTGATTTATATGTAAATAAAATTGCTAGAAATGAAAAGGGTGAATATGGTATAATAAATATTGATAATGTTTTTTATTTTAAAATTATTGATGGAAGAATTTTAAATGATCTTAGAGGAGAAATAATTTTTCAAAAATTTTTTTATTATTCAAACTCTTATATTAATAATTGCTTAAATATTATTAAAAAAGATACAGATCTAATAATTTATACAAAAATAGAAAATAATAGTAAAAATAATGATATATTTCTTAGAAAAGTTACATTAAAATTAAATATAGATTATATCAAAAATGAAAAACCCTTATTAAAAAATAAAGAACAATTATCTGAAAATAAAGAATCAATGGATAATAAAAATAAAGAACAATTATCTGAAAATAAAGAATCAATGGATAATAAAAATAGACAACAATTAATAGAAAATATTTTAAAAGAACATAATAATTTAAATACTTTATTAACAATTGAAAATATTAAAAAATGTGATGATACTCAATTATCAATATTATTTTCTAAATTGCAAACTTTACCAAAAATTTTAAATGTTTTAAAAAAGAAAAAAGTAAAAATTAATCATATTTTAACAACACAAGTATGGAATGAATATATTGGAATAGAAATAGGACAAATTAAATGCCCAGTATGTAAAGTTAATGAAATAAATCAGAGAAATTTTGAATGTGGTCATGTAATATCAGAAATTAAAGGAGGAGAAACAAAATTAGAGAATTTAAGACCATTATGTAATAAATGTAATAAATCAATAGGAACAAATGAAATGGATAAAACACTTTGGAATAATATCAAATTAAACTAATTTGAAAATTGATGAAAATATTAACTTTTAAAAATTAAAAAAAAATCGATTTTACACAAAAATTATTAATTTGAATAACTTTAGCCAATCACAAAAAATAATCAAATAATTTAAATCATTTATTTATTGATTTAATTAAATCAATAAATAAAATAAAAATAAATTAATAAACCAATAACAATTATAATTTAATTATTGATTTTTATTCGTTAAATTTTTTATATTATAATTGATATTATAATAAAAATAATTTAAAAAACTGATTTTTTTAGATTTTAATTCAATCTTTTTAATTAATCCAATAATTAGAATGGATCAAAAAGAAAATGATGTTTATATTTATGTGTTTGGAACGAAAAAATATGGGGTAATTGATACATTAGTATTTTCAAGTTTATCAAAATTAAAAAGATTTTTATTAAATTCTAAAAGACATTCAACACTTAAAAAAAGTATGATCGAAATGTTATCAGAAGTTAAAAATTTAGAAATTTCAAGTAATGATATTAATGGAAATTATATCGAAATAAAACATCAATTTATTAATAATACCGATGAAGGAAGTATTGAAATTGAAGAATAAATGGTGAAAAACTGATTTTTAATAAATTAAATAATATATAATTTATTAAAATTAATAAGAAAATGGAATCCAAATTTTCAAAATGGCGATATGTTAATTCTAAAAAATGTTTAACAATTGATCAAGCAGTTTCAAGTTTGATTAATCATATTAAAAACGATTCTGATGATTTTAAAATGTCATTAGATCAAATGAAGGAATTTGTTGTTAACTATAAAAGAGAAATTTTTCCAACAAAAACAGGATTTCAGTTAAGTATATATTCATTATTTGATGATATTAGAAAGTATTTAAAAATTGAAAAAAAAGAAGATTGGGAAGATAGAATTACAGAAAGAGATTTAAAAATCAATGATTTAAAAATAGAACAAAAAATTTTAAATTTATTGGTAGGACATACTAAATATAAAAAAAATAAAGAATATTTGGAAGAAGAAAGTAATATTATTCAATATAGAATTGAAGATTTAACAAAAGAAATTTATCAATTACAAACGGGAGAAGATATTGATAATGATAGAATGAATGAGGAAGATTTAGATTTATCAGAAGTGATTAAATTTTGATAAAAACAATAAAAATAAAAAACTAATTTATTAATAAAATATTAATAAATTATCATTTTAAATAAAATGAACAATAATGGATTTAATTTGTTTGCTGCTATATTTGCGGAAACATTTACTAATTTATTAACTAATTCTTTACCAAATAATAATTTAACGAATTTATTTGATGAAAAGGAATATGATACATTGGAAAATAAAGAAATTATAGAAACACATGTTCGATCAATTCTTAAAACGGATCCATCAGATGCTATTTTATATAGAACTCTTAAAGAATGGGTTCTTAATAATAAATTCTTGTCGTTGGATGATTATGTTCAAATTGGAATAACTGAATATTTATGTCATTGTCCATATAATATAATGGGATATCATTCAAATTTTAATGAATTATGTAAGGAATTTATGAAAGTATTTATAGTTGAATATGGGGATTTCCCGGGGTGTTTAGATATGAAAATGTCATTTCAATATTATCAACAAGAAAAAAAATTCGCATTACCTAATGAATTAGAAAATTATATGAGAAATTTAGTATCTCATATGAGAGATCCTTTAAATACAGGATGTGAAAGTAAACATAAACCGACAAAAGAAATTGAAAAATTTAAAAGTTATAAATATTCTGATATTGAAAGAAAAATTTACAAATTGAATTCTCTTCCATTTGAAGGTAAAAAAGTAAAGAATAAAAAAATAAAAAATATTATTTTGAATTATTTGAGAAAAGAAAATGAAGAAAATTGTTGTTTATGTATGGAACCATTAAAAGCCGATGAAAAATGTTTTAATCTCAAATGTTCTCATATTTTTCATTCAGATCAAACAGATGATTGTGGAGGATTATTACAATGGATGAAATCAACAGATCAATGTCCTATATGTAGAGCAGATATAAAAATGGGAAGATAAATAAGTATTTATTTTTGTTTATTTTTTGTTTATTTTTTGTTTATTTTGTTCGTAAATATCATAAATTTGAAAATCATATATTTTTATCACAATAATTTATGTAAAAGACATTAGGAAAACAAAAGATAAAAAACTGATAATTTAATTTTTGTAATTAAATTATTTACATTGGGTTTCTTAATTCTAGAAAGAAAGAATGTTGAATAAAAATTTAATTGGTATAATTACTAATTATATTGGATTTCAAAAAGGAATTAATTTTGAAATTCCATTTTATCTCCCTACCGGTCGAAAAGACCGTGAGAAACATTTAGATAAATTAAATTGGTATATTTTATCAGGAAATACAAATATACCATATCAATTCTTTGAGAAACATATTTCTTCTTGTGAACAACGTGGTGTTCCGGATAAATTAAATTGGTCTGAGTTATCATATAATACAAATATACCATATCAATTTTTTGAGAAACATATTTCTTCTTGTGAACAACTTGGTGTTCCAGATAAATTAAATTGGTCTAATTTATCAGGAAATACAAATATCCCGATTACATTCTTTGAGAAATATATTGATAAAGTGGATTGGTATTGGTTATCAGGAAATACAAATATATCTGTTACATTATTTGAGAAACATTTAGATAAAGTAAATTGGCTTGGATTATCGAAAAATACAAATATTCCTTTTACATTTTTTGAGAAATATATTTCTTCTTGTGAACAACTTGGTGTTCCGGATAAATTAAATTGGTTTTATTTATCAGGAAATACAAATATTCCGATTACATTCTTTGAGAAATATATTGATAAAGTGGATTGGTATTGGTTATCAGGAAATACAAATATACCGGTTACATTTTTTGAGAAACATTTAGATAAAGTAGATTGGTATTGGTTATCAGGAAATACAAATATACCGGTTACATTTTTCGAGAAACATTTGGATTCACAAAGTAAAGAGATGAATATTAAAGTAGATTGGTCTGAGTTATCAAGAAATACAAATATACCATATCAATTCTTTGAGAAACATATTTCTTCTTGTGAACAACGTGGTGTTCCGGATAAAGTAAATTGGTCTAAGTTATCAGGAAATACAAATATACCATATCAATTTTTTGAGAAACATATTTCTTCTTGTGAACAACGTGGTGTTCCTGATAAAATAAATTGGATTATGTTATCAAGAAATACAAATATACCATATCAATTCTTTGAGAAACATATTTCTTCTTGTGAACAACTTGGTGTTCCTGATAAAGTATATTGGTCTTATTTATCAGGAAATATAAATATTCCAGTTACATTTTTTGAGAAACATTTAAATAAAGAGATGAACATTAAATTGGATTGGTCTGAGTTATCAAGAAATACAAATATACCTAAACATTATAATTTAATAAAATTAAGAGAAATATTATATAATTATAAACTTTAGAAACTGATTAAATGTTATTCTATTAATTAGGAAAAAACTGATTTTTTAAAGTTTATAATTATAAATAATTCATTTATTATTTTTCAAATCAAAAATGGCTGATATTTCAGTTGATGAAAAATATGACGTAAATAATGAAATAAATGAAATAAAAGAACAAAAAAATAGTGTTTTATCTTATTATAAACAAAAGAAAATTTATATAAACGAATTGAAAGAAATTTTGGAAAATATGTTAAATGAATCGGAAATGGTTAAAAGTAAAGATCTTAAAAATTTATTAGTAGAAGAACATTCACATTTAATTCCATTGGCCGATTCTTCATTAGAATATATAATTGATACTGATATTGAATATCAGGCTGAACCATTTAGTGAAGAAGGAATTTTCGTGATTAATAAAGATAAGAAAAACTTTTAAAAGTTAAAAAAACTGATATTCTATTTACATAAATAGAATATTTACATTATTTTGATTATTAATAATAGAGGCGTTTCAGAACGAATAAAGTTTACTTTTATTTAAAATGTTAAATAAGAATTTGATTGGTATAATAACAAATTATTTGGGATATCAAAAAGGGATTAATTTTGAAATTCCATTTTATGAGAAACATTTAGATAAATTAAATTGGTCTATGTTATCAAAAAATACTAGTATACCATTTCAATTTTTTGAACGGCATATAGATTTACAAAGTAAAGAGATGAACATTAAAATAGATTGGACTGAGTTATCAGGGAATACAAATATACCGGTTACATTCTTTGAAAAACATTTAGATAAAGTTGATTGGTATAGTTTATCAAGAAATACAAATATTCCATATTGGTTTTTTGAAAAATATATTTATGATCTAGAATATGAATCCAAATTAGATTGGTATAATTTATCATCAAATACTGGTATTCCATATATATTTTTTGAAAATCATATTAATTTATGTAAAGAAAAAGGATTGCCTGATAAAATAAAATGGTATTATTTATCAGGGAATACAAATATACCTTATACATTCTTTGAAAAATATTTGGATAAAGTTAATTGGATTTCTTTATCAGGGAATAAAAATATTCCAGTTGAATTTTTTGAAAAATTGTTAAATGATAAAAATAACAAAAAATATAAAGATGAAATAGATTGGAATAGATTATCAAGAAATACAAATATTCCATATCATTTTTTTCTCCCTATCGGTCGAGAAGACCGTGAGAAACATATTTCTTCTTGTGAACAACTTGGTATTCCTGATAAAGTGAATTGGTATTGGTTATCGGAAAATACAAACATTCCAGTTGAATTTTTTGAAACTCATATTTCTTCTTGTAAACAAAAAGGAATTTCTGATAAAATAAATTGGATTGAGTTATCAAGAAATGCAAATATACCTGTTGAATTCTTTGAGAAACATATTTCTTCTTGTGAACAACTTGGTATTCCGGATAAAATAAATTGGTCTAGTTTATCAGGAAATACAAATATTCCAGTTGAATTTTTTGAAAATCATATTAATTTATGTGAACAAAAAGGAATTAAAGATAATATAAGTTGGTTTTATTTATCATTAAATACGAATATTCCATTACGATTTTTTATTAAACATATACATAAAGTAAATTGGATTTCTATATCATCAAACACAAATATTCCAATTCAATTTTTCGAAACTTATAAAAATTTATTAAGTTGGGAGAATTTATTGACAAATTCTGGAATACCAAATTACTATAATAAACTAAAAATGAATAAACTAATTGATATTTTTTTAAATTTATAATTCAATTTTTAGTTTAATATAATTTAATTAATTAATTAAATTATTCATTTGTATATAAATACCATCGTATTTCATCACTTAGTCCTTTTACCGAATTTAACTTAAAATTATTATATCCATCATATTTCCAACTATCATTTAATTGGTATTTCATAGTGTGTGTTGATCTTATTAATTCTGGAAATATTAATTCTTTTTTACAAACATTGATTGTATATTGTTGAATTATTTTAATAAGATTATTATTTAATGTTGATTTTAAAGTATGATAAAGTTTACCACTATTCTGAACATTCATTTTTTAAAATTAAAACTAATTTAATTAATTAAAATGGAATTAATTAAATTAGTTTTAATTTTAAATAATGGAAATTACAGAAATAACAACATATTTTACAATCGATAATGGAGGTGTTCCTTTTAAAGTTGTTATTAATAATGAGAAAGAAGTAAAAATATATAGTAATTATAAAAATGAATTATTATTAGAATTATCAGTTGAAAATGAAAATGATATTTTTATAGGTAAAAGTTTATTAAATGAAATGACTGCGTTAAGTGGTTCATATGGATCACAATTTAATGGAAATTCGATATTAATTAAAATAAAAGAAAAAAAGTATTTATTTATAGGATGGAAGATATTTACATTTGAAACAAATTATCCTATTATTTTATTTTTATCACCAGTTGGTAATAACGATGTTCCATATCCATATGCTATTGATGAAAAAGGAAATAATTATTTATTAATTGAAAATATAATGATATCAAAGGAATTAAAAGAAGGAGATATTTATGAATATTATTATAATAATAAAAAATTACAAGTCTCCGACGAAAAACAAGTCTACGATAAAAGACAAGTCAATGAAATTTATGTAGAAACCTATGATGGTTATAGTATATTATCTTATTCGTCAGAACCTAATAAAATGTATGATAGAATGATTAATAATGATTATTATAAGTCTAGAATAAATTTTTCAAGTTTAACAAAAGAAAAATTTATCAAAATGTGTGATGATCATAGTAATAAAATGGGTTTTGTTAAATTAGAAATTAAAGTTATTATTAACAGGTGAACTTTTATTATTAATAGGATATATTAATATTCTATTTTGTATAATTTTTAATTTAAACTTTTAATTTTGTTAAATCAATTATACCCATTTCACTTGCTCTATTCATTAAGTTATTATAATTTGTCAAAAATTCATTAGATTTATGCCCAGGATCAATAGTCTTTATTCTATATTAGGATTGATTATAATTATATCTAATTTAATAAAAATATCAGTAAGTTTAAGTTGATCAATTAAAAAATTCCACAGGTCTGTTTTATTTTTGTAAGTATATTGATGTGGTATTCTAATTAATGTAACATCATTTTCTTTACATAAATTATTTTTATCTAAATCTCTTTCTTTTTGCTTTTCAAATTTTTCTTCAGTCTTATGAAAAAATTTACTGAATTTTGAATGTCCAATCCCATCAACTTCTATCGCTAGTTTTAAATTAATATTATAACAATCTAATTCTAATCCCTTTTTATATTTGTTTGATTTTAAAAAATCTGGATGACATTTAGGAAATTCTAAATCTGTTATTTTTTCAATCATATCTCTTACCATTGGTTCTGTTTTATATATAGAACAATTTGAACATCCACATTTATTTAAAATATGATGATTTGGGGTTTGCCAGAAATATTTTCTACATGTTAAACATAAAATTTTAACTTCAGTT
>Ga0302303_10002085_pt1 | contig 12398 bp, 12 predicted proteins | sample III_Palsa_E2_1_FD_194542 | JGI IMG/M metagenome (GOLD analysis project Ga0302303, IMG submission 194542) | Peat permafrost microbial communities from Stordalen Mire near Abisko, Sweden - III_Palsa_E2_1 | ecosystem: Environmental > Terrestrial > Soil > Palsa > Peat permafrost | place: Sweden... | reverse complement strand
TCGTTCCATGTCGCCCCCGTACAGGCAAAACTTAGTGGTGATGACCACCCGCGCCGTGCACATGACCGTGCTCCAGCTCTTCCGCCGTAGCCGCACGCACATCAGTCACTTCGATGGCGAAATGCAGCGCCTGGCCGGCAAGCGGATGGTTGCCGTCGATGAACACGGTATTGCCTTCGACCTTGGTCACGGTGACGTTGATCTCACCTTGTGGGCCACGACCCTGAAACTGCATACCGGGCTGAATGTCTTCGACACCCTGGAAGGCATCCTTGGGCACTTCCTGAATCAGCTCGTCGTGATGCACGCCATAGCCGTCTTCAGGTGATACGTCAGCGTTGAACTTGTCACCGACGCTGCGACCTTCCATCTGCTTTTCCAGTCCCGGCACAATTTGCCCGGTACCGTGCAGATAGGTCAGTGGCTCGCGACCTTCGGAGCTGTCAACAACCTGACCCTGGTCATCGGTCAGCGTGTAATGGAAGGCGGCAACGGAGTTGTGGGCAATCTGCATGGAAGTCTCACGAATAGTTGTAGGTCCGCCGGCCAGGTGCCGACACGAATGACAAAGGCTACCAGATCACCGCGAAATGGCAGTAAGCAGGATGCCGCGGGATTGGCGATACTAAAGTCATGATTCCCGCACCAAGCGTGAAATATCGCCATTTTGCCGCCGGCCTGCTTGTCTGCGCCTGCTGGTTTGCCTTGGGCTCAGCCACAGCATCCTCATCGGCCAGCACGGCCAGCGCTGCGGGCTTGGCGGCAGACATCGATGGGCAGATCAGCCAGCCGCGTTTCGCCGCTGCCAACTGGGGCATCGCCGTGGTTTCACTGGACAGTGGCCGCACGCTGTACACCCATCACGCCGATCAGTTGATGCAGCCAGCCTCCACTGCCAAGCTGTTCACCGCCGCGCTGAGCCTCTCCACGTTGGGCGCGGATTACCGTATGCCGACCCGATTGCTGGCCAATGATGATATTCACGATGGCCGTCTGAATGGCCCGTTGATTCTTTATGGCATGGGTGACCCGACACTGGGCACGGCAACCAGCACCGACTGGGCCGATCAATTGGCCAATCAACTATTCCAGCGTGGTGTACGACAGGTGCGCGGCGATCTGATCGCCGACGACAGCTACTTCACTGGCCCCGCATTCGGATCCGGTTGGGAAGCCGGCGATCTGCAGAGCTGGTTTGCCGTGCCGTCTTCCGCCTTGAGCGTGGACGAAAATATCGTCGACATCACGGTGAGCCCGGGATCGGCAACCGGGCTGCCCGCCAGCCTGACCTTTGATCCGGTCGATGCGCAGATGCCCCAGCTAGGCCAGCTGACGACGACACTGTCGCGCCTGCCCAGTGATATCAATCTCTACCGCGCGCCGGGCGACAGCACGCTCTACGCTTTCGGCACCATCGCAGCTAAAACACCGCCACAGCATTTCAAGCTCGCCCTGCCGGACCCCGCCTTGGTAGCGGGCTCACAACTGCGACAGGCGCTGGCAGATCGAGGAATCCACTTGACCGGCCAGGTGCACGCACTGCACTGGCCGCAGGACGATACGGCGCTGGTCGCGCGCGCCGATACGCTGGCTGAAATCCAGTCACCGCCGTTGATGGATGTTCTGCAGCGTGGGCTAAAGCGATCGCAGAATCTGTATCTGCAGAATCTTTTTTTGAGCGTGGGCAAGCATCAGCAGTCGATGGAAGCTACCCCCGGGATCGTGCCTTTTGCCAGCACCGAGCAATGGTCCGTCAAGGCGTTGCATCAGCTATTGGCGCAGATCGGGATTCCGCCATCGGCCGGCTTGATCGACGAGGGCACCGGACTGTCGCGACGCGATCTGGTGACGCCCGATGCGATGGTGCGACTGCTCGCCTATCTAGCCGCGCAGCCTTATGCCGCACAGCTGCACGAAGCTTTGCCTATCGCCGGCATCGATGGCACCCTCACCGGGCAGATGCGTCACACCGCGGCCGAAAATAATGTACACGCCAAGACTGGCAGCATGACCTACGTGCACTGCCTGGTTGGTTATGTCACCAGTGCAGCAGGCGAGCGGCTGGCGTTTGCCATCATGCTGAATAATTACGAGCCGCCCACGAACGGACCCAGTGCGGGCAGCGACGTCAACGCGATCGCTCTGCTGTTGGCGAATTTCCACGGACGGAGTTGACTGCCACCTCGGCCAACGCCGCATTCCCGGAAAGCGTTTAGCCGCCCAGACGGGCCAAGGTGTCCTTGCCGATCTTTTCAGGTGTATCCGTCGGCGCGTAGCGCTTCACTACCTGGCCATGTTCATCGACCAGGAACTTGGTGAAGTTCCACTTGACCGACTCACTGCCCAGAATGCCCTTGCCTTCGCTTTTCAGCCATTGGTAAAGAGGATCGGCATGATCGCCGTTGACTTCGACCTTGGAGAACATCGGGAACGTCACATCGTAGCGGGTGCTGCAAAACGTCTTGATCTCCTCCGCATCGCCCGGCTCCTGATGACCGAACTGGTCGCAGGGAAAGCCCAGCACCACCAGGCCCTTGTCACGCTGATCCTGCCAAAGGTTCTCCAGCCCCTTGTATTGGGGGGTAAAACCGCATTTGGAGGCGACATTGACGATCAGCAGGGTTTTTCCGCGCCATTCGCCGAGCGAGCGCTCGTTGCCGTCGATATCGCGGACTGTGAAATCGTAGACGCTGGACATAAGGCAAGCTCCTGCTGGTGGGGTAACTCTGCCGAGTCTACGCCATCCATGATGACGCTCGTGACATAGAATGACGGTTTAGCGCAAAAGCCAGGCCATGCCGTGATCCGCTTTGTCGATGTCCACAAGTCCTATCGTGTCGACGGTCACGATATCCCTGCGCTGAAGCCTTTCAGCCTGGAGGTCGTCGATGGCGAAGTCTTCGGCATCATCGGCTTGTCCGGCGCCGGCAAATCGACGCTTATACGGCTGATCAACCTGCTTGAGCGCCCCAGCGGTGGCAGCATCTTCGTCAACGACACCGAAATGACCGCACTGGCCGAACCGGCGCTTCGCGCGCAACGGCGGCGGATCGGCATGATTTTCCAGCATTTCAACCTGCTCGCCTCGCAGACAGTGGCCGATAACGTGGCGTTTCCGATGCGATTGGCGGGTGAGCGCAATGCAGTGACCTTGCGCAAGCGCGTCGACGAGTTGCTGGCGCGGGTTGGCCTGACCGACCATGCCGACAAATACCCCTCACAGCTTTCCGGTGGCCAGAAGCAGCGCGTGGGTATTGCGCGTGCGCTGGCCAACCGACCATCCATTCTGCTGTGCGACGAAGCCACCAGTGCGCTCGACCCGCAGACCACGGCCTCGGTACTGGAGCTGCTGGCCGAGATCAACCGAGAGCTGAAACTCACCATCGTGCTGATCACGCACGAAATGGATGTCGTACGCCGTGTCTGCGACCGCGTCGCCGTACTGGATGCCGGCGAAATCGTGGAGCGCGGCAGCGTGATCGACGTTTTCCTGCATCCGCAGCATGCCACCACCAAGCGCTTCGTCAACGAGGCGCTGCCAGAGGAAGCCATTGGTGAGGAGGCTGCCTTTGCACGTGTGCCCGGACGCATCCTGCGACTGAGCTTTCGTGGTGACGCGACATGGACACCGGCACTAGGTCGGGTCGCGCGTGAAACCGGCATCGATTTCAACCTGCTCGCCGGGCGCATCGACCGCATCAAGGACATGCCTTATGGTCAACTGACGCTGGCGATGCAGGGTGAGCGCGTGGATGCAGCCATGCTGGCCCTGCGCGAAGCGGGTATCGAGATCGAGGAGTTGCGCCGATGAGCCACGCACCGATTCTGCAGACGTTGTTCCCGAACATCGACGATTGGGGCGAAATCGGCCATGCGTGCATCGATACGCTGTTGATGCTTGGCGGCTCGCTGCTGCTCACCGTACTGCTTGGCCTGCCGCTGGGTGTACTGCTGTACCTCACTGGCAACGGTCAGCTACGCCCGATGCCAAAGCTATACGCCATCACCTCGTTGCTGGTGAACATCCTGCGCTCGGTGCCTTTCATCATCCTGATGATCGTGCTGATGCCAGTTACGTATTTTCTGGTCGGCACCAAGCTCGGTATACGCGGCGCGATTCCGCCGCTGGTGATCGGCGCGGCACCGTTCTTCGCTCGGCTGGTGGAAACCGCGCTGCGCGAGGTGGAGCACGGCGTGATCGAGGCCAGCCAGGCGATGGGTGCCAGCCTGTGGCAGATCGTGCGCCATGTATTGCTTCCCGAGGCACGCGGCGGCCTGCTGGCTGGCGTGACCGTCACGGCCATCGCCCTGGTCGGCTACACCGCGATGGGCGGCGCGGTCGGCTCCGGCGGCTTGGGCGATCTGGCCTACCGCTACGGTTACCTGAGCTACAAATCCGACTACATGCTGGTGACCGTGGCACTGCTGATCGTGCTGGTGCAATTGCTGCAGATGCTCGGCGATCGCATCGTGGCGCACTACGGTCGGCGTTGAGCCACAACACATGGCACTTTGCATTTGGCAGTATGGACGGCTACTCTTGTGCGCCGCACAAAGCTCATCGTCATGAAGAAACTGCTTGCCTCCCTCGCTGTACTGCTCGCCTTGGCAGGTTGCTCCGCCCATGATGGCGGATCCTCCAGCAGTGACTCGAATACGCTGACGGTCGCCGCCACCGCGATCCCGCACGCGGAGATCCTCAAGCAGATCAAGCCGATGCTCGCCAAAGAAGGCGTCGATCTTGAGATCAAGGTGTTTGCCGATTACGTGCAGCCCAACTCGCAGGTGGCCGAAAAAAACATCGACCTGAACTTCTTCCAGACCAAGCCCTACCTTGATGCATTCAACCGCGAACGCGGCACGAAACTGGTGATCATCACCGGCGTGCACATCGAGCCGTTCGGTGCGTATTCGCGCAAGTACAAAAACATCGATCAGCTGCCGGATGGTGCCAACGTGACCATTCCCAATGACCCCAGCAACAACAGCCGCGCGCTGCTTTTGTTGGCCAAGCACGGGCTGATCACGCTGAAAAATCCGAACGACGAGATGGCCACCTTGAAGGACATCACCGCCAACCCGAAGCACCTGAAGTTTCGCGAGCTGGAAGCGGCCATGCTGCCGCGCACACTCGATGAAGTAGACCTGGCGCTGATCAATACCAACTATGCGCTGGCTGCCGGATTGAATCCGACCAAAGACGCGCTGCTGATCGAAGACAAGAACTCACCGTACGTGAATTATCTGGTTGGCCGCGAAGACAACCAGAACGATCCGCGCGTACAGAAGCTGGCCAAGGCACTCACCAGCCCCGAGATCAAGACCTTCATCGAACAGAAGTATCACGGTGCGGTGTTGCCAGCATTCTGAGCGCTGAGTTTCTGAATGACTACAACCCCTGCGTCGCCGGAATCTCGAACACCTGGCGCAGATAGGTAACGTAGGCTTCGTCGTCGCACATGTTCTTGCCCGGCGAGTCGCTGAGCTTGGCTACCGGCTGGCCGTTGCAGCGGGTCATCTTGATGACGATATTGAGCGGCGTCGGGCCCACGTCGTTGGTGAGGTTGGTGCCGACACCGAATGCGAGCAGGCAGCGATCGCGGAAGTGCGCGTAGAGCTGCATCACTTTCGGGATATCGAGCCCGTCGCTGAACACCAGCACCTTGCTGCGGGGATCGACGCGGTTGGCATGGTAATGCGCCAACACCTTCTCGCCCCAGTCGAACGGATCGCCGGAGTCATGCCGGGTACCGTCGAACAACTTGCAGAAATACATGTCGAAATCGCGCAGAAACGCATTGAGTCCGTAGACATCCGATAGCGCAATGCCGAGATCGCCGCGGTATTCCTTCGCCCACGCCTCCAGCGCAGCCACCTGCGAGTCACGCAGCCGTGGCCCCAGCGCCTGGTGCGCCTGCAGGTACTCGTGCGCCAGCGTGCCCAGCGGCGTCAACCCAAGCTCACGTGCCAACCATACGTTGCTGGTACCCGCCAGCTGCTTGCCCAGGCCATCGCGCAGCGTAGTCACCACTTCGGCTTGCCATGCCCGTGAATACCGGCGCCGCGTCCCGTAGTCGGCGATGCGGCAACCGGCGTAATCGGGCGTGTCGCGCAGCAACGCAATCTTGTCGTGCAGCCGCTGGCGGCCTTCGGCCATATCCAACCCCGCGCTGACGTGACGAAAATACACCTCGTTGACGATCGCGAGCAGCGGCACCTCGAAAAGAATCGTGTGCAGCCAGGGACCGCAGATACGGATATCTATTTCCCCGTTGTTCGCGTTGGACGGCGTGATCTCGACATATTTTTCGTTCAGATGGAAAAGATCGAGAAAATCGACAAAGTCGCTTTTCAGGAAACGCCAGGTACGCAGATACAGCAGCTCATCCGCCTTGAAGCGCAGCTGGCATAGCGCCGCGAGCTCGGTACGGATTTCATCGATATAAGGCACCAGGTCGATGCCGGGATTGCGGCACTTGAAGCGATACTCGACCTGCGCCGCCGGATACTGGTGCAGCACCACCTGCATCATCGAAAACTTGTACAGGTCGGTATCGAGTAGCGATTCGATGATCATCAATGGCTCTTGCGGAGAATGCTTGCGCAGACAGATGCTGAATCATTACCCATCCTGCAGGGCAGATGTAGGGAGCGGAGCGCACCGCCCCTGCGTACCGAACAACTCAGGGCAAAAAAAAACCCCACTGGCCAGGGGAGGACCGGTGGGGCTTGTCAGGCTGCGTCCAGGGGAGGAAGAGCAGCCCCTCAGTGAGCGGTGTTTTGCGTCACTTATGGTCGCCGTCACGGCGATGCATGGATGTAGTGTGTCCGCGGGTACGTGACTTCAACGTAAACGTCCCAGACTCGTTCAGCTAAGCGACAGGCTGGCTAGACCGTCGCCGCCAGCACAATCTGATTTTCAATAGCTTGAACAAAGGCTTGCGTGCCAGGCCACTTGCCAATCCGTCCCATCTTTCGCTCACCGCGAAACACGAAGAACGCAGGTACGCCGTGCAACCCAAACCGCGTGGCCATGGCCGGATCGTCGTAAACGTTATCGTGCAGCCAGCGCACCCGTGGCCACTGGAAACGATCCCGCGCCAGCAGCATGGCGCGCTTGGCGATATCGCAATTGGGCAGTCGCGACCCCACAGAAACAGGATGCTGAGCGGCGCTCCCTCCTCGCGCAATACATCGTCAAGGGACACGCTGTTGACCTGTTGCATGGGGAATCGCCCGAAGAACTCGGGTACGGCGGTATCGGACATGGTCAACTCGACAACCCTGATTCCTGCAAGCCAAAGAGATGAGTTTCAGTATGTGGAATGACAAGTGGGTAACCATCCTTGCTGGTGCCAACCACGTTGCACCGACACATCACGATCGCTTGTGCATCATGGCGACTTCAGCCTGCCAAACTTGGTGCGCAAGCCATCCGCACCCATCCATGCAGGATATTTCCGCGACCAGCAAGGATTCACCGTATGCCAGACCGTTCTCCCCGATCGCTGTTCGACCCGGTCCAGATGGGCGATATCGCGCTGGCCAACCGCATCGTGATGGCACCTCTGACCCGCGATCGTGCCGGCCCTGGCCGCACGCCGACGCCGCTGATGGCCGAGTATTACGCGCAGCGCGCCGACGCGGGACTGATCATCGCCGAAGCCACCCAGATCAGTCCCGAGGGTCAGGGCTACCTCGACACACCCGGCATCTACAGCAGCGCGCAGGTCAAGGGCTGGAAGGCCGTGACTAATGCCGTGCACGCGCGCGGCGGCAAGATGGTGCTGCAGATGTGGCACGTCGGCCGCATCTCCCATACCAGCCTGCAGCTGGGCGGCAAGGCACCGGTCGCTCCGTCAGCGATCCGCGCCAAGGCCAAGACCTTCACCGCCAACGGCTTCGAGCCAGTTTCGGAGCCGCGCGCACTGGCTGCTGGAGAAATGCCGCGCATCGTCGCGGAATACCGCTATGCCGCCGCGCGGGCGATGGATGCCGGGTTTGACGGCGTCGAAGTGCATGCGGCCAACGGTTATCTGATCGACCAATTCCTGCGTGATGGCAGCAATCACCGCGACGACGCCTGGGGCGGCAGTATCGAAAATCGCACACGCCTGTTGTACGACGTCGTCAGCGCCGTTGCACAGACGGCAGGCAGCGGCCGTACCGGCGTGCGCCTGTCGCCCGTGACACCGGCCAACGACGCGCGCGACTCCAATCCGCAGCCACTGTTCGAGCGCGCCGTTGAAAGGCTCGCCCCGCTCGGCCTGGCCTATCTGCACGTGATCGAAGGTGCCACAGGCGGCCCGCGCGATATTGCACCCTTCGACTACGAAGCGTTGCACCGACGCTTCCATGGCAGCTGGATGGTCAACAACGGCTACACCGAAAAGATGGCCGAGGCAGTTGTCAGCAACGGCCTGGCTGACCTGGTTGCGTTTGGACGTCCATTCATCGCCAATCCCGATCTTGTCAAGCGGCTACGCATCGGTGCGCCGCTCAGCGCCATCAATCCTGCCACGCTGTATGGCGGCGGCGCCGAGGGCTATACGGACTATCGCACGCTCTGATCATTCATCGGCAACGATCCCCAGGCCAAGGACGGCTTGCTCAGGGCGCTGCCAAAGATGTCGCAACACGTCTCCCCAATTGCACGAGCGTGGCATCCCGCTGCAGCTTGGGCTGCCTGGCAAGGTCCCTTACGCGCTGATAGAAAGCCGGCCATTGCCCCTGCGATTGCTTGAACAGCTCGGCGAACGCAGGCGTCCACTGATCGTACAAGCCGAACGGCAGCAAGCGCGCATTGTTGATTGGCGCCGCCACCCAGGCGTCGTAACCATGTTCCTTCGGCCAGTCGCGATCGCGCCACTGCTTGTAACGTTCGCGAAATGCGGCGATCTCTTGCTGCTTGCCGCCTTCCATCGCCGTGTCGCCCACGCCGCTGGCGTACAGCTTTTTCAGTCGGTCACGCAGATCCAGTACCAGTTTGGTGAAGCCGCTGTCCATCGCCTGCGTGCGATCGTCTTGCGCCGGTAGCCCGCGCGACTGTCGCCACTCGCGCAAGCCCTGATCCTGCACAAATGTAGCGAAAGACTCGTTGAATGCCGTGTCGTCTTTTACGTAGATCAGCTGATGCGCCAGCTCGTGGAAGATGGTGCTGTCCAGCTCGTCGTCGTCCCAACGCAGCATGCTGCTGAGAATCGGATCAGCGAACCAGCCCAGCGTGGAATACGCCGAGACGCCACCGATCTCGACGTCGTCGCCTTTTTTCTGCAGCCGTGCCGCTTCGGCCTTGGCATCCGCCTCGGCAAAGTAACCGCGATAAGCTACGCAGCCTGCGACGGGAAAACAATAAAGCACCGGCTCTACCGAATAGCGCGGCGCCGCGAACACGTTCCACACCACATAGTTTCGATGCAGATCGACGTAGCGCGTATAGCTGCGATTATCCGGCAACCCCAGGTGCTGCGAAGCGAAAAGACGCGCCTGCTGGGCCAGTAAAAGTCGTGCGGCCAGTTTGGGGTCAGTCGCCGGATTGCTGACGATCGTACCAATGTTGCGCCGATGAAAGACCAGCTCACTCTGCCCGCGCACTGCCTGTGTGTAATAACGCAGGCTGCCGCAGGCGCCAAGCAAAAGGCCCACCGCCGTGATGCCGATGAGCCTTGGAAACCGAATGGAACGTGGCGAATAATTTAGGCGAGACATGCGGCGATTGTGCCGCAGGCCCCGCGTTCTGTCTTAGTGACCGTTACTTCCGCCGTGCGAGGAGCCGCCGCCATGCGAGTAATGACCGCCACCATGTCCGCCAGCGTAACCCGGATGGCCGCCGCCGTAACCGGGACGGCCTTGCCAATGGCCCCCGCCATATCCGTAACCACCGCGCCAGTAGCGCGGGCCACCATAACCGCCGTACCAACCACCGACGACGCCTACGCTGCAGCAGCCGTAATAGCCATTGTCGTAGTAACCGTAGCCGGGGTACCCGTAGTAACCACCCTGATATACCGGCGCGGCCTGACCGTAATACACGTCGCCGCTGTAACTGGAACCGCGAACGTAGCTATAGCCGGGGTCGTAATAACACCCGGACAAAGTAGTGATGGCGGCGAGCAGAACGAGACTTGCGAGTAGGCGTTTCATGGTTTGTCTCCGACTCCAACGGGAGTCATGACCTGAACGCTAGTCCTATGCGCTTGAACGCCTCCTGAGGTACAAACACATGGCTGATGGGCATTTACCCACCAGCCATATACGCAGGACCGTCAATGCGCACGCATCAGCCCTTGCGCTTGGACTGGTCGCCTCGCTCATGTGCCAGCGCATGGCCAAACGCCGCTTCGCTGGACAGGCCGCCGGCACCAGGCGTGGGCGCATGGGGATCGGGCGTATTCGTCGCGGGCTGCACAGTCACCGCGCCAGGCCAGCTCGGCCCCTGACGCACGCGCTCCAGCTTGGCCTCCAGCAGTGCCTGGATATGCTCCACTGCTTCGGCCGGACTGATGTGATGGATTTCCGGCTCCGGCAGCGTCGGCAACTTGAGCGGGGTCGCCTTGGTCTTGGGAGACGATGCAACCTTCTTGACGGCTGGCTTGGGTGCCGCGGGTTTCGCCGCCGGCTTTTTCGTCGCAGCGACCTTGGCTACCGGCTTTTTCACGGCAGGTTTCGCCACCGCAGATTTCGTCGCCGACTTGGCAATGGACTTCTTCGGCGCAGCCTTCTTGGCAATAACTTTTTTGGCTGCCGGCTTGGTGGCCGCGATCTTTTTCGTGACTGACTTCTTTCCGACAAGCTTCTTCGCGGCCGATTTCTTCACTGTCGGCTTCTTCACGGCAACCTTTTTGGCCACCGGCTTCTTTTTCGCGACAGCTTTTTTTACTACCGACTTTTTAAGGGTGACTTTTTTTGCAGCCGGCTTTTTTGTCGCTGTCTTTTTCACTGCTGCCTTTTTAGTGGCTACCTTTTTTACGGGCGCCTTCTTGGCAGCCGCTGCTTTACGCGGGGTGGCAACCTTCTTCGCGGTGCGTTTTACGACTGCCCTTTTTACAGCTGTTTTTTTTGCGGACGCCTTTTTTGCCGCGGACTTTTTCGTTGCCGACTTGCCTTTCGTAGCCATGCGTTCGTTCTCCTGCGGTGACCAATAAAATTAAACGGCGATCAATGAAACATGAGCCAGTATGCACGCCTTGAATCGCTCGGATATTAACGGCTGACCTTACGAAATCGCCTGAAACCTTCGCGACAAATCCGGCGCATCAGTCATCAAAACGAAGGATGCGACAACTGATTGAGGAAGTAAGGAAGCACACGTTGATCCATAAGCAGCGTGAAGATGACGCCGTAGGCCGCACCCCAAAGGTGAGCGCTGTGATTGACGTTGCCCTGCCCGCGTCGATCCATGAAGATCGAGTAGCCCGTATACAGCACGGCATAGAGAATCGCCGGCATGGGTATCACCAGCACAATGATCTTTTGCCATGGCGCCAACAAAACGAATGAGAACAGCACAGCTGAAACAGCGCCGGATGCCCCAAGGCTGCGGTAGTTGGGATTGGTGCGATTCTTCAGATACGTCGGCAGAATCGAGACCACCAGACCACCGATATAGAACAGCGCAAACCCGAAACCGCCAAGACGTCCGGTGAAAAACCCTTCCATGACCTGACCGAAGAAATACAGCGTCAGCATGTTGAAAAACAGGTGGCCGAAATCCGCATGCACCACGCCGTAAGTCACCAGACGGTGGTACTCGTGCTGACGGGTGATCGCTGGCGGCCACAGGATGAGGTCGTTCATCAGCCGGCTGTTCTTGAAGGCCATGAACGACACGATGCCGGTGATGGCGATGATGATGAAGGTAACCGGCATAAACGATTCCGCGAGAGATAAGCAAAGCGTGACATCTTCGCGCTAGTGCATGGTCTTGTCGACTTCGCTGGCAAAAATCGGAAGTGCGCGAGGCGGCATGACCAAGCTGACTGCGGGCAAACTCACCGCCACCAGAAACATCGCGACGCGACCACGATCCGGTGTCTACTGCAGCGCTAGCCCCCAAGGAGGGACATCATGACTTCTTTTCGTTACATGCATCTCGACGTCTTCACCGCCAGCCTCGGCGGCGGCAATCATCTGGGCGTGGTGGTCAACGCACAAGACTGGAGCGCCGAGGACATGCAGCGCTTCGCCCGCTGGACGAACCTTGTCGAAACGACCTTCCTGCTTCCACCGCAGGACCCCAAGGCGAGCTACCGCGTGCGCATGTTCACGCCGCACAAGGAAATCCCGTTTGCCGGCCATCCCAGCATTGGCAGTGCACACGCCGCGCTCGAGTGCGATCTGGTCGAGCCACGCGATGGCCTGCTGTGGCAGGAATGCGGTGCCGGAACGCTGCCGATCCG
>Ga0302303_10002084_pt1 | contig 12400 bp, 5 predicted proteins | sample III_Palsa_E2_1_FD_194542 | JGI IMG/M metagenome (GOLD analysis project Ga0302303, IMG submission 194542) | Peat permafrost microbial communities from Stordalen Mire near Abisko, Sweden - III_Palsa_E2_1 | ecosystem: Environmental > Terrestrial > Soil > Palsa > Peat permafrost | place: Sweden... | reverse complement strand
TAATGACCGTATCAAAGAGCAGTATACTAAAAGAGGTTGCAGTCACCGCGAAAAAGGAAGCATTACAAAATATCGATGGTAAGAAAATATTTTCGGTTAATCAGAGCCTGGTGAGCAAAGGTGGTAACGCAGCGAATTTACTGCAGAACGTGCCAACGCTGCAAATTGATAACAACGGTAATGTAAGCCTTCGCGGATCTAACAATGTTAAAGTCCTGGTTGATGGAAAACCTTCCATAATTGCAGATGGGAATATCGCTCAAATACTTCAATCAATACCCGCTAGCGCGATTGAAAGAATAGAAGTGATCCCCAATCCACCGGCTAATTATGATGCCAATGGCGAGGGTGTTATCAATATTATTCTGAAAAAGAACAGCAGGCAAGGATTAAATGCCTCCGTAGATATTGGCGGCGGTACCAATGATAATTATAACGGCGATGCCAGCCTAAGTTACCAGAGCGGTAAAATAAACATATACGGTAACTACAGTCTCAAAAATGGAAATACGGTCTCTACCGGGTTGCAGCACTATACTTTTTTGAAACCGACTGACTCAATTAAGTATACCAATGAACCCTTTTCATTCGTTACCCGGAATAAAATACAGTTTGTAAAAGCCGGCATGGAATATTCACTTACTCCCCGGAGCACGTTGGGTATATCCGCCAGTTTTAATTCATTTAGCAGGCATCGGAATGAGTTTCTAAGTCTTACTGATTATTCTGCTGAAGACGTACTTCTTGAGTCTTACAACCGCTATAATACCTTAACTAATAATGGCAACAGTTATGAATTTGACCTCGACTATAACTTGCGTTTTAAGAAACCAAAAGAGGAGCTTGCGCTCAACTTCTCCTATGCCTACGGCAGTTTTACAGACTACCAGCAATATTCAACCCGTTACAACCCAGTTAATGGCGTTCAATCAGCCAGTATTGATACACCGTTAATAAATGATACCAGACATCACTCCACTAACTATAATATACAGGCTGATTACGTTTTACCGGTTGGCAAATCTGGTCAATTCTCGGCCGGCTACCGCACTCAGATCACCCTGGGCGATAATGATCAATACGCTTACAATGTTTTTAGCACCGGCCCGACTCCGCTTTATACCTTTACTGACCTTTTCAGCAGCAATAATCAGGTGAACGCTGTTTATCTGAATTATAAGGACCAAATAGGCAATTTCAGTTACCAGGCAGGTGTAAGAGGGGAAGATAGCCACCTCAACGCTACTTTTATGAGTTATGATGCAAATAATATGTTGTTTGCCGCCCCCGTAAAAGTGCCGGTCAAGGGATTATATCCAAGTGTGCTGCTCACCGAAAAGCTTGAAAATAACAGCCAATTACAATTCACCTTTGCCAACCGGATATCAAAGCCTACGGTAAGGCAATTCAATTCCACAACTGATTTTTCCGACCCGGCAAATTACAACAAAGGTAACCCAAGTTTAATACCGGAAAACGTTACTGATTTTGAATTGGATTATACTAAAACCTGGCAAAATATATCCTTTACCTCCGGAATCTATAATAACATGATCCATAATGTAATTCAATATATTCAAACTGACCCGGTTAATGGTGAAACAACCACGATACCTGAAAATTTAAAATACTCAAACACTACAGGGCTGGAGTTTATCGGCCATTTTGACCTGTTAAAAACATGGAACCTTACCGCCAATGCCAATATTTTTGACCGGGATAATGCTGCCGCACCGCAATATGGTATAACGGCCAACAATGAGATCAGTTGGAATGCAAATATCACCACCAATGTAACACCTGTTCAACGACTGTCATTTCAAGTCCGCGCAGACTATCGTGCACCGGACATGGTTCTACAATATAAAAACATTGCGGCTTTTGGAGTAGACGCGGCTGCAAAGTATGACTTCGCCGGAAATAGGGCTTCGCTGAGCTTCAATGCCAATGACATTTTCAACAGCCGGAAGCAGGGATTTTTAGTAAGCAGCGATGATGTCCTACTCGATTTAGTAGCTCGCCAAATAAGTTCCAGGGCTACATTTACATTCTCTTATCATTTCGGAGCGAGTTCCGGTGGCTCAAAACAGCCAAAACAAGTTAAGCGGATCGAAGATGCTTCTTAAATCCAAATGCACTTCAGCACCGTTAAGTTAAGGTACTGCGAAAAACTTCATTTATTTTTTATAAATCAGTTAAATTAAATCAGGCACCTCCAATAACTGATTTAATTTAGGTCTCTTCCCGTCATCTTCAAATTATTAACTTTTTGAGGTTTCATCCATCACTATTTTATATGGATGGGCCTCTATTCTCTGCAATTGCGCTAAAATTTCAGATAGTTGTCTAAAAAACCCCGAAAACCCCATGCGTCGAATAAACGGCATTCTTCGTTGGAAATAAAAGCAACTACGTCGAAAAGATTATTGAAGCCAATTTGTAAAACACACCTTCGATCATCAAAAAACTAAAATGAAATTACTTCAATTAAAAATAGTGGCTCTTGCTTTATTCATGCTGATTGCGATTAGAGGATATGGGCAGCAACATATAAAAGTATCCGGAACACTAACAGATTCGCTTACACATGAGCCAATCGCGTTTGCTACGGTAGCTTTATTAAACCAGCAAACCAGAGCTCCCGTCCAAGGTGTCCAAACGGATACCATTGGTCATTTTGTGCTTGAAAATGTGCCTGTCGGTGCGTTTTGCCTCCGGGTAAGTTATGTTGGCTACAACGATATCTTTAAAGAAAATATCCTGATTTCCTCCGCAACCGGCAATTTAAATTTGGGCACGCTGTTAATGGCCGCATCAAAGAACAGTTTACTAAAAGAGGTTGCTATCACTGCCAAAAAGGAGGCATTACAAAATGTCGATGGTAAAAAAGTATTTTCAGTTAACCAGAGCCTGGTAAGCAAAGGAGGAAATGCGGCGGATTTGCTACGGAACGTGCCAACGCTGCAAGTTGATAGTAAAGGCAATGTAAGTCTCCGCGGGTCTACTAATGTCAAGGTCCTTGTTGATGGAAAACCTTCAATTATTGCAAATGGCGACATTGCCCAGATACTTCAATCCATCCCTGCCAACTCCATCGAAAGCATAGAAGTTATCCCCAACCCACCGGCTAATTATGATGCCAATGGTGAGGGTATTATCAACATTATTTTGAAAAAGAACAGCAGGCCAGGGTTAAACGGCTCCGTAGATATTGGCGGCGGTACCCGCCAAAATTATAACGGCGATGCCAGCCTGAGTTACCAAAGCGGCAAAGTAAACGTATACGGTAACTATAGCCTCAAAAATGGAAATACTTTTACCACCGGAACGCAGGAAATAACTTATTTAAAACCTGCTGACACCGTTGTTCATTCCAACGAAACCTTTCCATCCGTTACCCGAAACAAAATACAGTTTGTAAAAGCCGGTATTGATTATTCACTTTCGCCCATGAGCACACTTGGTATATCCGCAAGTTATAATTCACACAATACGCATCAGGACGGGTCGATAAATGTAAATAATTATTCTGCCAATTATACACCTCTTGAATCTTACAACCGCTATACCACTGTAAATAATAATGACAACAGTTATGAATTTGACCTCGACTACAACCGGCATTTTAAGAAACCCAAAGAGGAATTTTCATTTAACTTCGCTTACGCATATGGCAGTTTCAGGAATTACGAGCAATATGCAACCAGCTATAACCCAGTTAATGGCGTGCAATCACCCAATATTGATACACCTTTAATAAATGATACCAGACATAAGTCCACAAATTATAACATACAGGCTGATTATGTTTTACCGATAGGCAAATCAGGACAATTTTCGGCCGGCTATCGCAGCCAGATTACCTTGGGGAATAATGACCAATATGCTTATAGTGTTTTGAATACGGGTCAAACTCCGCTTTATACATTCACCGATTTTTTTAGCAGCAATAGCCAGGTTAATGCCGTTTATTTGAATTATAAGGATCAGGTGGGCACTTTTAGCTACCAGATAGGCGTAAGAGGAGAAGATAGTCACCTAAACGCTACCTTTATAAGTTATAATACAAGTAATTCATTATTTCCTACTCCGGTAAAAGTCCCTGTTAAAGGAATATACCCAAGTGTACTGCTCACTGAAGACCTTAAAAACAACAGCCAATTGCAGTTTACCTTTACCAACCGGGTTTCGAGGCCATCGGTGAGGGAAGTCAATTCTACAACGGATTTTTCCGACCCGTCAAATTATAACAAGGGCAACCCGGGATTAATACCGGAAAGCATTACCGATCTGGAATTGGATTATAATAAAACATGGCAAAATATATCCTTTACATCCGGCATCTATAATAACACGATCCATAATGTAATTCAACATATTGAAACCGATCCGATTAATAATGAAGTAACTACGATACCTGAAAATTTTAAATATTCAATTACCACAGGGTTGGAATTAATCGGTCATTTTGACCTGCTAAAAGGATGGGACTTAACGGCGAATGCTAATATCTTTGATAGGGATAATGCTGCGGCACCGCAATATGGCATAACGGCCAACAATGGGATCAGCTGGAATGCAAATATCACCACCAATGTAACCCCTGTACAAAGACTATCATTTCAAATCCACGCAGATTATACCGCACCTAATAATCTTCTGCAGGACAAAAACCGCGCGAATTATGGAATGGACGCAGGCGCAAAGTATGACTTCGCCGGAGATAGGGCTTCGCTGAGTTTCACTGCCGATAATATTTTCAACAGCCGGAAGGTGGCTTTTTTAACAACAAGCAATGACCTGTTGCTCAATTTTGAATTACGCGAACTAAGCTCCCGAGCCACATTCACTTTTTCCTATCGCTTCGGCGCTGGTTCCGGTGCCTCAAAACGCAAACAGGTTAAGCGGATCGAAGATGCTTCTTAAATCAAATGAAACATAAATATCGGTAAGCTAAAGAGCCGTAACAATCTTCATTCGTTCTTAAGTTCAGTTAAGTTAAAATCAGGCATTGGAAGGGTGCCTGATTTATTCTTAACGCATGCCAAATTTCCAAAAGCTCATCCGTCGAATAATTAACATTTATCGTTGGAAATAAAAGCAACCTCGTCGAAAAGATTATTTAAGATGGTTAGTAAAAATCAACTTTGGGCATCAAATCAAAATATGTAAAAACGAATTTCAGCTAACTTATGAAATTACTTCAATTAAAAATATTGGCAATAGGTATACTTATTCTGATTGCTGTTAGAGGATATAGCCAGAAGAATATAAAAATATCCGGAATGCTAACTGATTCAATTACACATATGCCTATCCCGTTTGCCACCGTAGCTTTATTAAATCAGCAAACCAAGGCTCTTATTAAAGGTACCCAAACTGACACAAGCGGTCATTTTGTGCTTGAAAATCTCCCTGCCGGGGCCTTTACCCTGCGGGTAAGTTATGTCGGCTATAATAATTTCTTGAAAGAAGATATACTGATCGATCCGGCTACCGGCGATTTAAATTTAGGTACGCTGCTAATGAGCGAATCCAAGAACAGCATATTAAAAGAGGTGGCTATCACTGCCAAAAAGGAGGCATTACAGTATATCGACGGTAAAAAGGTATTTTCGGTTAACCAGAGCCTGGTAAGTAAAGGCGGGAATGCGGCGGATTTGCTGCAGAACGTGCCAACCCTGCAAATTGATGGTACTGGCAATATAAGCCTACGCGGATCGACCAACGTTAAAGTCCTTATTGATGGAAAACCTTCCATAATTGCAGATGGCGATATTGCCAAGATACTCCAATCGATACCTGCCAGTGCCATCGAAAACATTGAGGTGATTCCCAACCCACCAGCTAATTATGATGCCAATGGCGAGGGTATTGTCAATATTATCTTAAAAAAGAACAGCAGACCCGGATTAAACGGCTCAGTAAATATTGGCGGCGGCACCCGCGAAAACTATAACGGCGACGCCAGCCTGAGTTACCAAAGCGGCAAGGTTAACGTATACGGGAACTATAGCCTCAAGAATGGAAATACTTTGGTCACCGGGAGACAGAACTACACTTTTTTAAAACCGACTGACTCCGTTAAGTACACCAATGAAACCTTCCCATACGTTATCCGAAACAAAATCCAGTTTGTAAAAGCCGGCGTTGATTATTTACTTACACCCCAAAGCACATTAAGCCTATCCGCTAGTTTTAATACACGTAACGCTCACCAGAATCAGCTATTAAGTCTTACAAATTATTCCGCAGCTGATGTCCTACTTGAATCTTACAACCGCTTTAACACCGTAACTAATAATAACAAAAGTTATGAATTTGATCTTGACTATAACCTTCGTTTTAAAAAACCTAAAGAAGAACTTTCGTTTAACTTCTCCTACGCCTACGGCAGTTTCCAGGATTACGAGCAATATACAACCCGTTACAATCCTGTTAATGGCGTGCAATCATCTAATATTGATACACCGTTAATAAGTGATACCCGTCATCACTCCACTAACTATAATATACAGGCTGATTATGTTTTACCGGTTGGTAAATCGGGGCAATTCTCAGCCGGTTACCGCACCCAGATTACGCTTGGTGATAATGATCAATACGCATATAATGTTTTTAGCGCCGGCCCGACACCGTTTTATACATTTACCGATCTTTTTAGCAGCAATAATCAGGTAGACGCTGTCTATGTAAATTATAAAGACCAGATTGGCAACTTCAGCTATCAGGCAGGGGTCAGAGGAGAAGATAGCCACCTCGATGCTACTTTTATGAGTTATAATACTACCGATATGTTAGTTGCCACTCCCATAAAAGTGCCGGTCATAGGATTATACCCAAGTGTGTTGCTCACTGAAAAGCTTGAAAACAACAGCCAGTTACAATTTACATTTGCCAACCGGCTTTCGAAGCCAACGGTAAGGCAATTCAATTCCACAACGGATTTTTCCGACCCGACGAACTACAGGACAGGTAACCCAAACTTAGTACCGCAAAGCGTGACCAACCTGGAACTGGATTATAATAAAACCTGGCAAAATATAACTTTTACCTCTGGCATCTATTATAACATGATTCATAATGTAATTAAATATATACAATCCGACCCGGTTAACGGTGAAACAACCACCATGCCCGAAAATTTAAAATATTCAAACACTACAGGGCTGGAATTGATCGGCCATTTGACCATCGTGAAAGGATGGGACCTAATTGCCAATGCCAATATCTTTGATCAGGATAATGCCGCCGCACCACAGTATGGCATATCGGCTAATAACGGGATCAGCTGGAATGCAAATATCACCACTAATGTAACACCTGTGCAAAGGCTATCGTTTCAAATCCATGCAGATTATACCGCACCTTATTATCTTCTGCAGGACAGAAACCGCGCGAATTATGGAATGGACGCAGCCGCAAAATATGACTTCGCGGGAAACAGGGCCTCGCTGAGTTTTAATGCCAACGACATTTTCAACACTCGGAAGAGGGCGATTTTAAGAAGCAGTGACGATCTCTTAATCGATTTAGAAGTTCGCACAATAAGTTCCAGGGCTACATTCACTTTTTCCTATCGCTTCGGCGCGGGTTCCGGTGCTTCAAAACGCAAACAGGTTAAGCGGATCGAGGATGCATCTTAAATCAAATAAATTATAAGCATCCATAAATTTAACTGATGGCGAAGCCAATTTAGTTTTGAAGTTGATCGAAAGTTGGAATTTTTATAACAGCCTATTATGAAGCTATCAAATTTGCGCAATACAATTATACTTTTGTTCGCATATATTATTTTTTTCGTAAGCCATGCGGCTGGGCAGGCCGTTCTTAAAGGGCGGGTGAGTTGTCATATCGTTGACGTCAGGGACAGTTCCATTATTGGCGCAACAGTTACGCTTTCCAGAACCAGTGATTCAACGGTGGTGAAAATCAGTGTTACCGGTTTAGATGGTAATCTGGTATTTGAGGATGTGCCGGTGGGGAATTATTATTTGCTGGTCACCGGGATCGGATACAAGAAAGCCATTTCGAATGCATTCACAATAGACACGGGCCATCCCGATGTAGCAATCGGGTCACTAAAGCTCATGACCGACGTGGCGCAGTTAAGTGAGGTGACAATCCAGGCCAGGAAACCTTTTATTGAACACCTGGACGACCGGACAGTTATCAATGTAAACAATAGCATCGTTAGTGCCGGAAGCACCGCGCTGGAGGTATTATCCCGGTCACCAAGCGTTTTGGTGACCGGAAATGACGACATCGTATTAAAAGGTAAACCCGGCGTTGTGGTAATGATCGACGGAAAACCGACAAATCTTTCGGCAACCGACCTGGCCAATATGCTTCGAAGTATTCCCGCAAGCTCAATTGATAAGATAGAGCTGATCACCAATCCGTCCGCAAAATATGAGGCGGCGGGAGGTGCCGGCATTATTAACATCGACCTTAAAAAAGATGAGCGGTATGGCATGAATGGTTCAATAAATGGAAGTTTTGGGCAGGGAATATATGACAAGTTTAGCTCGGGTATCAATCTGAATTACCGCAATAATAAGATCAACATCTTTGGCAGCTACAATTACCTGAACAAAAAAGATTACCAGGATATAACCTTTAACCGTACATTTTTCGACAACAGCGTAGTGGATGGTGGTTCTATCCAGCAAAGCTTTTTACGGAAATCGTTTTCAAGTCAACTGGTCAAGGGAGGGTTGGACTATTCGCCTTCAAAAAGCACAACAATTGGTTTTGTGGTTACAGGGCTGTATTCGCAGTACAACTCCCAAGGTACTGACAACACTGACGTGCTGGATAGCACCGCCTCACGAAAAACATCCAGTTTTCGAACATTAAGCGAGTCCTTCCGGCCACGACATAGTTATACAGGCAATCTGAATTTTAAACATGGCCTGGACACTGCCGGACAAGTCATTACAGCAGACCTCGACTATGCACATTACGGAAACGATACCCATGACAATTATACTACCGACTTTTTTAACCTTGATGGTACGCCTTCGCAGCCCCGTAGCATTTCAAATGACCGAAATTCTGGCGGCCTGAATATTTACGCATTGAAAGCCGATTATGTACTTCCGCTGAGAGGCCGGCAAAGTTTCGAAGCCGGTTTTAAAACGAGTTATGTGAAAACCGATAATAACCTGGTCTTTGATCAGTTAGTTAACAACACCGAAGTCGTCGATTCAAGTCTAAGCAATCATTTTATCTACACGGAAAATATTAATGCCCTGTATGTTAATTATAACAAGAGTTTCGCGCAGTACAAATTGCGACTTGGTTTACGCGCGGAACAGACAATCGCCAAAGGCAATCAACTGAATACAGACAGTAGCTTCAGGGATTCTTATATACAGTTGTTTCCGAACCTGTTTTTCAGTGATAAGCTGAATGAACAAAATGAGTTGAATTTCTCTTTTGGCCGTAGAATTGACCGGCCTACCTATAACCAACTGAACCCTTTCAAATTTTTCCTAAATCCACAGTATTTTGTTGAAGGGAACCCGTTTTTAAAACCGCAATTGACCTACGCCGGGACGTTAACTTATATCCTTAATCAAAAATATACATTTAGTATGGCCTATAGTAATACAACAAAGGACATCACACTTATCCTTGCTCCCGATCCCACTGCCCCGCAAACCATTATTCAACAAGATCAGAATTTGACCAGCTATCAAAATTACAGTGTCAGCCTGTCTACCCCCTTAAATCCTTTTAAATGGTGGAATAGCAGCAATAGTATAAATGCCTATTATAACATATATAAGGGTGATCTGTCAAATAGCCCGCTCAATAGCGGCAAGTTTGCGTTCGATATCAATAGTACGAACAGTTTTACAATTTCTAAATCGACTTCTGCCGAAATTGACGGCGCATTTACATCCGGTAACATTGAAGGCTACGTTTATTTTAAACACTTATTTGAACTGTCCGGCGGCATTGCACATAAAGTATTTAAAGATAAAGGAACCTTTAAGCTAAGCATAGCTGACCCTTTCAAAACGGAAATCTTCTCAGGTTATACAAACCTGGTGAACTACTCAGACCAGTTTAAAAAATATACCGACAGCCGTTATGCTACCGTCAGTTTTACTTACCGGTTCGGAAATACAAAACTTGCGCCGTCCAGTAATCCTGAAAGTGGTGTAGAAGAAGAAAAACGACGTGCTAAAGGGTAAGTAACAATGTGAAATAAAAACAATCTAATAAATCGACTTTAAAATGAAATCTTTAAACAATTTAGGCAAATACAAGAATTACGGCTTGTTATTTATCCGTATAGGCCTTGGCATTCTATTTATTTACCACGGCTTTCCGAAACTATCCGGCGGGCCCCATAAGTGGGAGCGGTTAGGCACTGCTATGGGTTTCCTGGGTATCCATTTTTTGCCCATAGTGTGGGGATTCCTTTCAGCAATAACCGAAACTGTTGGAGGACTACTGGTGCTGCTCGGTTTTGGTTTCAGACCCGTTTGTATATTTCTTGTGATAAACCTGATCGTGGCAGCGATTTTCACCTACGCGGTGAGCGGAAATTTTGGTGATGCAACACATGCGATTGAGGATGCTATAATTTTTGCCGGTTTGTTTTTGATCGGGCCTGGTGTATATAGCATTGATGAAAAATTCATCGCAAGACAATAATTAAGGATACGCAACAATTTTGGCAGAACACATATCCTAAGAATGGGTATCGAATTCGATTGCAGATTTATTGATTTACAATACTTTATATGAAAAAAGTCTTCACCTGCTTAATGTGCTTTTTTAGCACTATTTGTTTTGGACAGCAAGCCGATTTTGCGCAATTCGCGGATAAATTTGTCACCGGGTATCAATTGCTGCATATACCCGACCAGGAGTTAAGCTATGTAAGCGGTTTTAAGGATATAAAATCTGCGGATAGTGTAGAAAAGCAGATGGAGTTTTTCAACGCTACAAAAACCGGGCTATCAGCCTATAAGATCGGCGCGCTTTCATCTCCACAACAGCAAGACTATTTACAAATCCGTTACGAGACGGAGCTTAACCTGCGGAGGCTGACGCTTGAAAAGCAGTGGCTGGCTAATAAGCCGGACAGCATTTCAGCCAAAGGCATTTATACCATTCCTAACGGTAAACAATGGTATGTTTATTTACTAAAACGCTGGCTAACCACTGAAGTGACGCCCGACCAGATCTATCAATTTGGCTTAAGCGAGGTAAATAATGTAAAAGCACATATAGAGGCAATTCGTCGCAAAACAGGACTAAGCAAAGATGCTTTCTATCAGCATTTAAATGACCGGGAATTTTTCACCAGTGATCCGCAGGTTGTTCAGCGTTTATTTGAAAAGACGAAAGACACGGTTTACAAAAACCTGCGTCGTGTTTTTAACCAACACACCATACCTCCATTAGCGATAAAAAGAGGCGAAGCTGCAAGGCTGGCTCAAACACCTGGATATTATGACAATAATACTTTTTTCTATAACCTGTTTAATAAACCTTACAACATACGGCAGGTAGATTGGTTGTTTATACATGAGGCCGTACCCGGTCATCACTACCAGGCATCGGTTTTTTCTGCACAAAAACATTCAAATGTGTCGAAGCAATTTTTCTATTTATGTTATGCCGAAGGGTGGGCGTGCTATACAGAAGATTTAGGAAAAAAGATCGGTCTTTACAAAACACCCTATGCCGAATTGGGCAAATGGGAATGGGATATTGTCAGGGCTGTGCGTATACCGATGGATATCGGTCTAAATTATTACGGGTGGACCGATGCGCAAGCGCTCGCCTTCTGGAAAGCGAATATTCGAGGCCAAGACGACATTGCGATGCGCGAGATAGCCCGTGTAAAAAACTGGCCCGTACAAGCGATCTCCTATAATTATGGTGCTGCCCAGATAAGAGCAATGCGGGATGAACTGCAAAAAAAGGAAGGTACTAAATTTAACATTAAAGCTTTTCATGACCGTGTCCTTGGTGCCGGCGTTTTACCTTGGTCTTTAGTGCGGAGAGAGGTACTTTAACTGTTTGGAGTCAAAAGGATTTAATTATATGTTCTTTAATTAATACATTATGTTGGGCTTTAAAATTGTTTATGCAGCGTACCAAATAAGATTCAGATTGTACTCGCAAGAAGCTCCGGTAACGGTGAACGCTTTTATTGCCGAACTGCCATTTATCCGCGAATTTATGCATGCCCAGGTTTCAGGACAGGAGATATGGACAGACGAGGGATTAGGGTTGAACATCATCCAGGAGAATGCCTCTATATTCACTGTTCCGGGAGAAGTTGTATTAGGCCCGGTGCAGCCAAAAAGAGCCCGTACATCTGATTGTATCGGGATATATTATGGAGAAGGCAACGGTTTGGATTGCTGCA
>Ga0302303_10002082_pt1 | contig 12405 bp, 10 predicted proteins | sample III_Palsa_E2_1_FD_194542 | JGI IMG/M metagenome (GOLD analysis project Ga0302303, IMG submission 194542) | Peat permafrost microbial communities from Stordalen Mire near Abisko, Sweden - III_Palsa_E2_1 | ecosystem: Environmental > Terrestrial > Soil > Palsa > Peat permafrost | place: Sweden... | reverse complement strand
TTGTTTCATCCCTTTCAAGCATGCCCTTTTCCTTCATTACCTGCATCAGCTTCAGCGTGGAAGTATAGATCACCGCGTCCTTTTGTTCATTCAATTTATCGTGTACAAAACGCACGGTGGATGGCCCGAATTTCCATAAGATCATCAGTACATCCATCTCGGTTTTTGTCGGTATCATTTCGCTGTCCATATCCTTTGTAAATAACATAAATCAAAGGTATGCATTAAAAACGTACGTTGCAAGCAGAAGTGTCGAATTTAATCAAAGAAATTTTTATTGCCCTGGTAAACAGCACAATAAAAATTAATAGGACTAAAAGGCGCCTCTAAAAATTCTCCTTTTCCCCTCCTCTGGAGAGGAATCAATGGTGAGGCAAACAAAACGAGTATTTAGAGGTGCCCTAAAATCTATCAGGAAGCGTAGAATAATTGCTCAAAAGCAAGGCTGCGGCAGGCAAGCAGGCATTCGTTGCGGACGATGGCTGGAAGTTCATCTTCATTCCTGAATTTGAAAACAACAATGCCGCCTTCAAAATGATATTGTATATGATGCTGCAGCCAGCGCGACGAAGAACAAAGATGGTCTTCGCGCCAAAATAATCCCGAATAGTTTTCCCCGATATTTTGCAGGCGGCACGTGAACTTTTCAATTATCTTTAAACACTCTTTGGCGTTATCGCCTATGTAGAGGATATTATCGCAGGTAAAGTCTTCAGAAAACAACACTTGTTCCATACATCAATCGTTTAATGAGAACAAGTTATCCCTGGTAGATGAAATTACCATGAAAGCCGGGAAGATACTGGTGATTGTTACAATGAACTGACTTAATTCGCTTGCGGACTTTCCGCCGCGATAGCGATCGGGATCCGACATTTCGAAATCCGAAATCCGACTTCCGAAATCCGAAATCCGAACTAATCTAAAACCTCCCCTCCACGAAAGCCTCCTTCACCACCCATTTTTTGATAACGTTTTCCAGGCGTTCAATTGTAAATGGCTTGCTGATAAAATCCTTCATGCCTGCCTGTTTGCATTTAAATTCGTCCTCGCTCATTACATTCGCTGTCATGGCAACAATAGGCGGTGCGTTTTCGCCGCTGCCATCAATTATACAGCGTGCCGCTTCCAATCCATCCATTTCGGGCATTTGCATGTCCATAAATATCAGGTCGTACTTTTTGGCAGCCGCCATTTCAACAGCTATTTTCCCGTTATCGGCTATATCGATGGTGCAGCCAATTTTGCTGAATATTTTTTTGGCAATCAGCTGGTTCATTTTATTGTCTTCGGCCAACAGGATTTCAACTGGCTGGAACTGGTAGTTATCATGGATTACAACCGGCTCTTTTTCGGCCGCAAGGCGCGATTCGACGGATAAGGGCAAACTAAAACTGAAAACTGATCCCTCCGCCTCTATGCTGGCGGCCCATATCCTCCCATTCATCATCTCAACCAGTTTTTTGCATATCGATAATCCGAGGCCGGTACCGCCGTACTTACGCATGGCTGTGTTGTTCACCTGCGAAAAAGGCTTAAATAACTGGGATAATGCTTCCTCGCTTATGCCAATCCCGGTATCCCGTACACTAAAGGTTACCCGTTGAACGCCATTAATTTCGTTCACCGCCGAAACATGGACAGAAACAAATCCCTCATCTGTAAATTTAATGGCGTTACCCACCAGGTTTACCAGTATTTGCTGTACGCGGCTTTCATCCATCTTTAAATATTCGGCCACATCGTCGTCGATCTCATAATTAAGGCCGATGTTTTTATCAGGTGCGTTGATTCCGGGTTTGCTGATCTCAAACACAGTTTTCACGCAGTTTCGGATGTTCGCCGGCCTGGGATATAAGACTAATTTGTCGGCTTCAATTTTCGAAAGGTCGAGTATATCACTGATGATGTTGATGAGCAGGTTGCTGCTTGATTGCAGCGTTTGAAGCAGCTCGTGCTGTTCAGCAGAAAGTTCTGAAAGTGACAACAATTGGGCAGTACCTATGATCCCGTTTAAAGGTGTACGGATTTCATGGCTCATATTGGCTAAAAAGTTCGATTTGGCTATGGTGGCCTCTTCCGCCTGATCTTTGGCAGATGACAGCTCAACCTGCGATGCTAATAGTTCCTCGCTCTTGTTGATCAATCGTTTTTTGTCGTTCTCGTGGCTTCTTTTCAAAAAACTGATAAGCAGGCCGGCAAATAAGATATTTGTTATCGTTGCCGAGATGGTATCGGCCTCTTTCTGGCTTTTATTTTTTATAGGTGAAGTCAGTGTTGGAAAGTGTTTTTCAAAAAAATAGCAGCCAACCAGCACCAGGATCAAAAATGCAATAAAAAACAAATGATATTCGCGTTTTAACAGGATGATGATCAATACCACCAAAAAAACGCCCGAAAGAACGGAAGATCCCTCGATACCGCCATTAAAAAACCATCCGGGAATAAAGGAAAGAATGCCGATGGTAATAAAGCCAACCGGCAGGTATTCGTTATACCCAACGTACCTGCTGCGGTAAAAAGCAGATATCGCCAGCCCGAGCACAAAAACTTCCACCGCCATTAGTGCAACCGGAAAACCGAGAATAAAGTTATTCACCAGCCCGTTTAAAAGGCTTAACGCCAGCAATAAACAAATGGCGTTAAACAGTTGGTTTTCAACCGACAGTTCCGGATTATCAAACCCTGTAAAGTATTTAATTTTTCTTAAAAGTCGCATTCCCGCCTATCGTTAAATTTATTTTGCATCATTCACTTCTATCCAAAATCCGTCCGGATCCTGCAAATAGATCTGGTGTACACCGTCGGGCCTTAGCTGAACTTTTTTCGGTTCGCCGGTCCAGTCGCCGTACTTCACGTTCATTGCATCCAGGTGTTTCATAAACAAGTCCAGGTTTGGCACACTAAAACATAAATGTATCCCAATATTGTGCACAGTGTCAGGACATTGGCCTTGTATAACATGCAATGCGAGCCCCTCGCCTATTTTGAACCAAACGTGCAGGGTATCGTTAAATGGATGATGTATCCTTTGAAGCTGAAGTACAGTGCTATAAAAGGCTGCCGTTTTGCTCAGGTTTTTGGCGCACAAAGCCGCATGATTAAAAACCGGCTGATTGCCTGCTGCTGTATTTTGGGCACATAGCATGCCCGGCCATAAAAAAGTAATGGATAGTATTACCGATTTTAAAAAGTTCGATTTTAACAGAGGCCACGATATGAGTTTCATGATGTTTGGGTGTTTAATTGTTTAAACATACTGATTACACCCGAAAGAAATGCTTTTTAAAATTTATGATCAAGCCCTGATTCCAAACGTCAAATCAAACATCGAACGGTAACCTACCAGGCCATTAACTGGCTCAGGCTATAGTCGTTTGATTGGGTTTGGATGGTATTGTGGCTGTTCCAGTCTTCAATATCGATCAAACCAGGCATTGTTTGGTAATGTCTGTCGTCTTTTGAACACTTTACAATGTAGCCAATCTCCTCTACTAACGCAATTACCGGTCGCGAACCACATTCTTTGCAGGGCTTGCAATAGATTGATCGCGGAACATTTACATAACCCCTCATATCCCTTTTGTACGGGAGGGTTTCAAGGAAGTTACCAAAAACACACATTTATCCTGAAATAATTGTCATTGCGGCACTTATCGCAGAATTGTGACCGAGCCCGCCAGCGGTTTTTTACCATTCTTTAGATCAATAACGTAGTAATACGTCCCAACAGGCAACTTTTGACCGTTGTAGGTGCCATCCCAGGCTTTCGGATAGTTAATGGAGTTGTAAACCAATGCACCGTTACGCGAGAAAATCGATATCGTGCACCCGGGATAGGCTCCCAGCGCATTGATGTCCCAAAGATCGTTTACTCCGTCGCCGTTCGGAGTAAATGTATTGGGTATAGAGATAACGCACTGGCTTTGCGGACTAAATGCCACAGTAATCGCATTTGAACTTGTTTGCGGGTCGATAATACACTTACCCGTACTGGTTAAAATGCAGGTAACCGTATCGCCGTTTGCTAAGGTGCTGCTTGTAAATGCCGGTTGATCGGGGCCGGCATTTTTTCCATTAACCTGCCATTGATAGTCGGGTTTGAAATTCGGACTATAAGCGATCGCAGTAAATGTTATTGGCGTGCCCTCGCATACCAATCCTGTTTCTGACGAGGTGATCGATACTGACGTGGAAATAAATGGGTCGGTCGTAAAAACCGCCGGGTTTGAGGTTGCTGTATTATTTGTAGTACAAGTGGCATTACTGGTGAGCACACAGCTCACCTGATCTCCGGTAGTTAAACTGCTGCTCGAAAACTGCAGGCTGTTACTGCCTTGATTTTGCCCGTTTACCTGCCATTGCAGCACCGGCTGCGCGCCTCCACCGGTGATCTGCGCCGAAAAAACCATGGTTTTGCCCTGGCAGGTGTCGGGCGCTGCCGGGGTGATAGTGATCGTAGGCGTTATCGCCGCAATAACCGTTAATGTTTGCGTCTGTTGCGAAGTCCCGTCATTTGCCGCGATAACAGAAGTGCCTGCGCCCGTGATATGTATCTCGCCCGATACAATTGTAGCAACCGCCGGATTGCTGCTGGTGTAAGTAATAGCTGCCGCCCCCGTGGCGCCCGGATTGAAATCAGCATCGCAAACTGTCTTCTGGGGTAATGGCGGAAATACGACGGTCTGGTCGTCCACTATTTGTATCGTTACCGGAAATGAGCTGCTTCCGCCATTGTTGTAAGCTGTTATCGTATAAACTTCCGGTGGAGTAGTGAAAGCCGGCGTGCCGCTGATTATGCCAGTCTCCGGGGCAAAAGTTAAGCCTGTCGGTAATGATTTGTCAATCGAATACCCGGTTATGCCAACCTTTCTTACCAGGTTGTTCCCCGCATCAGCTACATATAAATAGTTACCTGTAGCGTCAATAGCAACTCCATTAGGTGCATTAAAGGTGGCCCCGGACGCCGTGCCATCGCCCGCGCCGGGGATGGGTCCTCCGGCAACCGTCGTAACCTTACCGTCGGCGCCAATCCTTCTTATCCTGTTGTTAGCATCGTCGCCAACGTACGTATTATCACCCGGATTAACAGCTATACCCACCAAACCATTAAAATATGCAGCGCCCCCAACCCCGTCAGCATAGCCCGGAGTTCCATTGCCCGCCACAACCGTCACTGCCGCTGCAGGTGAGCTTTCCTCAACCTGGTAGCTATTCGTGAAAAAAATATTGCCCGACATGTCAGTAGTCAGAAAGTCGAGACCGGTCTCATCGGACTGCGGTGCGCCCCCGCTTAAAACCGTAAACGTGCTAACCTGGCCTGAAATATCAATTTTTCGGATCGAACCATTTCCTCTGTCGGCGATGTACATATTGCCCGAAGGATCTAACGCCACACCGATGGGATTATTAAACTCGGCAGTAGCAGCCGGCCCGTCAGTTCCACCGGCATTTCCGCTGCCCGCAAACGTGGTCACTATGCCCGGTTTGCTTATTTCCCTGATTTGATTATTTGATACATCAGCAACGTATAGGTTTCCTGTAGGATCGATAGCCAGCTGGTAGGGCGTGTTGAATGTCGCCTGGGCTGCCGGCCCGTTGTTTAGGCCCTGCCTCCCGGTTCCTGCATAGGTTGTTACAACTCCGGTGGGATCTATTTTTCTTATATCGTTGTTGCCGATCTCAGATACGTACACGTTTCCGGATATGTCGCAAATAATGCCCACAGGCGTTGAGAAAGTTGCCGCCAAACCCTTGGCATTCAGGCTTCCGCTGGCGCCGCTGCCCGCAATAGTAAGCACTTGGCCATAAACGTTAACGGGGATTGCACCACCTTTATTTACTGGCGCCAGCGGCGCGACCGGTGTATTTACATTATAGGTTTGCGGGCTTTGGTAGCTGATGTTTGGCGGGGCCGGCACTATGTTTGAGCTGGCTTTTACGCCATTGTTAATAACGTTGCTAATGTTCCGGGCGACGTTGTGCGCGGTGTTACTATCGGTTTTTGAAACGGGATACACACGCGGGGCCTGAGCTGCAATCGTCCCTATTCTCAACAAAAACAAAACTGTCAAAAGAAATGACATCCGAACCCCGCTTTTCATTACCGCAGACAATGTTAATAAGTTAACCTGGGGAGTATAATATCCATGATTTTACGGATGATAAAAATAGCAATTATAATGAGTTATGAAACTACAAACCTATGCGAACAACTATTTGGCATAGAATATGCTTAGTTTTAATATATCTATCAAATTATTATGAAAAAGCACATTTTAAGACTGATCGTTTTGCTGATATTCGCATCGTCGATCTCAAGTTGTACAGTTGAATACCGCCATAGGCACCATTGGCACGGTTATTAAAATAACTACTAACGGTGGGATAAAACATCGATATGGACTGAATGCTTCCCTACCGGGAGGCATTTTTTGTTTTAGCCGGCTATTGACCGGCCTGTTTAGTCACCAATACCCAATCAACCCAAACCTTCGCGTTGCCCGACTTTATTTTATTTACTGTTTCCGTCGAAATACCATAGTAAGGCGTTTCAACTTTGTTTACACCATGCGGATAGCCCCCGCCAAGAGCAAAATTCAGGATAATGAATTTCGGGTTGTCATAGGCCCACCTGCCGTAATGTTCCACCATGGCCCGCGTAACGGTGTAAGTGATTGTCCCGTCAATTTTAAACACCAGTGAATCCCTGCTCCAATCAATTGAATAAACATGCCATTGCGTAACATCAGTACCCTGCGGGAAATGATAGCGATAAGCCAGGGGGGTGTTCCCAAAATAGTTGGGGCCATGCAAAGCATTGCTGAACCAGGAAGAGTCCCCAACCGTCTCCATCATATCTATCTCGCCGCAGTCGGGCCATTTGCCCTCACCCAACGCCCAGAATGCGGGCCATAAACCGGCGCCGCCCGTTACCTTCATCCGCGCCGAAGCCGTTCCATACGTAAACTCCATTTTTTTGCGGGTATTTATTCTCCCGGATACAAAATCATACTTTTTGCCCTGTTTACTGGTATAACCCGGCTGATCGATCGCCTTGATCATCAATGCGCCATTGGTTGCGCCCGACGCGTCAGCGCCTTTTACCAGGTAGAGCGTCGCCGCTGAGTCCACATAAGCCTGTTGCTCATTATTTACGGTATTGCCGGTTACCTCAACGTTCCATTTGGTTCGGTCGAGGCTGTTTTCATTAAAATCTTCAAAAAACACAGTGTCGGTTTTAAGTTTTGTTGGTTGCGCCTTGGTAAATGATGCGGCAAATATGGATGCCACAATAAAATAAATACGGATTTTCATAGGGTATGAGTTGCTTCGATAATTAATTTTTTATTGTTAAGCCGGATACTACATGAATGACAACGAATTTGAGCTGGGTACATGAGTTGCTTTAATTGTCGGAAACTTTTCCGACAACCACCTGAGCATATAGGCTGATCCGGGCTCTTCGCTGGCGATGTGGCCTAAAACTACCAGGGACAGCTTATCGCCCTTGGCCAATGCATCCCTCACGTACTCAGCAGTTTCCCATTCCTGTATCTCGCCGCAAACAAGCACATCCGGCTTTACTTGTCGGATTGAATCGATCTGTACTCTCCCGCCTGCAGCCCCGGGAATAAATAATACCCTTGTGCATTTTTGGAGCGGGTCTCCAACATATCTTACTGCATCAATGTTCAGCTTCGATTTGGCATGATGGATCAATTCTTTTAATGTAACCGGGGGCAGGGTTATGATATTGAGCGCGTCCTTATCTGCATATTTTTGCCAGTCAAGCTGTTCTAGTGTGGCGATGGTTACACCATCAGGTTTCATATGGTGAATATAATCATGATTTCTCCAGATAGCGATATTATGCTGGTTTAACAGGTTGATCTTAAATTGGTAAACGTCATCGTCCTTAAGCCAGTCGGTGTCGTCGGGATGGTTATAAAAAGTAGGCTCATGCGCAATAATGAAATTTGCGCCCACGTCGATCGCGTTCCTGATCACCGCAATGGTAGCGAACATGGTGGTCACAATTCCGGTGATCTTTGTGTCGCGGCTGCCTGTTTTCAGGGTGTCAACCGTCGGACTCAAAACACCGCCCGGAACCCCGCTGATAAATAGGTCCATTACCTGGCCTACCGTATGATCATCCGCAGGCCTGATATTCGCGGCCAGGCTCACCAATGGGCTGGTTAATATCAGGCCTGCCCCAATGCCGGCAGAAACGTTGTAAATAAACTTGCGCCGGGTGCTGGCCGGCCGGCGTTCCCCGTTCAATTCCTCTCCTGCTGTCATAAGTGGTCAGTATTGGTTAGCAAGAACAAGTTAGGGATTAAATCGGAATAATTACCCGGCAATATTTTTAATTATTCCGTTTGCTGATAAACATTTTTTCAACCGCGATTCCCAAATCAATGCTTCACAACCGTGCTATCCCCTTCAATGCGCAGACTCTCTTTGTGTATCGAATTCATGAGTTCGGTAATAAACTCCGCCGACAAGCCCTCCTTTTTTCCCGCTTCAATACTCTTTTCAACCACCTGTTTAAAGCGGGCTTCCTGTAAGGGAGGAATATGGTTTTTTGCCTTATAAGCGCCGATAGCGCCGGCAATTCGCTCCCGTTCACCCAATACCCTCATCAGCAGGTTGTCTAACGAATCGATCTTAACCCGGCCGGCATCCAGGTCTTTGGGGCTGTTGACCGCCGCGGTCGGCACGGATTGCGATCGCGCTGAAAAACCGAAAAGTATACACACTATCACGGCAAGTAAAAACTTTAAAGTTTGGTGTTTCATATTTTAGAGTTAAAGACCCAATAAATTTATAAAAATGGCGGCATATCCGGAACACGAAACCCAAATTATAAAAAGCCGCTGCCCGGCGGCAGGGGCTCATAGCTATTGCAATTTTACTGTTATAAGCTTGTCCCACACGTCCCGGCCATTAGCATACATTTTTACAATATTCCCGTTATGGTCCTTAACAAACCGTAAAGGCATCGCATCCTCCATCTGTAAAAAGTCAAGAACGGATGTGGGGGCGAAAGGGCCAATCTCTTTTCCATCCCATTTCTGTTTAAGGATCAGCCCTGTTCCGTTTGACCGTATGGTTAAAAACGTTCCGGGCTTTGCCTCAAGCTGGTATTCTCCTTCAAATTTCTTTAACATGCCGGGCGGCATTCTTACCTGGTCAGTTAGCTTATAGGCATTTACTTTTATCCACGGGGTATGGTCATCAACACGCAGCTCGCCGATGGCGCCTGTTCCGTTTTTTGAAAAAGTCAGGATAATTTTTTTGCTGGTCTCGGGGTCGGCGGTTTCAAAAGTAAGCTCCGACGCGCGATTTAATACATATTGCTGTTTAAAATCAAGCCTGTTGGCTACCAGCGCGTTGTTGACCACAGATACTTTATAAAAGGCCGTGCGGGCGTCGCGGTTTTGATAGACGCCTGCGAAAGCAGGTAAAGGCGTGTCGTATGCTGCCGAAAGTTTAATGGTTATAGGGCTGGCAATAACGGGGTTAACAAGCAGATAGCTGATTAACACAAGCGGAAGCACAGAAAAGTATTTGTACTGCTTCCCGGTTGTTTTACTTTGGTTGATCATTTTTATGCGAAGTTTAATTTTTGACGAGTTGAATAAATTGGTGAGCGGGTAGGCATTAGGGTTGATTGAATTTTGCAGGATGCTTAGCTGGTATTGCTTTTTATCGATCCCGGTGTTCAGCACTTCCTGGTCGGCGATATATTCCAGGTTGAGCCTGTTGTATCGCTTCAAAAAAATGGTGAGCGGGTTTATCCATACAACAATGCTGAACACTTCGGCCAGTAAAATATCCAGGGAATGCCACTGCCTGATGTGTACCTTTTCGTGTTCAATGATTTGCTCCAGCTGGTGATAGTTGCTGCCGGGGCTAATAAACAGGATATTAAAGAACGAAAAAGGCAAGAGCTCCTGGTTGTGCTCACAATATACGATCGCCTCCCCTTTATACCTCTTGCTGCGTTTGAACAGGAAATACAGGTTCAGCAGCTGGTAAATGAATTTGTTTAACAATACCAGCGCTACCAACAAATAAATCCCCATTAAAACCTGGATAAGCGTGATATGAGCAAAAATGCCGGCAAAAAAACCATGGCGGATAGCCCCGGCGCCTGGCTGCGAAACATTCTGAAGCGTTGGCCCGGCTCCCAAAACAGTTTTTAGCGGGTTTATTCCGGTTACGTAGTTCGGGAAGGTCCCTCCTGCCGCGAGATGGATTGCCGGCACAAGCGGCAGCAGCAATGAAAGCAGTAAAGAGCTTAACAGGAAAGCCCTGTTCAGGTAAAACGCTTTTTCGTTCTTAAACAAAAAAACATAGGCCAAAAACAGGATGGTAAAGATCACGTTAACCTTTACCAGGTAGAGCATTAAAGTTTCCATAACCAAAGAATTTATTGTTTATTCTTGTTCTCAATCATCGCGATGATCTCTTTGAGTTCATCAACCGAAATTTCTTCTTCCTCGGTAAAAAAGCTCACCACATTTTTCATCGAGTTGCCAAATAAACCGGTAAGCAATGGCTTAACGAACGTGTTGGTGTATTCCTTTTTTGATACCGACGCCGAGTACCGGTAAGTGGCCCCGAAATCCTCGTACTTTAAAAAGCCTTTATCGGCCATTCTCCGCATCATGGTGGCCACGGTATTGATATGCGGTTTCGGATCCGGCAGCTCTTCCCGTACATCTTTCACAAATGCTTTTTTCAGTTTCCAAACAGCCTTTATGATCACTTCTTCTTTTTCGCTTAATCGTTTCATGGCACAATTATAAAACTAATTTTGTAATTATACAACTACAATTGTAGTTTTTTGAAAAGTATTTTTCTTTTTTGCTGTTAAACAAAGAAAGATCGGCCACAAAGAAAAATCCGATCTGATTTGCAGGAAAATTTAACCGCTGATTTTGGACGTTAGCTACCAAAAATCGTCATGAAAATCAACATCATCGCGTTGCCCCCTTGACCGTCTTAAAAATATAAACAACTAATTAAAGATCAGCTAATTAACAGTTAATACAAATTTTCGTAACGTAACTCGTAGTGTAACGTCTCGTTACAGCTACTGTACCCTCACGAAAATCCGATTTCTTTTCTCCATAAAAGCGATAGATATTTGTTGGCGATTGCAGGATTTGATTAACAAATCATTTTTTTCAGCGCTCGGCGACATCGTGGATGTGGAGGACCACTCCCTGCCGTATAAAATATCGGGAGTAAACTAACAGGCGAAGCTAAGCTAGCCCAAAAATCGGAAAAAAAATTAATGAAAGTAAGCGAAGCGACCTCATGAACACGCCTGAAATTCAGATTAATCGCCGAAAAAAACAAAAAAGTGTAAACCAATTTCAGGACGAGGCAACGTGTGAATATTCACAATAAATTCGGCGAATTCACAGGCAAATCATAATCAAATCACAATAAATACACAATAAACTCACAATGATTCACAATCGGATCATAACAAAAAGGCAGGAATTAAGCCCTGTATTTATTCAAAATTTAGCTGTAGATAGCTGATAATTAGTTCTTTGACATATTGAATGTTTGATTTAGCCTCACCAGGCATGACCGTTTGCGATGCTGTGTTAGTTAGATAGTATTTAATTAACACACTATATCATAATTGCTTGTTAATCAATAAATTATGATTTATAAAAAGCCTGGGCGACGGCTTCCCCTTTTGAGGAGGGGCCAGGGGTGTGTCCGTCAGGTATCATTCTTTTCAGTCGGGCTCAAGCAACCTGCGCAAAGGGCTCCACGCTTTGAGACGGAATATTTTGCGTCTCCGGCTGATAATTATCCTAAAAGCCAGACTTACGAAGTCTCGAAGACTTCGTAAGTCTTTTTCGCTTATTTACTCGGGCCACGTCGTCTCTCAGAGAACCTGCTACGACCCTATGACGCTGAAAAGCCACCATCAACCACCATGAATCCAACATCAACCACAATGAATCCACCATCAGCCACAATGAATCCACCATCAACCACAATGAATCCACCATCAGCCACAATGAATCCACCATTAAATCACATGGCGAAATTTAACACAAATCGCTGATTACCAAATAAATAATTATATATTTGGCTTCGCAAAGGTGTTTAAAATGATATTTTCCGTCAACCGCGCCGTAGCTAAAGGCGAAAGAGGTAGCATTGATCACCACAAACCCAACATTAATTCACCACGAACCCAGCATTAATTCACGGGAATTTTGAGATATACCGGGTAAAAAAAAGATCAGTAAACAACTGATATTAAACGCTTTGACATATTGGATATTTGTTACGGAATGTCATCGTTCGGATAAAAATTAAATTTTCATGCGATAATCGCTCCAAAACCAATAATCTCGGGCGTTT
>Ga0302303_10002068_pt1 | contig 12455 bp, 12 predicted proteins | sample III_Palsa_E2_1_FD_194542 | JGI IMG/M metagenome (GOLD analysis project Ga0302303, IMG submission 194542) | Peat permafrost microbial communities from Stordalen Mire near Abisko, Sweden - III_Palsa_E2_1 | ecosystem: Environmental > Terrestrial > Soil > Palsa > Peat permafrost | place: Sweden... | reverse complement strand
TCCGCCAGGGTGCCCTGTGGTGTGAGATGCAGCTCCAGTTCGCCGGCCAGTACCTGCCGTTCGAATTCCTTGTTCTCGCCGACGTACGAGGCGTACACGCGCTTGACCTGGTGCGTCTTCAGCAGCGGACCCATACCAAAGTCGTCCACGCCGGCGTTGTTGCCGACGATGGTCAACTCCCTCGTGTCGGCTGCTAGCAGGGCGCCGATGAGGTTTTCGGGAATCCCGCACAGACCAAAGCCGCCGGCCGCGATAGTCATGCCATCGACCAGCAGTCCATCGAGAGCGGTTGCCGCGCTTGCAAACACCTTGTCCATTGCCGGGTTCCTGCAGTAAAGAATCAGCTGCCTAGGATACGATGAATCTGATGGTCATCTCGCGCCAAACCCGAGCGCGCATCGGGTCTCTGAAAGACGTTGATCCATGAGCCTTCATCAAACATCCCGGTGATGCTGCCGCCGCTGGTTATTCGATCCGAGATGCTGAAAAATCGGAGATCACCATGTCGAGAGAAAATTATCGAACAGATCAGTAGCCGCTCTGCGCATGCTGCGGCTGGATCGCTGGCATCCAACGCCGGGTTTGTGCCGATCAATCCAGAATCACGGGATAACTATCTCCTCGTGTTGAGTTCCGAAAGGTGAACTTCGAAACAAAGCCATCGGGGATGGCTGGCTATACTCGTCGCATCACGAGAGGGAAAGTGACGGTATGAAACACCGTTTATGGGTAGCGCTCGCCGTCTTCGGAATGACTGGCGTGAGTCACGCCGCCGTCTCGCCTGTATTGGTTATTCACGGCGGTGCCGGGGTCATCAGGCGCGATATGACGCCTGCGAAGGAAAAGGCAGTTCGCTCCGCACTGATACTGGCGCTGCAAAGCGGCTATGCGCAGCTCAAGTCGGGCAAGAGTTCGCTGGATGCGGTGACTGCAGCAATTACCGTGATGGAAGATGACCCGAACTTCAACGCAGGTAAAGGTTCGGTCTTTACGCACGACGGCAAGAACGAGCTGGATGCTGCGATCATGGATGGCATTACCTTGCGCGCCGGTGCGGTGGCCGGCGTACGGAGAATAAAGAATCCGATTCTGCTGGCCCGTGCGGTGATGGAAAAATCGCCGCACGTGATGATGTCGGGTGCGGGTGCCGAAGCGTTTGCCCAGAGCATCGGCATGCCGCTGGTCGACCCCTCGTACTTTCGCACCGAAGAACGATGGCAGCAGTTGCAGAAGGCTTTGAAAGAAGATGCCCATGAAAAGCCGCATCAAGACGCCGAAACGGCCAAACATTTCGGCACAGTCGGCGCGGTTGCGCTGGATACACAGGGTCATCTCGCGGCAGGCACGTCCACAGGTGGCATGACCGACAAGCGTTGGGGCCGCATCGGTGATTCACCGATCATCGGTGCCGGCACTTACGCGAACGGCGATTGCGCTGTTTCAGGCACTGGCTGGGGCGAGTACTACATTCGTACCGTGGCTGCACATTCGATCTGCATGCGCGTCACCTTGATGCGCGAGCCGCTGAAAGAGGCCGCCGCCGAGGTGATCAATCAGGAGATCCCATCGATGGGTGGCAATGGCGGTGCCATTGCGCTGGATGCGGATGGCGATATTGCCGTGCCTTTCAACACCGACGGCATGTATCGCGGCTGGATTGGCGCGGACGGCGTGCCGCACGTAGCGATCTATGGCGATGAGGATGATGGTATTGCTGATCCGCCGCCGGCGTCAGCCGATAGTTCAATGCAGCCATGAGTCGCCAAGCAGCCCCGCCAGAATCAGTCCTCGCGCTCCGGCCGCTCACGCACAGGATGCTTGCTCAGCTTCCGTTGCAGGGTGCGGCGGTGCATGCCGAGCCGTCGCGCGGTTTCGGAAATATTGCCATCGCATTCAGTCAGCACGCGCTGGATGTGTTCCCACTCCAGTCGGCGCAGTGCCAGTGGCGCTTCAGGTGCATCGGGTGGATCGTTGTCTTCGCTGTCGGCGGTGTCACCGTCGAGCAGGGCGCGCACTACGGCGTCGGCGTCGACCGGTTTGGCCAGATAGTCGTGCGCGCCGCGCTTGATCGCTTCCACCGCGGTGGCAATGGAGGCGTAACCGGTGAGCAGCAAAACGCGAATGTCGGGAACCAGTGCATGCAGCTCGGGTATCAGTCGCAGTCCGTTCTCCTCGCCCAGCTTGAGGTCGAGCACGCAGTAACGCGGCTGATGCCGGCGGGTCAGCGCACGCGCTTCATCGAAATTGGTGGCGGTGAGTACCTCGAAGCCGCGCGAAGCCAAGGCACGCGCCAACACGCGAACGAAAGTCGCATCGTCATCGAGCAGTAGCAGCGGGCGCGCAACAGCCCCGGAAGTCGAGAGGGTGGTATGGGACGCCGACGGATTCAACAAGATTTCATTTGACTCGATCATGGTGGCACTTCTTTCGGGTGGATCGACGGGATTGTTGCCTCAGGCCAGTCGATATCGCGCCATTATGGCGATCTATAGCCCGTGTTAGCTATCGGTCGGCGATCACGGCCAGCGGCAGGCGCAGGCACATTTCGGCGCCGTGCTCGGTGTTGCCGGCGATCAGTTCGCCATTGAGTCGCTCGGCGGTCGCCTCGGCCAGTGCCAGGCCAATACCAAGGCCGCCCTGCTTCTGCGACTCGCCAAGCAGTGCCAGTTCGCCGGTCACCGCGAAGCCAGGTCCCTCGTCGCGCACGCACAACTGCAGCCAGCTGCCTTCGCGCACCACGATCAGTGCGACCATCTGTGAGCCGCGACTGGCAGAAGCATCCGCCGCGTTGTTGAGTAGATTGAGCAGTGCATGGCGCAAACCGGGCGGCGTGCGCAGCGCGGTGCGGGAGGTGTTGTCGTCCAGCACCAGGGAAACATCCGCCTCTGGTCGCAGCAGCTGAAAACGTTCCAGGCAGCCGTGGGTGAACTGGGCGACGGTGAGCCGTTCGGATTCCTGCGACAGTTGTGCCTTGCCGAACGCCACCATCTCGCGAAGGATCGTGCGGCAGCGATTGACTTGGTCTTCCAGCAGCAGCAGATCTTCAGACAGCAGGCCGTCGGCGGCATAGTCGCGACGCAGCTCAGGTAGCAGCGTGCGCATGGTCGATAGCGGCGTATTGAGTTCGTGCGCGGCGCCGGCGGCCTGGGTGGCGATGGCTAAAATGCCCTCATCGCGTAACGCTCGCTCGCGCACGCGTTGCACTTCATGCTGCTGCAGACGCAGTGCGTGCGACAGCCGATTGATGAAAAACCCCAGCAGCAGCGCGCTGATCAGCAGATTCACGCCGGTGCCGGCCACATTCAGGGTCAGGTTGTTTTGGAAATCATCGTGCATCGGCACTGGCAGCGGTACGTGCCAAGTGAGCAGAATTGCGTAAGCCACGGCTGCCAGTGCCGACACTGCCAGCAACGCACGTGCCGACAACGCCGCCGCGGTCAAGGCGATGGGTACCAGCAGCAGGGTGATAAACGGATTGCTGGCGCCGCCGGTGAAATACAGCAGGTACCCAAGCACCAGCATATCGACGGCGATATGAACGAGGGTTTCCCGTTCGCGCATCGGCCATGGCTGGCTGAGCCGCCACGCAGCGAACACCGCAAACACTCCCAGCAGGCCAATGCCGACCAACAGTGGCAGCAGCGGAATCTGCAGTTGCATCCACCACGCGCAGAAAAGCACGGCGACGCTCTGGCCGGCGATGGCACAGATTCTCAGCCACGCCAGGGTGCGTGTGAGTGCAAACGGACCGATGCGTTGGGCTGGACGTCGCGTCATGGGTAATCAATCATCCAGCAAACCCGTCGCATCATGCGGCGGGTGGATGCGCATCAGGCGCGGTTGTCGAACTCCTCACTGCGAACGGCCGGCAGCGGATGGTGGTTGACCGCAGGATCGGAGTGGCTGGCCGACAGCCGGTTCATCAGCGGCAGCATGATCAGCGCGACCACCACGCAGGCGATGCCCACGAAGCCGAGCTTGTTGAACAGGCTCACGTAGATCGCCAGCGACTGTACTGGATCGGTGATGTTGTCCGGGATGTGTGCCGCGTTGGCCACGATGCTGCCCAGATACTGCGACAAGCCCACCGCGACGTAATAAGCACCCATCATGAAGCCGCCCATGCGCGAGGGCACATAGCGCGCGATCATCGCCAGGCCCAGACCGCTGACCAGCATTTCGCCCAGCGAGTACCAGCCGTAGCCCCAGACCATGGTCCATGACGACACCTGGCCGTTGACCGCCGAGTGCCCACCGACGCCATACATGAAAAAGCCGATCGCGACTGCTGCAAAGCCCAGCGCAAACTTGAACGCGATGGAAGGATCCTTGCCGACGCGGCCCAGCGTGTTGTAGATCAGGACCAAGACAGGGCTGAGAATCACGATCCATATCGCGTTGAGGCTTTGGTATTGCTCCGGAATCCAGTTGAGTATGTGCCAGCCGAACAAATCGAACGACAGGTTCACGTTGTGCTGCGCGAACAGGTTCAGTGACGTCGCCATCTGCGAGTAGAAGATGAAGAAGAAGATGGTCTGCACAGTGAGCACAAGCGCGGCAATCAGGCCGGCGCGTTCGTTCTTCTGGCTGCTGCGGATCAAATGCGCGAATACGCCGAGAATGATCACTCCGGCGGCGTACACGCAGGCCCTTGCGACTGCCTGACTTTGCAGAATGAAGGCCACCACGAACACCAGCAAGATCGCCGCGACGAGTACGGGCAGCGCCCGGCGCATCTCCATCGGACGTTCGTCTGCGGGTGAACCGATGTGCGCCAATGCGCGACGCATGAATGAGTAAATGATAAGACCCAGGATCAGGCCAACGGCGCACGCACCGAAGGCTGTGTGCCACCCCAAGTCTTCGCCATAATGAGCGGTCACAAAGTCGCGAATTTTCGGCGTCATGATCATCGAGAACATCGAGCCGATATTCACTGCCATGTAGTAGATGGTGAACGCGCTATCGATGCGGGTTTCGTCGCCTTCGTAGATCTTGCGCACCAAATTGCCCGCGTTCGGCTTGAAGAAGCCGTTGCCGACGACGATGACGCCGAGCGCGCAGTACACCATGTATGGAACGTCCGTCGGGATCCACAGCATCGCGTAGCCCAACATCAGTACCGTGGCGCCGATCAGCATGGTGCGGCGCGTGCCGAGCAGCTTGTCGCCGACCCAGCCGCCAATCGCGGGCGTCGCGTAGATCAGCGCGGCCGCCGCACCCCAAACCAGGTTGGCCTTGGTATCGACGAAGCCGAGCTTCTTGATCAAAAAGGTGACCATCAGCACCTGCATGCCGTAGAAGCCAAAGCGCTCCCACATTTCAATCAGGAAGACGGCGCTGAAGGAGCGGGTTTGCGAGACGGGCGGATTCTGAATTGCCATTAACGTTTCCGTGCGTGATTCGACATACGTGGTTCGGACCGCGGCTCTGCCGTGGCATCCCCTGTTCAAGGCGACTGTGGAGCGGGTCACATCTCTTGAAGCGTAACCTATTCGCCACGCGGGTGTAGTAGCAGTGCAGCATGCGATGAGGGAGAGTCTTTGCGGCTGCTCGGGCTGATGTGTAAGTCGCGGGAGCCAGCCAAATCTTGAAACATCGGGGCTTGTGGCATTATTAGGCGCTTGTGTTTGTTGATTGAACCGGCCTCTTGAAGCGTGCTGCTTCCAAGGCGCCTCTCGAACCAGGGACCTTTGCCTTACCATGTCGATCGTTGCTTTTATTCCGTCGGGTACCCTGGTGGTCAGGTCTTTTATCCCCGGCAAGCGCCTGTTCGATTGTCAATCTGCTGGCCAGTTGCTGCCAGCGATCGCCTGACCGGATCCCGAACGATGGCAGCCGAAGGTTTTCGCGGTCCCAAGCAGCTCTGGAAAGCATTTCAGTGGTCGATGAAAGGTTTTCGTGCCGGTTGGCGTCATGAAGCCTCGTTTCGACTCGAGGCCTGTCTGGCCATTGCTCTTATTCCGCTCGGACTATGGCTCGGCAACGGCGCGCTTGAAAAGCTCGCGCTGATTTTTCCGCCGATGCTGGTGCTCTCAGCTGAGCTGCTCAATTCCGCCATCGAGGCCGTAGTCGACAAAGTCAGTCCGGAATTTCATGAGCTGGCCGGCCGTGCCAAAGACATGGGTTCAGCCGCGGTTTTCGTGCTGCTGGTGCTGGTGGCGTTGAGCTGGGGGCTGATCCTGCTGCCGCGTTGGTTCTGACCTGGCGCCACGGCGCCGATCAGGAGTTTTGATCCGACCCCGGCACTTTATTGCGTATGGGCTGCAGGGGTGCTGCAATGGCAGTTAATCCGCAATGGAGCAAGCCTTGATGAAAACTTTGCGCGTACTCGTGCTTTTGCTGATTCTCGGTGGCTTATCCGGTTGCGGCTACAACGCCATGCAGCGGCAGGATGAGGCGGTCAAACAGGCCTGGTCCGAGGTGCTGAACCAGTATCAGCGGCGCGCCGATCTGGTGCCGAATCTGGTCAATACCGTCAAGGGCTATGCGCAGCACGAAGAGAAGGTTTTTATCGAAGTAGCCAACGCGCGCTCCAAGGTCGGCAGCCTGCAGGTCAATGCCGATACAGTGAACGACCCGGAAAAGCTGAAACAATTTCAGGCTGCGCAGGGTGAGTTGGGTGGTGCGCTGTCGCGGCTGATGGCGGTCACTGAGAACTACCCGCAGCTGAAGGCCGACGGCCTGTTCCAGAATCTGCAGGCGCAGCTAGAGGGCACCGAAAATCGCGTTACCGTGGCACGCAACCGCTATATCCAGTCGGTGGCTGACTACAACTCGATGATCCGCACCTTTCCGAACAATCTCACCGCCAAAATGTTCGGCTACCAGATCAAACCGAATTTCAGCGTCGATAACGAAAAGGCCATCTCCACGGCGCCAACCGTGGACTTCGGCACCAATACGCCAGCGCCTGCTACCTCGGCCCATTGATGATGCCTCGGCGCCTTTCGCGCCTGCTGTCGATACTGGCGATAGCCCTGCTGTCGCCGGTTTTACTGGATGCGGCCGATGCGGTGCCCAAGCTCGCGCGTCACGTCACCGACCTTACCGGCACACTCACCGCGGCGCAGGTCGATCAGCTGGATTCGCAGCTGATTGCGCTGGAAAAAGCCAAGGGTGCGCAACTGCTGGTGCTGATGGTTCCAACCACCCAGCCGCAGGATATCGATGCTTATTCCATTGCGGTCGCCGAGGCCAACAAGATCGGCCGCAAAGGTACCGATGACGGTGTGCTTCTGCTCGTCGCAAAGAACGATCGGCAGGTACGCATTGAGGTCGGCTATGGCCTGGAAGGCGCTATCCCCGATGCCGCGGCGGCGCGCATCAGCCGCGAATATATCGCCCCAAAATTCCGCGTCAACGACTATTTCGGCGGCATCACGGATGCGGTCGGTGCGCTGACCCAGCTGATCAACGGCGAGCCGTTACCGCCGCCTGTGCAGGGCAACCCTGAGCATCAGCGTTCCGGCTTCGGATTGCAGCACGGCCTGATGATGGGGCTGTTTCTGGCGCTTTTCCTGCGTAGTGTGCTCGGTCGGGCGAACAGCTGGGTTCGTGCGCCGATTGGCGCGCTGTTCACCGGAGGGCTCTTGTGGCTGCTCGTGTCGACTGGCGCAGGCATCATTGGTGCAGTCATGGGCGGCATTCTGATGTTGCTGCCAGGCGGTGCCGGTGGTTTCATTGGCGGCGGTGGCTGGGGCGGATTCGGCGGAGGCGGATTTGGTTCGGGCGGTGGTGGTTTTGGTGGGGGCGGAGGCGGTGGCTTCAGCGGCGGTGGCGGCAGCTTCGGCGGTGGCGGTTCGTCGGGGAGCTGGTGATGGCGCGACTGCAGCGGCTGCTAACCAACCTGTTCGGCCAATGGTTCGCCATGCGCCATCGGTTTCCAGAGTCATTGCTGAAAGATATGACTGCGGCCATCGCTGCCGGCGAGCGAACCCATCGGGGCGAAGTCCGTTTTGCGGTGGAGTCACGACTGGCGCCATGGCTGGTGTTGGAAGGTGTCGACGCAGTCGCTCGTGCGAGGCAGGTTTTCGCCCAACTGCACGTGTGGGATACCGAGCACAACACCGGGGTGCTGCTCTACGTGCTGATGGCCGAACGACGCATCGAAATCGTGGCCGACCGCGGTATTGCCCATCGTGTTGCTCAACCTGAATGGGACGATATCTGCGCCAGTATGCGCAACAGCTACGCCAGCGGTCGATGGCGCGATGGCAGTCTCGCTGGCATCTCTGCAGCGCATGCCCTGCTGGCGAAGCACTTTCCCAGCGATGGCACAGACAATCCTGACGAATTGCCGGACAGGCCCGTCCTGCTCTGAGAGTGGTTCCGATCTCTGCTTGCTCGTCTGGTCAAGTTACAATCGGGGTTTGCAATTAGCACGTTTCTCTCATGACCCAACCTTTCATCGTCCAGTTCAACCCGGTGGCCTTCGGCCTGGGACCCATCCAGGTGCACTGGTACGGTTTGATGTATCTGCTGGGTTTTCTGGTCGTGGCAGTGCTGGGCGAATATCGCCGCAGGCGTGGTCGTCTGCCGGTGAGTCGAGAGACGCTGGGTGACCTGTTTTTCTACGGCATGATGGGCGTGATCGTTGGCGGTCGCCTTTGGTACATGCTGTTTTATTACGCCGGTGGCCTTCACTGGATCTGGACCGAGCCGCTTGCGCTGTTCAGGGTGTGGGATGGCGGTATGAGCTTCCACGGTGGCCTGCTTGGCGTTTTGGCTGCGGGCCTGTGGTGGTCGCGCCGGCAACGGCTGCATTTTTTCGACACGATCGATTTCGTCGCGCCACTCGTTCCGATTGGTCTGGGGCTTGGCCGGCTTGGCAACTTCATCAACGGCGAGTTGTGGGGCAAGCCGACCGCGTTATCGTGGGGCATGATTTTCCCAAATGCGCACGCCGATGATATGGCGTATGCCGAAAGCCATCCGACCTGGTTGCCCACGTTGCAGCAATTTGGCGGTTTGCCGCGTCATCCCTCCGAACTTTACGAAATGGCCCTTGAGGGAGCCGTGCTGTTTGTGGTGATCTGGCTGGTGTCGCTAAAGCCACGGCCACGTTATCTGGTATCGGGTCTGTTTGGACTGCTATACGGCTGTTTCCGCATTGCGATCGAATTCGTTCGGTTACCGGATCCACAGCTCGGCTATCTCGCGTTCGGCTGGGTGACGATGGGCCAACTGCAGTCGCTGCCGCTGATCGTGATTGGCCTGTGGTTGATCCTGCTGTCACGGCGCGCACCCACATTGCCACTGGCTCCCATTAGCGCGAAGGCCTGATTGATCATGCGCCCTTATCTTGATCTGCTAAGCCATGTGCTGGAACACGGTGCCGAAAAATCCGATCGCACCGGCACCGGCACGCGCAGTGTCTTTGGCTGGCAGATGCGCTTTGACCTGGCGCGGGGTTTCCCCCTGGTGACTACCAAGAAGCTGCATCTGAAATCGATCGTGCACGAGCTGATCTGGTTCCTGCGCGGCGATACCAATATTGCTTACCTGAAAGAAAACGGCGTGCGTATATGGGATGAATGGGCCGATGCGGATGGCAATCTCGGCCCGGTTTACGGGCAACAGTGGCGTGCCTGGCCCACGGCCGATGGTGACGTGGTGGACCAGATCCGCTGGGTGATCGAGGAGATCAAGCGCAACCCCGATTCGCGACGGCTGATAGTGAGTGCGTGGAATGTCGGGGAGCTGCCGAAGATGGCGTTGCTGCCTTGCCACAGCCTGTTCCAGTTCTACGTTGCCGATGGCAAGCTCAGTTGTCAGTTGTACCAGCGCTCGGGCGATATCTTTCTCGGTGTGCCGTTCAATATCGCCAGCTATGCCTTGCTGACGCATATGGTGGCGCAGGTATGCGGGCTAGGTGTAGGCGATTTCGTGCATACGTTGGGTGATGCGCATCTCTACAACAATCACGTGGAGCAGGCGCAGCTGCAGTTGAGCCGTGAGCCGCGTCCGCTGCCGCAGCTGCGGCTCAATCCCGAGGTGAGATCGATCTTCGATTTCCGCTTTGAAGACGTCGTCATCGAGAATTACGCGCCACACCCGCTGATCAAGGGGGCCGTGGCGGTCTGAACGCTGCTTCAGTTGTGAGGCTTCAGGCCGATGGAGCAGCAGAGCCTCCGGGTATGACCTCCTGATAGTTGGGCGAGACGCCCGGCAGAGCCCCGGCCTGCTAAGATTCGTCGCCGCTGGTACTGACTCCTTGAGGTCAGAAGCCAACTTACCGATCATGCTTTCCAAGGAATTTCATGGCTATTTCGCTGATTGCCGCGCTTGATGAGAACTTTGCCATTGGCCTCAAGGGGCAATTGCCTTGGCATTTGCCGGATGATTTGCGTTGGTTCAAGCAGTTGACCACCGGCAAGAACGTGCTGATGGGCTACAACACCGCTATATCCATTGGCCGTGCGCTGCCGGATCGCGTCAACATGGTGCTTTCCCGCCGTCACGAAGCACCATTTCCGGGTCAGATTACCGTGCGCTCGGTGGAAGAAGCGCTAGCGCGTACCGATCAGACCGGTCTGATGGTGATTGGCGGCGGTCAGGTATTTGCCGAGGCATTGCCGATTGCCCGTCGCATGTATCTGACCTGGGTCAGCGCAGCGATTAACGGTGCGGATACCTTCTTTCCCGGCACGCATTTCAGCGACTGGACCGAAGTTTCCCGTGTACATCACAAGGCCGATGCCGAGCACGCTTACGACTTCGATATGGTCGAGTACCTGCGCAGCAACTGACGAAACTACCCGTCGCGGCCGCTGGTATTTGATGACACGCTCTAGCTACCGAGTCCCACCCGCCATGCATGTGATGGCCGGTCTCATCGTTGACACGGATGGACGTGTGCTCTTGGCGGAGCGTCCGCAGGGTAAGCATCTTGGCGGATTCTGGGAGTTCCCCGGTGGCAAGCTTGAGCCGGGCGAGTCGGCATTCGCAGCGCTAGCCCGTGAATTGCGCGAGGAGCTTGGCATCGAGCTCAAGTCGGCCACGCCACTTATACGTGTGCCGTGGACCTACGATGACCGCACCTTGGTGCTGGATGCTTGGCATGTGGATCGATGGGACGGTACGCCGCAATCGCTGGAAGGGCAGGCGCTGCAATGGTGCGATCCCGCGCAGATTGATCCGGAAAGCATGACGCCCGCTGATCGGCCGATCCTGCAGGCGCTGCGTCTACCGTCCATGTATGTGATCACGCCTGCCGATGTCATGCTCGATCAGCATGATGAGTGGCGCGAGCGAATCTGTCGGGCAATTCAAGACGGGGTGCGGCTGTTGCAGCTTCATCTGCCGCTCTGGCCGGTCACGGCTGTTCGTTCGCTTGCAGCGGAGTTGTTGCCGACCACTCGCAAGTACGGCGCGCAGCTTCTGCTCAATGGCGATATTGAGGGTGCGCAGGCACTTGGTGTGGGGGCTCATCTCACCAGCGAACAGTTGCTGAACACGTCGGAGCGGCCTTTGCCGTGGCATCAACTGATTAGTGTCGGTTGCCGCGATGCGTCGCACTTGGCCAAAGCAGCCGAGATAAGAGCGGACTTCGCTACCTTGCCTTTGAAAACGGCTTCAGTCGACGGCACGGATGCCCTGCGAGCGGAATGGTCAGACTTGCAGTTACTGGCGGAAGAAGCTTCGTTACCGGTGTATGCCGTGGGCGTACTCGGCTCATGGGACCTGACGTACGCAAAGCAGATGGGTGCCCAAGGCGTGGTGGGTATTCTTGGATTCTTGCAGACTTGAAGAGTGTTATCCGAGTAGGCGAAGGATCGTGTGTCTGGCCATTCAGCGAAGGCACAACGCGTTCATTACTGGTCTCGTTGCGACAGCGCCAGAAATCTCTGATGCAGCTGAGCAACAGCCACATCGAGCGCGACCTCGTCGCCGCTGTTGTCGATGACGTAATCCGCTAGCGCCAGTCGCTCGGCGCGGCTGGCCTGCTGGGCGAGCATGTGGTAAGCCAATGTCTCATCAATACCGTCGCGTAGCATAAGTCGGCCAAGCTGTATCGACTCCGGCGCGTCGACCAGCAGCACATGTTTGATCCACCGGTAGTGCGCGAGGTTCTCAGCCAGCAAGGGAATGGCCAGCAGACAATAAGGCCCGGTCTCGGCGGCAACACGATCGCGCAACCAGTCGCGAACGAGGGGGTGAATGATCGCCTCCAGTTTGCGTCGGGCCATTGGGTCGGTGAATACCCTTTCTCGCATGGCTCGGCGGTCCAACTTGCCTGTGCCATCAAGCACATCCGCACCAAAAGCCTCGACTACGGCGGTAAGCCCCGGCGTACCCGGTGCAATCACTTCCCGCGCCGCGATATCAGCATCGTGCACATGTACGCCTAGCGCCTCAAACCGGCGCGTTACCGCAGTCTTGCCCGCTGCGATGCCGCCCGTTAGCGCAATGATCAGCGTATTTACCTGCATATTTACCCCAGGCCGGACAGG
>Ga0302303_10002067_pt1 | contig 12458 bp, 7 predicted proteins | sample III_Palsa_E2_1_FD_194542 | JGI IMG/M metagenome (GOLD analysis project Ga0302303, IMG submission 194542) | Peat permafrost microbial communities from Stordalen Mire near Abisko, Sweden - III_Palsa_E2_1 | ecosystem: Environmental > Terrestrial > Soil > Palsa > Peat permafrost | place: Sweden... | reverse complement strand
TCGCGGCGTAGAGTGTCAAACTCCAGTGCGAACTCTATCGGATATTTTTCGCCGTTTTCTCCAACAAATAAAAGACGATCGGCCTCTATTCGGTACGGATACGCCATGGGTATGTACAGGTCTACCGCAGCTCGGCAGTGGGACCCAACAATACGCACGTCCAGTACGGTCGCTTCCGTGTGAAAAGGCCGCTCATAATCTATGGTAAAGTTCGTCAGGCAAACATTTCGACAGCCGTGGACCACGAACGGCGTTACGCCACCGTGGAACATAAACTCCGATTGCTGACCGTCGATCGTCACATCATGCAACCCAAAAAGCGGGAAGGCGATCCGCTTAAGTCCTTCGTCGTTGTTCGAAATAAACAAGAAAGCTTCGCTCGCGCGGTCAGGCCAAAAATCGTAACGCCCAGGCTCAAAATACAGCGTCTTTTCTGAGCCTGAATCCATGGCCTTAATGGCCGAACGGACAGCCGGCACGGCGTCTTCTCCGCTGTTGGCGCGCGTGCCAAAGTCACTAATTTTCATGAAGACATTCACCAGACCAGCATGCCCACGATCGGCCGGCATTCGCTGCGTTCACTTGCAGTTTGCGTTGCAGTGTAATAACTGTACTGCAACGCATCAACTATATTGCATTTTAGCAGACTATGTACGATTGGTCAATAGTTTTTGACCACCGTAATTAAAATCCCGTATTGCCAGTCATTGTAATTGCTGAGGTGGTGCTGGGATCGTTATAGAGCGGATGACTGACTCCCGTAAGTGTTGACAAGCCGCCCGCGATGATACGCTGTGACGTATCAGGATCCCCCGTAAGAGTTAACCTGCCCGCGGAATTATAAAGTCCCATACGGATCGTGTACGGTCCGTCCGGCATGACCGTTTGAGAAGGTAGTGTATTCGAGGTAACACTACTGACGACAACGGATCCTAAGGTCCAGGTGTTTGGCGCTGCTTCGGTTCCAACGGTCAATCCCGTGATGATCGTGCCGGTGGAATCACAGATATGCACAAACGGCGCATACCCGGCAGGCACCGTATCGTGGACGTCCCACGAAAATGCGACGTTAAGTTGCCTTGGACCGGTCTGTTGGAACGATAAAACACGCGGCCGAATATCCAGGCTTGTTGGAGTGTAGGTTATTGTCGTTCCACTGCCCGAAAGCGTAAGAGTGCCGACAATAATGCGGTTGGTTCCGTCGTTCAACCCGGCAAGCACCAGTCGGGTGCCGGAACTGGGAAGATACAGCCCGACACAGATATTGTAGACGCCATCCGGAACGCTTGTTAAGTCGAATGCATCCGGCGAACTCACCACGTGGCTGCCGTTGGCCCATGTCGAGGGGGTGGGTTCATTTCCTGGATCCAGCCCTGTAATAATCGTGCCACTCGAGTTTGTAAGGTGAACGAACATCACCTCATTGGAAGGGATGGGGTCCTGTACGTTCCAGGAATACGTCCACTGCGCCATATGCGCCGCAGTCTGGGAAAATCCGATAACGTAAGGCTGCACGTTGACTCCACCCGACGGGGCAGACGGCATCCACATGTCGTACGCACATTCGAGATAATTGCTTTCTGACTGTGCATTAGAGATGTAGCGAACGTTGCTTGCGTATTCGGTAACGATTGAGTCCGCAGTAAGCGGCTGGCCGCTGTTATAGATCCTCGCCACGTTTTGCAGGGTATTGTTTATGACGTCTATGGTGTCTGCCGAGGAAACCTGTATTCCGGGGTTGTCTGTGTTGACGATCGTATTGTCTTCAACGGCCACATTCTTGTGTGTCCCCGCCGACCCGTTGCCGCCTGTCGCATTCAGCGCGAACAGGGCAATGGCTCCGTTGGGTGTGGGCGTCATACAGTTGCAGTTTTCAATACTGTTGTTGCGCACAGTTGCGTAGGTCACACCCGTAGCCTCATTCCAGGGGTCCATGACGGTGCAAACCTGGATAGCCGAGAGCGAGGTGCTTTCAAAGCAGCTGTTCTCCACCATGGCATTTGGGGTTTGAACGAGAACTCCTCGGGCACGGTTTCCGATGAAGTTGCACCGATTAACCGTCGGTCTAGGCTCCCATGTTCGGTCATGTATGCAGTCGGAACCCGGGGTAATGCCGGAGGGCACGGACGAAAGCGTTATGGTCGATCCTGATTTCGCCGTAACAACGCCGGTTCCAAGCGGAAGCATGGTAGATCCGGAACGAATCTCTACAAGGTCTCCCACAACATAAAATCCGGGCAAACTTCCAACCGTTATGGTACTTCCCGAAGCCGAAGTGATCGTTTCGTAGTCGCCCGCAAAATTAATGCCGTCGTCCCCCTGATTTTCAAAATCGCAGTCCTGAACGCTAAACGCGCCTTTCGAGCAATACACATGAACGGCGTCCACGGCGTTGCTGGTTAACGCTGCGCTGCCCGGTTTGCGCAGCACATCAACGTGGCTCAATGTGACGTTTTCGCAATTGCCAATAAACATTCCAAGTTGATAGCCGCTGTATATCTGGTCGTTGATAAGAGACAATCCGACAATTGAATTCAGGTTCATGGTCGACTGCCCGCTCGTGGCCAGGTCGACATACATACCCGTTGTTACACTTGCGTAGGGCAGATTGATATGCACTTTGGTCGAGCTTAGCGCCGTTGGAACCGTACTTGTACCGTTCAGGCTTATATCCACCGCCCCGGGAGATACTGTTCTAGCGATTGGGTCATACTGCGTAACAGCATTCAGCGCCGCCCCTGACGGGTACGAAAATCCTGGATCGAGAAGGCAGTCGAAAGAGCTCCCGCCGCTCGTTGTTGCTGTGACATACCCAGGTATGTTGGACGGGCTTGCCTCATCGAACGTCAGGTTTTCTATCGTTATATTGCCCGAAGGTCCTCCAATATTAAATGCCGTAACCCCGCCGTTGTTAGAAAGCAGAGTAGAACCCTGTCCGTTGATTACGATATTGTAGGCATTGGACAGATTGAGTGTCGTTCCAATTTTGTAGGTGCCCGTGGGGAAAATGATCTGGATGCGAATCGGCAGACTGCTGTTCGCCCCATTTTCAGCGGCATTTAAACAAGACTGCAGGGCCGAGGAGTTGTCCGACGAAGAAGGCGATGCCCCATACGTGCTGACATTGTAGACCGTAGGAGTTGTTGTATCGGCAGTAAACGAAGCGGTGCTCACGCTGCTGTCGGCCAGGCCGGCGGAAAAAGCGCAAACTTTCAAAGTGGTGGACGTACATATCGGGAACGCGCCATTATAGATGGTCGATTTCGCCGTAGGGGTTGTGCCATCTGTTGTGTATCGCAAAACAGAATTTGCACTGGCGGATGAGAGCGACACGTGCGTCCATCCCGTGAAACTACCTCCATTGGGCGAAATCGTGGGAGCTGCCGCCTGCGTGGAAAGGGTTGTGGCAAACGTGGACGAGGCTATCGCGCTGCTGGCATAGCCGGACACTGTAGCCAGAGCCCGAACAAGCACTGCAGACCCCGACACATTGAAGGAGCCTGTGTAATGTGTGGAAGATGTCGTTGGAACAGAACCGTCGGTCGTGTAATAGATTACGGCTCCGGAAGTGCCGCAGGTGATTGTTACGCTGACTGCTGTTTTTGTATTTCCACCATCCGGAGAGATAACCGGTGTTAGCACGGTCGATGTTGACGATAAAGTGAAGACGCCTGTCTGCACCGGGCTCAAGTTGCTGGAGGCATCCACGGCTACCGCATTTAGCGTCTCGCTGGAAGTTAGGGTTAAAACAGTACCTGCGGTGTAGACCGGCGATCCCGACGTCGGTACTGTGCCGTTTGTGGTGTAATGGATTGTAGTGCTCGGGGTAAAGCAATTCATGGTTACCGGTACCGAACCGCGGTAGTATCCTCCTGCAGGACTGATAATGGGAGCTACGGGCGCCGCCTGGGCGAACGACGCCCATATGGCGGTGGCTGTAAGCAGCGCCGCAACTCCCTGTAAATACGTTCGAGCGCGGTGCGTACCGCTATAGAGGCTTCTGGACATAGAGACTCCTTTTAAATTGCAATTGTAACTAAAACAACCAAATATATCGAGATAGTTGTGGCAGACCGACGCCTTCCTTCCGTGGGCGCCTTATGCTTAGAGCTAAAAAGTACCGTTGCTGGACATCCTGGAGATCAGATGAGAGCTCAGACAAATCTGGCGGATGGTTGGATCGCCCATCAGGGCGCGGACGGCTAATTGTGCAGCAGTCTGCCCCATTTCCTCCAGAGGAGGCCGCATACTCGTAATATCAAGCTGCCGCGCTACAGGCAGGTCGTCGAACCCAACGAGAAGGCTTTGCACCCCTGCCGCAATATTAAGCTCCCGTATAGCCTCAATTGCCCCGCATGCTATTTCGTCGTTCGATGCCAGGATTGCATGCGGAACTTGCTCTCGAAGGGCGGCTAGTGTGGCTGTGTACCCGGCCTCGGCGGGAGATTCATTTTTCGCTTCGTGGTAAACGCAGGCAACTCGCAAATCCTTTTCTGGTATCCGAGCCTTCTTTAAGGCAACGCGCATACCCGCAAGGCGCTCCTGAACCCAGAAAGCATCTTCGGTGGCGACATAAAGATACGACATGCACCCATGTTCTATCAAATGCTGTGTCGCAATATATCCGGCGTCCGAGCTATCGTAATAGACATTCCAATGGACCGCCTCCATCCGCGATGCCGAAACAATCACGACCGGCACGCCGGCCTCGCTAAGCACCTCTATAGCTTCCTCTGCGAGCGATACGGAGTAGCTGTGAGCCAGGATTACAACTACTTCGCAGCGTTTATCTATCAGGGACTTAGCTGCCTGCGATAAGGGCACAACTACACCCTCTTCCTGGTTGCGATCGCAATAGATAGTTGTTGCGTTGGATGTAGACAGTGATTTTTCTAGGTTCTTGAGAATGATCTCAGTATTTAAGTTTAGGGGATTGTCCGTCGTTAGAACACCTACTAAAGCGGTTCGCGGCAGCCTCATCGTCCAGTTCGATTCAAAGTCAATGTCGCCGAAGTCTCGGGTAGAAGTAGAAGGCGCAGCTTTAGCACTCGTAGTAGTCTGAGCCGAATTGTCCTGCGAGAGCTGTCGGGTTACAAACGTGCCGCGCGTTCCCTGAGTCTCTAGAATTCCGTCGGAGATAAGAGACTTAATCGCACGCTCAACCGTCTGAATGTGCACGTTGTACTCTTCCGAAAGGCGCAGTCTTCCTGGAATCATCGTTCCAGCGCCCCATAGTCCAGACACAACTTTAGCCCGTAGCTCCTGTTCAAGCTGTCTGTACAGCGGCGGAGGATCTACGGCGGGTTTTCGAGAACGGCCGAGTGCAATATCCGAATTCTTTTTCAAGACGGTGTTCCCAATCTAGTTAGTCTGTTGCGATTCAACTATGATGATAGCATACAAGCCGGGTAGAGTCAATGTCTTCAATTCGGAGGTGTGCCGCTCTGCGTTTTCCGACCGGCCATTGCAGCTTCCACAGCCGATTTTACCTGAGGTGAAGCGCTGGTATTACTTTCAACTTGTTGGATTTGAGCTTGATTGGCGGCAGCGCTTATAGTTGAGCCCGTCGGATTCACCGCCGCCGGGGTATTGCTGTTATGTGCGCATCCGGCCAATAAACAAGTCACTAAGGTCATTCCTGTCCCTGCAAAACAAAAGCGGTGCATATTGAATTGTACTCCAAGTTAGTTAGTATGTTGCGTAATAACTATGATGATATCATGCCGGCGATACTATGTCAACCCGATTGGCAAACCTGTCTCCCAGCAATGTTGCCGCAACCTGCGTGCGTTGGGTATAACGAAGCTTGCTGCCACTGGGTTTATAGAGTAGAGGAAATTATGGGCAATTATATCGTTGTAACCGGAGCCGCGGGCTTCATTGGAAGAAATATCGTCGAAGGCCTTAATAAGCGCGGCCACACCGACCTCATTCTGATCGACAATCTTGGCACAGACGAAAAATGGAAGAACCTCAGGGGCCTGTTCTATGAAGACATCCTCTCGCCGGCCACATACATCAGCAAGATAAGGGCCAACACAGCGCCTCCAGCCGACGCCATCATCCACCTGGGCGCCTGCAGTGCAACTACCGAGCGCGACGCCGATTTTCTCCTGGACAATAACTATCGTTACACGCGGGATCTATGCGAATGGAGTCTGCCCAACGCCGCCCGTTTCGTCTACGCATCGAGCGCGGCTACCTACGGCGACGGCGCCTCGGGATACAGCGACGACGATGACGCCACACCCGCGCTGAAGCCGCTGAATATGTACGGCTACTCCAAGCACATGTTCGACCTGTGGGCTCTCAAGCACGGCCTGTTCGACAGAATTGTCGGCCTGAAATACTTTAACGTTTTCGGCCCTTACGAAGAGCACAAGGCGGATATGCGCTCCCTTGTCCACAAAGCCTATGGACAGGTCCTGGATCACGGATATTTGGAGCTCTTCAAGAGCGACCGTTCTGAATATTCCGACGGCGAGCAGATGAGGGATTTTATCTACGTCAAGGATGTCGTCGATGTAACCCTACACTTCGCCCTGGACAGCAAAGCCGGCGGCCTCCTCAACTGTGGCACCGGCAAGGCGCGCACCTGGAATGCCATCGCGACAGCTCTCTTTAAGGCTCTCGATATCCCAGTCGATATCCGCTACATCGATATGCCCGAGGTCTTGCGAGGCAAATATCAGTACTTCACCCAGGCCGAAATGCAGAAACTGCGCCAGACCGGTTATGCCGCACCATTTACTGAACTGGAAGACGCCGTGTACGACTACGTCGTCAACTACCTGCAAAGCTCGGCGGGATGAACCACTCCCCGACCGGCGGAACTCTTGGATTGATCGCCGCAGGGCTCGGCAGCACCGAGATACTGGATCCTATCTGCGCCGAGGTCACACGCTTTAGTGAATCAAGAGGGTACACGCTATTCCGAGGAGAAACTTCAGCCGGCGACATAGACAGTGAAGACTTCACAATCGAGCAAGCGGACGTCCTTGCCGCCCGATATATCGACCGGGGCGTTCAAGGAGTTTATTTCGCCCCACTGGAGATGCCGAAAGACCGCCTGGCAGTCAATCGCCAAATCGCGACTAAACTCAGAGCCGCCGGTATTGCCGTCGTTTTGCTCGACCGAGACATCGAAGAATTCGGATCCAGAGGATCCTGCGATCTGGTCGGCATAGACAGTTTTGCAGCGGGTTTTACTCTTGGCGTGCATCTCGCCGAAACAGGACGCCGCAGAATCCGCTTCTTTGCCATGCCCCACTATCCATCGACAGCCAACCTGCGCAGCGCCGGACTGTTCGCGGCGCTCAGGCAGGCACGGCTCCGCCAGGAGTTCACAGATATCATCGCAGGTGACCCAACCGATCTCAAGCTCGTCCGCAGGATGCTCGATATCCACTACCCGGATGCCATCGTGTGCGCCAACGACCGCACCGCAGCTGTTCTGATGCAGACACTCTCTTCCCTCGGCATGGCAGTCCCACAGTCCATCGCAATAGCCGGCTTCGACGACATCCGCTACGTCACCCTTCTTTCCGTACCGCTGACAACCATGCAACAGCCTTGCCGCGACATCGGCCTAGGCGCGGTCAACCTCATGGCTGAACGACTGAACACCCCATCACTTCCGTCCCGGACTCTCTCATACAGCGCAAATCTCGTTGTCCGAGCCTCCACGTCCTCGAAGATAAGCAAGTAAACGCAGTACAAGAGGGCGCAGCTCCAGACACCGAAGACTATAGGACGGCATCCTTCCGGTTCCTTCGTGCCGGGAGCTGCGCCCTCTTAGCTTTCGACAGGCATATTTCGCCCTGCCCCACTACAGGCCTATCTCTACAACATGCTTCACAACGTCTGCATTAGTCACAGGCACCTCAAGGACTCCCCGCGTTCCATCGTAAGACCAACCAGTCCCCGATCCCGTGCCCTGCGCTATCACCTTCGAGTCCACGCGCACCGACTTCGGAGCAGAGTCCACATGAAAGTCCGCATTCCAAATCTTCGGAACAAACTTACGGTTCGATTCCTCAATCGTAAACGTAATAGACCTGCCTGTCTTTTCCTGGCATCTAAAGGACGTCAGTGTATATTCCCCCTGCTCAAACGCAGTCGTCAGCCCGTCGTCGGAATACATCGTAAACGACGAATCGCCATGCGGATAGATATCGAGCGTAATAGGATTCCAGGGCTTCTCCCCGCTCGACATCATGTTCGCGGGAGCCATCGGTATAATCGCCCCAGCCCGCACGAACACCGGAATGCAGTCGACCGGCGCACTTACGGTAGTCGTCGAGCCTCCAACGTACTTCTTGCCGTCCTCCAGACCGATCCAGTCGCCATGCGGCAGGTAGACGCTACGTGTGACGGCATCTTCCACATCCACGGGAGCCACCAGCAAATCCTGGCCTAAAAGAAACTCGTCCTTCGTCTCCGCAGCCACGACGTCGTCCTGGTACTCCAGCACTAGGGGACGAAGCAGCGGCAAGCCCGTCACATGCGTCACGTAGGCGTTGGTATAGATGTAGGGCAGCAGCCGGTAGCGCAGTCCCAGGTACTTATGAGCAGCGGCTATGGCAACCGGGCCGTACTCGAACGGCGCCGAGGGACCGGCCTTGTGAGCCCGCGCAACCGGGGCGAATGCGCTGAATTCCATCCAGCGCGCATACAACTGAGCATGGGCGCCGAACTGATCGTTCTTGTAGAATCCCGATAGAAAGCCCCCGCTGTCGTTCGTCCACCAGGGCAGTCCCGACAATCCGTCGTTCTGAGCCTCCGGAATCTGCGCACGGAACGTCGGCCAGTCGCTGTTCGTATCCCCCGTCCACAGGATTCCGCCGTACCGCTGCTCCCCAGCCGTGCCGGCTCGCCCGAGCAAGACTGGCCGTCCATTGGGCGTAACGCTCTTCTGAAAATCGTAATAGTTTCGGATGACCCGCGTACTGAATGAATTGTGGAGGACCTGCCGAGTTCCCGCGGAGAACACTGTCTGATCCGCATCGCCTTCCGGCTCAATCAGATCCAGCCACCAGCCGTCGATCCCGTCCTTCCACAGCGGTTTCAACTGCGGCCAGAGCCACGACGACATTTTCGGATTGGTAAAGTCCATCAACTCCCCGCCGTAATACCCGGCAGTGACGGGAGCGCCATGGCCATCCGTCGCGAATATCCCGGCATCCCACCCGCTCTGGAAGTTCGGAGAATCCTTACGAATCATCGGTCCGTCGGTGGACTGGACGATATGGATTCCATCCGCATGCAGCTTCGCCAACGATTGGGCTGGAGTTGCATCGGCTGTTGTCCACGATTTCCCCCAGGTAAAATCGATGAAGTGCGCCGGCCAGCTATAGTCGATCACCATCACATCCACTGGAATGCCGTCCACCCGCAACTTATTCACGATTCCTTGCATTTCCGGAAAGTTCTGATAGGCGCACTTGCTCTGCCAGTACCCGAATGCCCACAGAGGCAGCATCGCCGGCCGCCCGGTCAATTGCGTGTAATGGTCTATGATCGACTTAAACGACGGCCCATCCATCACATAATAGTCAATCGGACCCCCAGGCGCCGACCAGTCCAACCTGTCAGGCTGAGTCTTCCCCATATCAAACCGCAGACGCCAGCCGTTATCCACAAACACGCCATACCCGTGGCCTTCATGCCCCGTCGAAAGATAAAACGGCACAGGATCGTCCGCGGTAACATTCCCCGAGCGAATCTGCTGCCCCGTCCATAGATCACAAACCGTACCCCGCCGATCGAGCGTACCCCCATTGGCATTATCCTCGCCCAGCCCATAAAGCCTCTCGTCCGAAGCGATTGCTGTCGACTGTCCAACCGATCCTGTAGATGCGTCCCAACGCGTTCCGCCATCTGCGGCATCACCGGTAAGCAGTTCTTTCCCACCCTCGCCATAGACCGCAACCCGCAGGCCGGAGTCGCTAATGCGTACCGCCATGTCTGAACTTCGGATAGTGAGAAATCCCGAAGTATTGGAGACTTGCGTACTAACAGCCGGCCACGTCTGTTCCACAACGGCAATCGATGGATTGGCAGTAAAATCCCCCGTCGGCGAAACCTGCACCCGCACCATCTGCGCCAGATCGAAAGAAATCCTCAGCTTAGCCTTGCCCGTAGTGTCGATCACAACATCCCCGCCATCACGATGATAAGCCGCCAACGAAAGCTCCGAAAGCTTCTGCGGATCGGCACGACCCTGGATCGGCAGCAACCCAGCAATCAAACCAACGACAAGAACAAGCTTGCCTTTAGACAGAACAGACATGAAATGATTTCCTTACCAGAAAATTATCACAACATGAACGTTCATGTTGTTTGGAATCATTCTATCAAAACGTGCTGTGTATGTCAACCGCTCAGTCCGAACCGTCCAATCCTAACTACTTTGTCTTGATCCGGTCCTGGTGCCACTTCGGTCGCCCTGGAGCGGAGTGTCTGGAATCCTCCCATTGAGGCAAGGGCAGGAATCTAACACTCAGCAGACGAACATAACGCCAATGAAATTCATCCAAGTCAGTAGATGCCGTGCGGTCTACATCAGACGCTACGAGATCTGAATTGAGCCCCGCAGGGGCTCTCTTACTCCTCTCCCCATCCTGCGGGAGAGGTTTGGGTGAGGGGTCCGGGGCATCTCAACAACCATCTGCACAGCAAATAACACGCAAAACCTACTCCTCCCTATCAACGGTTTTAGATGCGCATGCCCCGCATCGTTAGAATTGAAAACAGCACATAATTCTCTTTGACAGGTATCATCAAAAGTGAACGCTCGGAGAGCCACACATGAACATCCGCTTCCATAACCTGGGCAAAATTAAAGAGACGGAACTTGATCTAAGGCCGTTGACCGTTATCATTGGGCCGAATAATACAAACAAAACGTACATAGCTTACTCTGTCTATGGGATTTGGCAGGGATTGGACGACAGTCGGCCTGTAAAGATTCCCTTCAAGCAAGACGCAGAGGGCAACTTCACAGTAAAGATAGATGCACTGCTCAAAGCATTTGCGACATCCATTGGTAAATCGCTTGACGAGTTTACCGATGAATTAACGAGCTTTTTTCAGGATTCAGGCCGCGCTATATTTTCTAATACTGGTTATGGGATTGATCTGCTACGAGAGGAGTTCGAACTCGCTTTACGGTCAATCTCTGACCGTCCGCAAGCAGGCGCACGTTCGATAAGATTCGGCATCTCGCTGAATAACGACGTTGTAACAGTGTCACCTAAGGAGAATGTGGACAGAGTCTCCGCTAACCCGGCAGTTCGATCCCTTCGAACGCATTCCGATCTCTCTCTTGCAAGTCGATTTTTGGATGGCGCACTCCGAAATGAACTGTTTCCCCCCCTTTCCTGTTACCTGCCGAGCGAAACGCCTTTATCATTACGTACAAGGTCCTTGCCAATCGAAGGCTCAAGCTTCTCCTAGACGCCCAGAGGAGAATTTTTAGCGGACGAAATGAGCCAACCAAACGTCAACTCGACTTACTTCGCGAAGTCGGAGAAGTTCGCTATCCTCAGCCCATTGAAGACTTTTTGGAGTTTTTATTTGAGGTCGAAACAGAAGTTCAACTCATTGCTGGCGAGGATAGCGAGACGGGAGGGCATACACCCGCACCTCGCCGAAAACGTCAAAGTAGTCCATTCGAACGACTAGCTGATGAAATTGAGCTAAGCATCCAAAATGGAAACAGAATTAATTTTCGTTCGACGACACTTGGAGGAAAGGAAATGATGGTCAATATTGGTGGCGACCGTAATATTGATCTTTATAACGCTTCCTCTTCCATCAAGCAACTTGCTCCTTTGCTTCTTTACTTGCGTTATAATGCGGCTAAAGGAGACTTGCTCCTTATCGACGAGCCTGAGATGAACCTGCATCCAGAGTCTCAAGCGAAACTACTAGAAATTCTAGCGATGTTGGTAAATCAAGGTGTTCATGTGTTGTTGACTACGCATAGTCCATATCTTATGTCACACCTCAACAACTTAGCACTAACAAAAGAACTGACTCCAGCCACTAAGAAGCGAAAGGCAAGCTCTCTTTATCTCAAAGATGCCACAGCCCTATTGCTAATGGATCAAATCAGCGCTTACGAGATGAAAGATAATAAACTACAGTCCCTCAAGGATCCGGACTACGGCATCCGATGGGATACCTTTAGTGACGTCTCCGCCGACCTTCAGCAAAAATACTTCCAGATCCACGAATAAGGAAGCATTCTCTGCGTGCCAAAGCCAACCGCGAAACTAAATAAACTTCTGGCAGACAAGTCAGGCAAGATCAACACAAACGTTTTCAACTTCGTTGAAAATTTGCTTGTGTTTCGAACCATGGAAATTCTGTCGGTACAGCCGGAAAGCGGTGTAAAGTTTCGGATTTCGCGGCAAGACGATCCAGGCATTTGCCTTTTGATCCATGTGGATAAT
>Ga0302303_10002064_pt1 | contig 12468 bp, 9 predicted proteins | sample III_Palsa_E2_1_FD_194542 | JGI IMG/M metagenome (GOLD analysis project Ga0302303, IMG submission 194542) | Peat permafrost microbial communities from Stordalen Mire near Abisko, Sweden - III_Palsa_E2_1 | ecosystem: Environmental > Terrestrial > Soil > Palsa > Peat permafrost | place: Sweden... | reverse complement strand
GTAAATAATCCCCACATGCAGCCCCGAAATGGTAAGCACATGTATAGCGCCGGTTTTGGAATAGGCCTGTACCACATCACTGCTTAAATCGGCCTTATAACCTAATATTAAGGCTGATGCTATGGCAACGGCTGCGGGGTCATGCATATTGGCTTTTAGTTTTTCTAGTAGCCCCTGCCTTAAGCGCAATGAATAAGCTATAATGGCGTTGCCCGCGTTATGGCCAATCACCACATACTGTCCGTGGTACAAAAACGATTGGTAATAGATATTTTTATTGGCGAGGTAACCCTTATAATTAAACTCGGCCGGGTTAAAAGGAGGGTCGATTGTTGAGTAGTTGGCGGGTATCAATAGTTCATCGCCATAATAAAGGTTCTTTGCGGCACTATCCTTTATGGTAACAAGCAAAGTACCACTGGCGGGTAGTTTTTTAGTGCTGTCTATATTTTCCTCAATCTTTACGGTAAACCTTAACAAGCCGTTTTTCAGTACAGGTTCGTTATTGATTTTGACGGCTAAGCATTGCGCCGGCTGTTTTGAAAAATGATCGGCTTTGTTTAATTCGCTGTAAGCCGTTATACTGATACAGCCAAACAGGAACAGTATCAGGTTTACCAATACACCGCCAAGCCATCTAACCCTATAAATATTAAAGCGCTTGTAAGCTATGTTAAGGCTGATAAACAGGATGCACAATACAGCAATAACAATAACCAGCGGCAAAATATAAGCATCCGACAAAAAGTTCAGCCCAATACCCAGCCCCAGCAAATACGGTATAATTAATAATACAAAAGGGATTTCGCCCTTGTGATTAGGTATCATGGGTAAGGTTTCGTGTTGATAGTGACTTACGAAGTTTTCAAAACTTCGTAAGTCTGTTCCATTTGGAAATAAAGATAACTTTTCCCCGGTAAATTACAACTGGTCGCGTACTTCGAGCAGAAATTTTTTGAGGTTTTCCAGCGAGTTAATCACCTTCTGCGTATCCTTCACATCCCCCGAATTATTTTTTAAATGCTCCTTGGCACCGTTAAGCGTATAGCCCTTATCGTGTACCAGGTGGAAAATGATTTTGAGGTTCTCAATATCTTCCGGGGTAAAATAGCGGTTGCCCTTTTTGTTCTTTTTAGGTTGCAGAACATCAAACTCCTTCTCATAAAAACGTATAAGCGATTGGTTTACGTCGAACATCGCCGCAACCTCGCCCATGGTATAATACATTTTATTTATCTCGCGTTCCTTGTAAGGCATGTACAAAGATAGTTTATGATTTCGAATTTCGTAGGATATTTTGGGCGTTGCCCCGATGCTATCGGGGCCCGTGCTATCCGCTCATACTGCACAGGCCTTAGCCACGAAGCCGGTATCCGCTACTATCACTAACGCAAATAACCACAAAAGCAAAATAAACGGTAACAACAATCAAAACACAGATTGCAAAAAAAACAATAAAAACAAAAAAAACACTTTAAACAATCTTCCCGTCAGCAGATAAGCTTCGGGCGAAATCAGGCAAAACAATGCAGGGCGGTGCGGTTGCGGGGCATAGTATGTTTTGCTGAAGCGGTGGCAATGTGCGAAACAGGGGCAAATAAATACAGCCCAGGTTTTGCCTGATTTGCAGTGCAAAGGCCCTGTGCGGCAAAGAAGCCTCTCTGCTGACTTGACCTTTTGGTTACTTTTGGGTCAAGCCAAAAGTAACTAGGCCCCCGCGGCCATGAGCGGCATAAGCCAGTCGATAATGAATAAATATTTCCTATGCATAATGAGATGATTAACATAACGCCATATATCTTGCGCTCATCTGCAACGAGTGCTTAACATGGTTCAGCGTTTGCAACGCGAAGACAAAAACAGTCCTTACACTTTCGGACTTTCCGTCTTTCCAACTTTCGGACTAAACCCTATCTTTGCACCTTATGACAGCTACCCAAATCCGCCAGGCTTTTTTAGATTTTTTCGCAGCAAAAGGACATACCATCGTCCCCTCGGCACCAATAGTGGTTAAAAACGACCCAACCCTGATGTTTACCAACGCCGGGATGAACCAGTTTAAAGCCATATTTCTGGGCGAAGAACCTACCAAATTCCCGCGCGTGGCCGATACCCAGCGCTGCCTGCGCGTGAGCGGCAAGCATAACGACTTGGAAGAAGTAGGTATTGATACCTATCACCACACCATGTTCGAGATGCTGGGCAACTGGAGCTTTGGCGACTACTTTAAAAAAGAAGCCATTGCCTGGAGCTGGGAATTGCTGACCGAAGTTTACAAACTGGAAAAAGACCGCCTGTACGTAACCTATTTTGAAGGCGACGAAAAGGAAGGCCTGGCAAAAGATACCGAAACCTACGAATTGTGGAAACAATACGTAGCCGAAGACCATATCCTCCCCGGCAACAAAAAAGATAACTTTTGGGAGATGGGCGAAACCGGCCCGTGTGGTCCATGCTCGGAAATACATTTTGATAGTCGCCCCAATGCCGAGCGGAATACCGTAAGCGGTGCAACGCTGGTAAACGCCGACCATGACCAGGTAATAGAAATCTGGAACAATGTATTCATGCAGTTTAATAGGATTTGGAAGAATCAAGCAACTCGTGAAACGGAATTAAAACTTTTACCTAATAAACATGTAGATACCGGGATGGGTTTTGAGCGTTTGGTGAGGGTATTGCAAGGTAAAACTTCAAATTATGATACTGATGTTTTTCAACCACTGATACAGTTCATTGCGGAGAAAAGTAATATAGCCTACGGAAGTCCGCAACATTCTCCAATTCCAGTCACATACACCAAAAAAAGCGGAGAATCGTTTGATGCAACTATTTCACTCGGAGATGGACAAACAGAAGCGATTGCAATGCGTGTAATGTCTGATCATATTCGAGCAATTAGTTTTGCTATCGCTGATGGTCAGTTGCCATCAAACAATAAAGCTGGATATGTGATTCGGCGCATTCTTCGCAGAGCTGTGCGTTATCAATACCAGTACTTAGGCTTTAAAGAGCCATTTCTGAATACGCTGGTGCCTTTACTAGCTGAGCAATTTAAAGGAGTATTTGATGAATTATGGAATCAAAAAGATTTTGTACAAAAGGTAATTTTTGAGGAAGAGGTTGCTTTTCTAAGAACATTATCTTCAGGTATACGAAGATTTAGTGAAATGACATCTGTAGTGACAGGAGATCAAATAATTATTAATGAGGATAGTAGCGTTACGAGAACTCCTTATCAGAATGAAATTTCAGGAAAGAATTCTTTTGAATTGTCTGATACATACGGCTTTCCTATTGACTTAACCGAATTAATGGCACGTGAAAGAGGGTTTACTGTTGATATTGAGGGCTACAATAAAGCACTATCCGAACAAAAAACTCGCTCCCGCGCTGCTACCGCCATTGATACCGGCGACTGGATAGTTTTAAAAGATGATGATACCGTTGAATTTACCGGCTACGATGAAACCGAAAGCATTGCCCACGTGGTAAAATATCGCAAAGTAACCGCCAAAGGCAAGGAGCAATACCAAATAGTGCTGGATAAAACGCCGTTCTACGCCGAAAGCGGCGGCCAGGTAGGCGATACCGGCGAACTGGTTTTCCCCGATGGCGAGGTGGTACCCGTTACCGATACCAAAAAGGAAAACGGCCTTACCGTACATTTTGTTGATAAGCTGCCCGAAGATATTGATGATGCCCTAACTGCCATTGTTGATGCCGGCAAACGCGACAGCACCAACAGTAACCACTCGGCTACGCACCTGCTGCATGCCGCTTTAAAACAGGTATTGGGCAGCCATGTAAACCAAAAAGGCTCGCTGGTTAACGCCGAATATTTGCGGTTCGATTTTTCGCATTTTGCCAAAGTAACCGATGAGGAACTGGCACAGATAGAGGCCATAGTAAACGAAAAAGTACGCGAAAACATCCCGCTGAAGGAAGAACGCATGGTAGCTTACAAAGAAGCCCTAACCCGCGGCGTTAACGCCCTGTTTGGCGAAAAGTATGGCGAATATGTGCGCATAATTACCTTTGATGACAACTTTAGCAAGGAACTTTGCGGCGGTACGCATGTAAAGGCAACCGGGCAAATCAGCTATTTCAAAATCATCTCCGAAAGCGCTGTAGCTGCGGGTGTCCGCCGTATTGAGGCCATCACTGGCATCGCTGCCGAAAACTATATCAACGAGCAAAACAAGCTGGTACAAAGCCTTAAGGAACTGCTTAAAAATCCAAAAGACATAGCCAAAAGCGTAGAAAGCTTACTGGAAGAAAATACGAAGCTGAAAAAGGAAATTGAAAAAACCATCCTCGAAAAGTCATCAGGATTAAAAGATGAGCTGGCTAAAAAAGCGGAGACTATTAACGGCATTAATTTCATCGCCCAAAAAGTGGAGCTGCCCAATGCCGATGCCGTAAAGAACCTGGCTTACCAGTTAAAGGATATTGTAAGCGACCTATTCCTGGTACTGGCTGCCGATATTGACGGCAAACCAAACCTAACCGTAATGCTAAGCGAAAACCTGGTAAAAGACAAAGGCCTCAACGCCGGTAATATCGTTCGCGAACTGGCTAAAGAAATAAAAGGCGGGGGTGGCGGTCAGCCGTTTTTTGCTACTGCGGGCGGTAAGGATTTAGGTGGGTTGGATAGTGCTTTATTAAAAGCCAGAACGTTCATAAAATAATATCGAACATCGAATGATGAATATCGAACACCGAAGTTAACTTCGAAATTCATCATTCGATATTCAGTGTTCGATATTCAGTGTTCGATATTCTAACCCGTTGTCGGTGTCCCCACCGACAACTTTTCGAATGATTAGTAGAGGTACCAATCACGGGACGATAGCAGCTATTTATCAAAAAAAATGTCATTCTGAGCGTAGCGAAGAATCTGTCGCTTGGTGCACCACCATACAGATTCTTCGCTCCGCTCAGAATGACAAGTTAATATTAATCTTTAACTACGAGCACCGAAGTTAACTTCGAAATTCATCATTCGAAATTCAGTGTTCGATATTCAAATTCCCCCTTTAGGGGGCTTCGCTCCCTTTCACAAACTCGTCATTATCAATAGCTGCAATAATTTCATTGCTCACCTTTTTTTGCGAACCGGGCAATTGTTTCAATTGTTCGGCATAAGCTTTCGCTTGCTGTTCATCGTCAAACAACAAAATCGCGTCGTTATTCACCTCACTGTCAATACCATTTGGCGGTGTGGGGAGCAAATAATTCCAGAATGTGGAAAAATTAATTCTCGATGGCCCGTTTGATGGAATGTTTATCCGTAGCATGTTATTGTTTATTTGGTATATGATAAACAAATAGCAATAAGTTGTGTTTTAGTTGCCGTTGTTTTGTTTGTAACAATTGTATCACAACTTCCATCAAGTCTCCCGTCCGTCATCGGCGGATCGGAATCCCATGCACCAAGCTGGAAAAGATTATAAGAAGCTGTCTGAATTTTATAAAAAATAATGTCATTTCGACGAACAGGGGGGGACTGCGCATTGGAGTGAGGAGAAAACTTTTCGATTTGCATTGTTGTCATGCATTACTGCATTGCATATTTGAAAAGTTTTCTCACCTGACCTGAGCTCTTTCCCACCTCTTGCAGGTTCGAAATGACACCATTTTTATTTTTAGACGCTTGTTACTTATTCTCCTTAACAAAACCATTAAACGAAATCTGGTCGCGGTTATAGCTGGTTACCTGCAGGTATGCGGTGCCGTCGGCAAAAACCTGGAGCATCATTTTGGTAGTATACCTTATATTTTTGGGGACTATAGTAATATCCCAGCCGCCTTTTTTCCTGTTTTCAGCTTTATAATCAAATTTTGTCGCGGTAAACATTATCCCGGCATCGTCAGGGTTAGTTGGCGGGTCCATATAAACCCGGCCAAAATAAGGCAAATAAGCAATTGCCGAATCACGGGTTATCCTCAAATCGTAATCACCTGTTAAATATTTCTGGCCGCCACGCAACGGCAGCGCATACTGTGCAACAAAAGTGTATTTCCTGCCCTCCACTGCCTTTTGCAGACTGGCAATTTTCGCTGCTTTTTCAATTTGTTTAGGCGTTTGCTGTGCTTGCACCATGCCGGTACCAAAGCCAATAGCTATTGCAGGCACAAGCAATATTTTAATTAAAGTTTTCATTGTTAACGATTTAAATACATTAAACGTTTGGGGTGGCATTGTTTATATAAAACTAACAAATAATTTTATCAGCGGCCATATAAAACAAAAAGCTCCCTGTTATCGGGAGCTTTTCAAATTCGTGTAATTCGCACAAAATCCGTGCAATTCGTGCTTTATTATATCAAATTAACGCTGCGGTTCACAAATTCCGTAAGTTCCGCGCCGGTCAATAAACCTTGCGATAACAAAGCCAAATCAAATGCTTGTTTGGCTAACTGCGCCTGCACTTCTTCATTCTCATCGTTAAGTATGCGGCTAATCAGCTTATGGTTGCCGTTAACTACCACTTTGTAGTTATCGGGCATGTTACCGTAAAAGCCCATACCGCCGCCCATGGCTGCCATATCTTTCATACGGCGCATAAACTCGTCCATGGTTACCGTAACCGGCAATTCATCAGGGCTAAGGCTTTCCAGTTCAACTTTAAAAGCCTGTTTGTTAATGGCCTTATCGAATATGCTTTTCACCTTAGTAACCTGCTCCTCGGTTAAAACCGATTCCGGTGCTTCACCTTTATTAATCAGTTTATCCGCAACATCAGCATCCACGCGCTTTAACGACGTTTTTTCCAGCTTCTGCTCCAAATTGCTGATAAAATGACTGTCGATAGGCGAATCCATCAGCAGCACATCATAACCCTTTTTATTGGCGCTCTGTATAAAGGCGTCCTGCTTCTTAGGGTCGTTGGTGTAAATGTAAATGATGCGGTCGTCCTTATCAGTTTGTACCGGGGCAACTTTTTCCTTGTATTCGTCTAAAGTAAAGTTCTCTTTGGCGGTGTTGGTCAGCAAAACAAAGTCTTTAGCTTTGTCATAAAACTTGTCTTCGCTTATCATGCCGTATTTTACAAACACGCCAATATCTTCCCATTTTTCTTCGTAAGCTTTGCGGTCGTTTTTAAATAGCTCTGCCAATTTATCAGCCACTTTTTTGGTGATGTAGCTGTTAATCTTTTTCACATTGCTATCGGCCTGCAAAAAGCTGCGCGATACGTTCAGCGGGATATCCGGCGAATCGATTACGCCATGCAGCAGCATCAAAAACTCGGGCACAATATCTTTTACCTCGTCGGTAATAAATACCTGCCTGCTAAATAATTTTATCTTATTGCGCTGTACCTCAAAATCAGCTTTCAGCTTAGGGAAATACAATACGCCGGTCAAATTAAACGGATAATCCACGTTCAGGTGTATCCAAAACAACGGCGGTTCGGAGAAAGGGTAAAGCTCACGGTAAAAAGCAAGGTAATCTTCATCCTTTAATTCCGACGGCGCTTTTGTCCAAATCGGGTTGGTATCGTTAATAATATTATCAACCTCAACCGAAGTATATTTGGGCTCGCCTTTTTCATCAACACCATCCTCAACCTCTTCAGTTTTGGTGCCGAATTTTATAGGTACAGGTAAAAATTTGCAGTATTTATCCAGTATTTCCTGCAGGCGGTGCTTGCTCAAAAACTCTTCGCCTTCGGTGTTAACGTGCAGTGTAATTTCGGTGCCGCGTTCTAATAATTCGCCCTCGCCAATCTCAAATTCAGTGCTGCCATCGCAAACCCAGTAAGCAGGCTCAGCGCCATCCTGGTAGCTTAAGGTTTGTATCTCCACCTTATCGGCAACCATAAAGGCCGAGTAAAAGCCCAAACCAAAGCGGCCAATAATCTCGTTGGCATCCTTAGCCTCCTTAAACATTTCCACAAACTCGGTAGCGCCGCTGAAAGCAATCTGATTTATATATTTCTTAATCTCATCGGCTGTCATACCCAGGCCGTTATCGCTAATGGTGATGGTCTTTTTCTCCTCATCAAAAGCCACCTCCACGCGTAAATCGCCTAATGTGCCATTGTATTGGCCCAGCGAAGCCAGGCGTTTAATCTTTTGCGTAGCATCCACCGCGTTCGATACCAACTCGCGCAAAAATATCTCGTGATCCGAGTATAGAAACTTTTTAATTATCGGAAAAATGTTCTCGGTATGTATCGAGATCGTCCCTTTTTCTTGCATAATATATACTGTAATTGTTTAATTAATAATTGTTACAAGCCCTGTATCAATGCCCGTTCCAAAAGGAATAATTTGTCAAATTGGCAGGGGGTGGGAAGAAGCAGTTGTCTGAACCATGATTTACAGGATTAAAGGATGTTCATGATTAACTGTGCCGACTTATCAAGGTAATCAGTTAATCCTACAAATCATGGTTCAAACAATTATGACGTTACCGCTGATAGAAGCGGCCCGCGCTATCCGCTCATACTGCGCAAGCCTTAGCCACGAAGCCGGTATCCGCTTCTATCGCTAACGCAAATTACCCGCTTGAGAATAATTGTGGAAATCATCAAATCCTATTCATTGTGGCTCCAACAATTAGCAAATCACTCCGCAATAGTTTATATTTAAATTTTAAAATCAGGAATGAAAAAGGAACGATTCGATGCCATTACCGATGCAGTTTTAGCCATTATTGCCACATTAATGGTGCTGGAAATTAAAGTGCCCCAACTCAGCAGCGGCACTGTACTGTCATTTCTTACACAGATCGGCATTTATGCCATCAGTTTTGCACTTATTTGTATCTTATGGCTAAACCACCACCACATTTTTAATAATATCGAGCGCGTTGATACCACAACGGTATGGTTCAATTTTATTTTATTGTTTATCATGTCGCTGTTTCCCTTGGCTACCCGGCTAATCAGTGAATCTTTTTATAACAGCAAAACGCACATTTTTTATGGCGCTGTATTAGCCGCAGCCACCATACTATACACCATTCTGCAGGATCGTGTGAATAAATTATCCGGTACTGCCCGCCACAATAAAATGCATTTAATAAATTCGCTGGCCATGCTTATTTGCTTACTCAGTATTCCCTTAAGCCTGGTTAGCGTTTACCTGTCCGGCGCAATATTTTTGCTGATACCTGCTTTATATTTTGTCGTATCCGCCAGGCCGAACAAGCTGCCAAATTAAAAATTCGCCCACCTTGTTATCCCACTGGTCTAAGTTTAGCGCAGCGAACTTAGACCTAAAATTCAGCAAGCATCCTGCTTGCGAAAACCCGCAAACACAAAATACAAACCAATAAATATATTAGTATTTTAGCGTAACCTTTAACTTGTTAAAATGACCAAAATTAGATTTATCCTTTTATTGATAATAGCACTAAACTTAATATTTTCCTGTTCTAACCCCAAACCTCAGAAAAGCAATAATAAGATTGTCATAAAAAACAATTCACGCATTGACAGTTCAGTCTTACTCGATAAAAATTTTGTCTATAAGAATTTAACAAATACATTAAATGTGAAACTTATTGAGAAAAGACTTGATACGGGATTTGATAATAATTTATACACCGATTCAACGTATAAAAGAACTTTTCCGGAGCTTACCCCAAATCAAAAAATTGAATTGATTGCGCCTTTCATTTCGAAATTATTAAATGTAAATGAAAAATATCCGAGAGATTTAATGAAGGCATACTTTATTTCAAAACAAAATAAAATAGGCGATTTGCAGCCAATCATTGTGCAAATTGGCGGCGATGATTATAATTCCTTAACAATGATTATACTGGATAGTTACGGTAAACCTTTATCTGGGTTCAACGTAAGTGGAGGAATGGACGGTGGTCCAACGGAAATAGGGGATTCGTTAATTAGTTATGAAGCAAGAAGTTATTCACATATAAATAATAATGAAATTACAACCTATCGAATAACTGAAATTGATCATACCGATACAACAAAAAAGCAAATTACCATTGACTCCAATGTTTTTAAAAGTTTCATAAAATCAGATGGAACTATTTCAACAAAACAGATTGTAAAAACAACGTTTACTAAGTTAAAATAACTCAGCTACCGCGAGCTTTCAGCTCGTGGGTAATATTGCTAAAGCTTTCAGCTTTAATTCAGCTGGAAGCTGAAACCATGCTTACCACAAGCTATAAGCTCGCGGTAGCTTAACCCCGTTCAAAAACTCCCCCTTCAGGGGGCTGGGGGGTTAAACTGCATCACAAAAGTCGATCCCACACCCTCAGCGCTCTGCACCTGTATATTCCCCTTATGCAGCAGCATAATCTGCTTGCACAAACTCAACCCAATACCACTGCCCGTTTTGCGGGTGCTAAAAAATGGGATAAAAATCTTATCCAGCAATTCCGGTGGCATGCCCAAGCCATTGTCGCCAACTTTAACTAAGGTTTTGTTATTGCTTTGCACTTCTGCAGATAGGATGATGCGTGGGTGTTCCCTGTCTTTAACCGCTTCAATGGCGTTAACCACTAAGTTAATGAGCACTTGTTCAATCAGGTTAATATCCGCTTCTACGGCGAGGGCCGGGTCGCGCAGGATGATTTCCAGTTCGATGTTTTTCTTTTCCAGCGTAGGCCGCATCAGGCTGTTCAGGCTCTCGAACAGGTTGCGCACCAGTATCTTGGTCAGGTCGAGTTTGGTAATTTTATTCAGACTGCGATAGCTTTCAGTGAATTTAAGCAAACCCTCGCTGCGGCGTTTAATGGTATCAATACCCAACTCTAAATCCTCCAGCTGGCTGCTCACCGGACTGTTAGCAATCTCCGGACTTTGCAGGCGGTTTTTCAAAGTATCAGCTAAGGATGATATAGGCGCAACCGAGTTCATAATCTCATGCGTCATTACATTTAGCAGCTTTTGCCAGGCTTTAGATTCTGTTTCATCCAATGCCTCGCTCACATTTTGGAAGGCTACCAGTTTGGATACTTTATCATCGCTGCGCAGCAGACTGGCGGTTACCAAAATTTTAACCAGCTGCTGGTTGCGGGTAAGCGTAATTACTTTGCTGTCGCCCGGTTTAATAGCGATAACTTCTTTATACAAATCCTCCTCGCGTTTTTCGAGCGAATGAATGGTTTTGAGATAGGGAACACCCATCAGTTTTTTAAACGCCTCGTTTATCCAGCCCGTTTCGCCGCTTTCCAGCTCATAGCTTAGTATACCGGTATCTACCAATTCCAATACTTTTTGTAGGTACTGGTATTGCGTTTCGCGCTCGCGGCTAATGAGTTTGAAGGTCGAATTAATTTCATTAAAACCCTTACGCAAAGGCTTAAGCTCGTTCGGTGCTTTGCGCACATCAAAATGGCGCGAAAAATCACGGTAATGCACCGATTCAACAAACTGGTTTACCTCGTCCTGCGCCTTTTTCTGGAAACGTATCAAATCAAAAACCGAGTAAATAATCAGCGGCACCGATAGCACCAAAAACTCGTACCAGCCCTTAACCGCTATGTATGAGGTAAACGATAATACCACAAACAGCAGGAATACACGCAGCAACAGCCGCCATTCATAGCGTTTAAATATCATATTTGCTCAATCTGCGGTATAAGGCGGTGCGGGTTAGCCCAAGCTCCTTGGCAGCACGTGTTATGTTGCCGTTGTTCTTCTCAATCACCCTTAAAATGGCATTTTTTTCCATGGTGCTCAGTGGAACGTTATCAATATCAACAGGCGTATCAGTAGGGCTTTCCAGTATCGAAAATATCAGGTCATCGGCACGCAGCATGTGGTCATCAGCCATAATTACGGCGCGTTCAATGGTGTATTGCAGCTCGCGCACGTTGCCTGGGTAATTATACATCCGTAGTTTTTGCAGCGCGGCAGGTTCAAAATCAACACTTGGTTTAAGGTATTTGGAGGCGTATAGTTTGGCAAAATGACGCGCCAGTATCACAATATCCTCGCTGCGGCGCCGTAAAGGGGGCATATTAATTTCTACCGTATTAATTCGGTATATCAAATCCTTACGAAAACGGTTCTCATTAGCCAACTCGCTCAGCGGTAAATTAGTGGCGCATATTAGCCTGATATTAATATCAACCGCCTTATTAGTACCCAGCCGCGTAACCTGCCTGTTTTGCAAAACGGTTAATAGTTTGGCCTGTTGCTGTAAGCTGATGTTACCAATTTCGTCCAAAAATAAAGTGCCTCCCTCGGCATCCTCAAAACGTCCGGTGCGGTCTTCCCGCGCATCAGTATAGGCCCCTTTTTTATGGCCGAAGAGTTCGCTCTCAAACAAAGTATCGGTTAATGCGCCCACATCTACCTTAATAAAAGGCTTATCGGCACGTAACGAGCGCTCGTGTATGGCCTTTGCCATTAAATCCTTGCCTGTTCCGTTTTCGCCCAACAGCAAGATATTGGCATCGGTAGGGGCAATTTTATTTACTTTATGAAAAATATCCTGCATCACCTCGCTCTCACCCAAAATAGAGGTGTCGCC
>Ga0302303_10002060_pt1 | contig 12478 bp, 6 predicted proteins | sample III_Palsa_E2_1_FD_194542 | JGI IMG/M metagenome (GOLD analysis project Ga0302303, IMG submission 194542) | Peat permafrost microbial communities from Stordalen Mire near Abisko, Sweden - III_Palsa_E2_1 | ecosystem: Environmental > Terrestrial > Soil > Palsa > Peat permafrost | place: Sweden... | reverse complement strand
GGGATAACCATGTGCAATACAAGGAAACGGTTATTTGGGATAAGGGAAAGCTCACCGGCCATCCTTTTATAATGTACTATAATGCCAATGGCGATAGCCTTGATAAAAAACGTGGTGCCGAACGCATCGGCATGGCCACATCCGATGATATGCTGCATTGGACACGCTATGGCAAAGATCCGGTGCTGAATCACGGTCCCGGTATCACCGGCGATCCCGACATTCAAAAAATAGGCAATGTATATGTCATGTTTTACTTCGGCGCGTTTTGGAAAACCGGGCCGGGTGGTGTATTTAACCGCTTCGCCTGTTCGTATGACCTGGTACACTGGACGGATTGGACCGGCGAAAAGCTGATCCAGGCCTCCGCGCCTTTTGATAATGAATTTGCCCATAAATCATGCGTAATATATTGGAAAGGCGTTGTATATCATTTTTATTGCGCGGTTGATAAATCGCAGCAGCGGGGTATAGCAGTTGCCACTTCAAAAGATATGGGTAAAAGCGAGCTGAATTTTGTTGCGCCGCCTGTTAAGATCAAAAAATAAGATATATGCAATCAAATACGCTGAAAATAGGATTATTCGGTATCGGCCTGGATGCTTACTGGGAACAATTTACGGGATTAAAAGAAAGGCTGGAAGGTTACCTAAGTATAGTGGAGCAAAACTTATCCGCTATCCATCCCGGTATAGTGAATTTAGGATTGGTGGATACTGCCGAAAAAGCCTTTGAAGCAGGCAGCCGTTTCAGGAAAGAGGATGTCGGCCTCATTTTTTTATACGTAACTACCTACGCGCTGTCATCAACCGTACTACCGGTGGTTCAACGGGCAAAGGTACCGGTGATCATCCTCAATCTATCGCCCGAAGGCGCTATAGATTACGCGGCATTTAACCGGATGAGCGATCGCACAAAAATGACGGGCGAATGGCTGGCTCATTGCTCGGCATGCCCTGTGCCTGAAATTGCCAATGTATTTAACCGAACAGGCATCAAATTTCACCAGATAACCGGCATGCTGCACAATGATCCTGAATGTTGGGACGAAGTAACTGAATGGGTGCAGGCAGCTAATGTAGCGCACATTATGGCTTACAACCGCCTGGGTTGTATGGGCCATTATTACAGCGGTATGTTAGATGTTTATTCAGATCTGACCCAGCAATACGCCCATTTTGGCGGCCATATTGAATTATTGGAGGTGGATGAATTGGCCGGGTTACGAAAAGAAGTAAGCAGCGAAGAAATAAGGAACCGTGTACAAGAATTTAATAAACTGTTTGATGTGCAGGAAGATTGTATTGCCGAAGAACTGAAAAGAGCCGCCCGCACATCCGTAGCGCTTGATAAACTGGTTGATCGGTACCAGCTCGGCTCCATGGCCTATTATTACAAGGGCACGGGTAATTTTGATAATGAAGATACCATCAGCTCCATTATATTGGGTAACTCCTTGCTAACAGCGCGCGGTATTCCGGTTGCCGGTGAATACGAGATCAAAAACGCGCAGGCCATGAAGATAATGGACAGCTTTGGCGCGGGTGGCTCATTTACCGAATACTACGCCATGGATTTTATAGCCGATGTAGTATTAATGGGCCACGATGGCCCCGGCCACATAGCCATTGCCGAAGGTAAAACAAAGGTAAGGCCGCTAAAAGTATTCCACGGTAAAGTAGGCCGGGGTTTATCGGTCGAAATGTCGGTGAAAAATGGGGCGGTAACCTTGTTATCGGTAGTAGAACAGGCAGGCGGCAAGCTAATGTTATTGGTTGCCGAAGCCGAATCGGTACCAGGGCCCATATTAGAGATAGGTAATACCAACAGCCGCTATAAATTCAGTATTGGTGCCCGCAAGTTTGTAAACAGCTGGAACAGTTACGGCCCGGCGCATCATTGCGCGGTTGGGGTAGGGCATATCGCTTCAAAAATAAGCAAGCTGGGCCAGTTATTAAATATGGATGTAGTACAGGTTTGCTGATATGAGAGCAGTATACGTTTTTATCATAGCTGTGTTTTTTTGTTGCGCCAATGCCACGGCGCAATCAGCAAACAGAACGCTAAGCTTTGACGATAGCTGGAAATTTAGCCTGGGCGATGACAGCCTTGCCAGGTATCCGGCGTTTGATGATAGCAAATGGCGTATACTCGATCTGCCGCATGATTGGAGCATCGAAGGTGATTTCAGCCAAAAAAATCCCACAACACAGGCCGAAGGCGGCCTGCCTGCGGGCATTGGCTGGTATCGCAAAACTTTTAAATTACCTGTATCGTCGCAAAGCAAAAACATATTTATAGATTTTGATGGGGTATATCATAACAGCGAAGTTTGGATAAATGGGCATTACCTGGGCAAAAGGCCCAACGGTTATATCTCGTTCAGCTACGATCTTAGCCCGTATTTAAAGTTTGGCGGCCAGAATAATGTGGTTGCTGTTAAGGTTGATAATTCCGATCAGCCAAATTCCCGCTGGTATAGCGGTTCGGGTATTTATCGCAATGTTTGGCTTACAACCCTGGGTAAAACCTATTTTACCAAATGGGGTACATTTATTACTACGCCCAAAATTACAGCCGGATCAGCCACCATACATGTCAGCACTACCATTATGCCCGGTTATAATAACCTCAGCCTAAAAACAGTAGTAGTAGGCGAAAATGGGAAAATAGTAGCTTCCGCTTTGTCGCCCGTTAAAAATGCTGATGATACTATAGTAACTTTTGCTGAAAGAGATATCACGATCAAAACCCCCCGCTTATGGTCAACCGATCATCCTTATTTATATCAGGTAAGCCTGCAAATACTGCATAATGGTAAAGTATTGGATAATTATACTGTTCATACAGGTATCCGTTCCTTCAATTTTGATGCGAACACAGGCTTCTCGCTCAACGGCGTTCGCATGAAAATTAAAGGTGTTTGCATGCACCACGACCTGGGAGCATTAGGTGCCGCAGTTAACACCAGTGCTATTGAAAGGCAATTACAGTTGCTGAAAAATATGGGTTGTAACGCTATCCGTACCTCGCACAATCCGCCTGCCCCCGAATTTTTGGATCTGTGCGACCGGATGGGATTTTTAGTGATGGACGAGGCTTTTGATATGTGGAGCAAGAAAAAAAGCAAGCACGATTACCATGAGGACTGGGCGCAATGGCATAAACAGGACCTGGAAGATCAGATTTTACGCGACCGCAACCACTCCTCGGTTTTTATATGGAGCATAGGCAACGAAATAAGGGAGCAGTTTGATAGTTCCGGCATAACCATAGCCCGCGAACTGGTACATATTGTAAAGAATATCGATGATACCCGGCCTGTTACATCCGCGTTAAGCGAATCCAACCCGCGTAAAAATTTTATTTACCAGTCGGGCGCGCTTGATCTGGTGGGATTGAACTACCACCAGGAAAATTACGCGGATTTTCAGAAAAACTATCCCGGCCAAAAATTTATAGCTACCGAAACCATGTCGGCACTGGAAACACGCGGCTTTTATGATACGCCAACCGACACTACGCGCCACTGGCCACAGAGTTCAAAAGCGCCGTTTACGCAAGGCAATCCGCAGCTGGCGGTAACCGCCTATGATAATGTAGCCGCTTATTGGGGTTCAACACACGAGGAAACCTGGAAGATAATCAAAAAGTATGATTTCCTTTCCGGCCTCTTCATCTGGACGGGCTTTGATTACATCGGCGAGCCTACACCATATCCCTGGCCCGCCCGCAGCTCGTATTTTGGTATTATTGATCTGGCCGGTTTCCCTAAGGATGTTTATTATATGTATCAAAGCGAGTGGACAAACAAGCCCGTTTTGCACTTGTTGCCGCATTGGAACTGGAAGCCGGGGCAAATGGTAGATGTTTGGGCCTACTATAGCCAGGCCGATGAGGTAGAGTTATTTTTAAACGGCAGATCATTAGGAATAAAACGCAAACAGGGCGATGATCTGCATATAAACTGGCGTGTTAAATTTGAACCCGGAACGCTACGGGCCGTGTCGCGCAAAAACGGGAAGATAGTACTAAGTACCGAAATATATACCGCAGGTTCGCCGGCGAAGATCAGTTTATTACCCGATAAAACACAGATTACGGCTGATGATAAGGATATGAGTTTTATAACCGTAAAAATTTTAGATAATGCCGGTAATATAGTACCGGATGCGGAAAACGAGGTTAAATTCAATATTTCCGGCCCTGCCCGCATAGTTGGCGTTGATAACGGATCCCAAATTAGTATGGAACAATTTAAAGCAAACCAGCGGAAAGCTTTTCACGGTTTATGCCTGCTAATGATCCGGGCAAACAAAAGACCGGGCAATATTTTAATAAGCGCCACAGCTAATGGTTTAAAACAGGCACACCTGGTTTTAAAAGCCGTAAATTTACAATAGTTAATAATTATTATGAATGTTATTGCAACACTTAAACTCGTAAATAAGTGTTCAGGCCTGTTGTTTATTATATAAACTGGGTAGGTGTACAATACCATCAATAGTATCTATTATTAATACTGCCCCGGCTTTTTATAATGATTCCAAAAATTGTATATAATTAACTAACGCGACAAATGGGTTTTGTTGCAATATTATTAACCAAGAGACATTAATTATGATATATTAACACGATACCCTGTAGTTTTTTATCAGGAATAGTTGTTTTTGGAATGCCTGTTCAAATTGCGGTTTGCCCTACGCGCTTTGTGCGGTTTGCCCTTTCAGGTATCGCCTTTTGTATTCCAGCGGGGTCATATTGGTTACCTTTTTAAAATGCCTGTAAAAGTTTGATATATTATTAAAACCGCACTCAAAACAAAGCACCTCAGTTGGCAATTTATCCTCAATTAAAAAGCGGCAGGCATGGCTTATTCTTATCTCGGTTAAAAAATCGGAAAATGTTTTTTTCGTCATCAATTTAAAATACCTGCAAAACGAGGTGATGCTCAAATTGCTTATCGAAGCTATTTCCTGCAGGCTGATCTCTTTTTTATAATTGGTTAGCGTATAGGAGCAAACCTTATTCAAACGTATGGTATCCGATTCATTTGATTGGTGAAACTCATTGTGCGATAGGGTGATAGGGTCAAAGTCCTCATTTTCGGCCAGTATTTTAAGTATCGATAGTAATACAATTATCCTGTCGAGGTTATTGGCGTTCACAGCACGGTGCATTAATCTCTTCAACTCCGTATTAGCGCTGCCTTTAACAATGATGCCGTTTTTTGCTTTTTCAAAAAGTTTGGGTAATAAATACGCTTCGGGTAAGTTTAACAAATAGCGCCCCAGGCAATCCGGTAAAAAGTGGATCACAATTACCTCCACGTTAAGGCCCGAGTCGGGTTGAAAATATTCTTCTTTGCAGCGCCAGCAATGGGGCAGCTTTTCGCCCAGCAGTAATACTTCACCTGCCGAAAAGTTGCTGATATTATCGCCTATAAAGCGTACGCCTTCACCTTTTATAACATAATGCAATTCCAGTTCGGGATGATAATGCCATATACCCCTAAAGGTTGGTAAAATATCGTGGCGTATGCTGAATGAGTTTTGCGGTTTTACCGGAACTTTTAGAAAATGTGGCTTCATTTCGAACTAAAATAGGTTAATACAGCATCAAGTATGCTTTATTTATAATTGGTTATTCAGATTGCGGCTTTCTTAAAGGGGCGAAAGCAGGGCAATGCCGATTTTAAAGGTGCAATATAAATAAATTGTAGAATATACCAAAAGTAGTTATGTCAAGATTCTACAATAAGTTGATAAATACAGGTAATAATAGCAACCGCTAATGCTTGATATTTGTTAAAGTAGCCTTTGTTATACTCTTATAATAACTGCTCTGATATAAACCGAATAAATTATTAAATATTTTATTGAATTAGAGTTTGGGGTTGTGTTGAAAGCTTAATGAATGTTATTTATACAATTATTTTGCTCCAAACCAACTCCCCGATTTAAAATAAAATATTTCTGACAAATTTTTTAATAAGAAGATTTTTTAATGAAAATTATGAGAAAGTATTTTTTAATAGTTGTAATTGTAATGGGTTGTTTAACATTCGCCCACGCGCAGGATACAACCGCCAATCAGCAAAACGCTTACAACCAGGTAATTACTAAAAGAGCCCAAAAAATTGTTGATGCCCTTAATCTCACCGACTCGGCAAAGTACAAACGCGTGCAAAATATTATAATAGATCAGTATCACAGCCTGAGTAATATTCATGATACACGCAACGCGCAGGTTAAAACTATTAAAGCGCAGGTGCCTTATGATAAGGATAAGGCCAATACCCAGATAGCCGCTATTGATAGCGATGTTGATAAGCAATTAAATATACAGCACACCGCTTACTTGTACAAACTCGGCCAGGAACTTAATGGGCCGCAAATAGACCAGGTAAAGGATGAAATGACTTATAAGATATTACCCTTAACCTATAACGCTTATTTAGATGAGTTGCCCGCATTAACCGATGTTCAGAAATCACAAATTAAAACCTGGCTTGTTGAAGCACGTGAGCATGCCATAGATGCGGAATCATCAGAAAAAAAACATGCCTGGTTTGGCAAGTATAAAGGGCGGATAAATAATTATTTATCGGCACAGGGTTACGACATGAAAAAGGCCGGCGAAGAATGGCAGCAGCGAATTAAAGACAGATCGGAGCAGAAGGGATAATTATTTAGCAACCAAATAATCTAATCATATATAACCAATTTTAATTAACTTAAATTTTATGAGAAAAATTTACCTTTTATTTTTGGTACTGTTGTTACTCAGCAACGTACTAAAAGCCCAGAACAGAACCGTTACCGGTACTGTAACTGACGAAAAAAACGCACCCTTACCCGGAGTTACCGTCCAGGTTAAAGGAGGCCTCGCTTCAACCGCTACCGATGTTAACGGTACGTACTCCATTAAGGTTACCAACCTGCAAAATGTGGTGATCGGCGTTAAATTCCTGGGGTATAATTACCAGGAAAAAACATTAAAAGTGGGCGAAAAAAATGCCGATTTTAAAATGACGCCCTCAACCAGCGCGCTTGATGAGGTAGTGGTAGTAGGTTACGGTGTACAGAAAAAGGCAACCCTTACCGGCGCTGTAGAAACCATTGATGTAAAAAAGATCGAAGATATTCCTTCGCTTAATTTGGCATCATCCCTGGTGGGGCAGGTTCCGGCATTTGCTGTAACTCAGGATAACCGGCCAGGCCAACCGGCTACTATCACCGTTAGGAATCCTGTTCAATTTAATGGTGTTAACGGTAGCACTTCGCCCATATACATTATTGATGATATACAAAGGTCTGCTGCCGATTTTAACGCGCTCGATCCGAATGAGATTGAAAGTATATCGATTCTAAAAGATGCCGAGGCCGCCATATACGGTGTTAGCGGTGGAAATGGAGCTATATTAATTCGAACTAAAAAGGGCAAGAATGGTGCTCCTAAAATTAGCTTCAGCAGTTCATTCGGTACCGCGAATGCCCTTGAGTTGCCAAAAATGATGAGCGGTATTCAATTGGCTACCTGGATTAATGACTATACCCAGGGAGCGGAAGAATATAATCAGTCAACAGGTGCTCCTACAGGTAATACTATTAATGCTCAGGGATATATTAACGGGGTATTAACAAATAAAAGTTCGGCATGGTACGCGCCTGACGAACTGGCCTATATAGCCAACCCGGCTAATAATACCAATTTCCTTTCACAAGTGTTTCATGCTGCGGATAACGAACGCGAAGCACTAAATATATCCGGAGGTAGCGATAGAACAACTTATTTTATCGGTGCTGATTATGTTAATCAAAATTCAAACTTTTCAGGCGTAAACAGTAACAAATGGGGCGTTAGGGCCAATGTTGAAACTAAACCGGCTAAAGGTTTAACCGTAGATATGAACCTAAGCGAAGATCAAACCTATAGCAGGAGCTTTTGGTACAAAACGCACGGATCAACAGAAAGCCTTAACCAGGATGTGGCCACAGCACTTAGCTCCGAGCCCTGGATAAAACACGTTATCAATGGTTTTCCGGTTTACGTGCAATCATCCACATCATCAAATGATGTTGTAGATAACGTTTATATTCCTTTATACCAAGCCTCAAATAATTTTACACAAACGCTCAACTATGTTACAAATCTATTAGGAAAGGTATCTTATGATATTCCGGGCGTAAATGGTTTAACAGCAAGTTATACGTTTAACGATAATATTAATGCCGGCCTTCCCGAACAATACGGAACGAATTTTAATTATTATACATTTTCGGGCACCGGAAGTAACGACCATATTCCGGGCGGAACAATGAGTTTAACACCACACGCAATTGCCAATGGTGATTACTATGCCATAGATCCAAACTTTGAAAAGGCTTATCAAATGGATGCTGCCCTAAACTATCATAACAGCTTTGGCAAAAATAATATTAGCGCCTTAGGTATATATGAGCAATCGGCCAATAGCCTTAACGGGGTAATTACTAATTTCCCAACAACAATACCGGGCGGTTTACCCAACGGAAACTATACTACGGGCATAGCTACAGCCAATCAGTCAAACGGCGAGGTGGCCGAAGGTGGCGAAATATCATACATAGGCCGTTTAAATTATGATTATGCAGGCACATATATTGCGCAGGCTACATTCCGCAGAGACGGTACAACCAATTTTCCCCCCACAAAGCAATACGGTAATTTTGGTTCATTTTCACTTGGCTGGGTTATATCGAATGAAAACTTCTTTAAAAACTCTCCTTTAGCATTTGTTGATTTCTTGAAATTCAGGGCAAGCATAGGCGCCACCGGATCTAATAACACCGCAGCTTACCAATACTTGCAGCAATACAATACAACTTCCGGCAGCTCCGGGGGCCTTGTATTAAATGAAGCGGACAGGGGTACAGGTATAAAAGCAGCTACCATAGATAACCCGGATGTAACCTGGGATCATCAGACAAAAACTGATTATGGTATGGATGCGACGTTCTTAAAGAATAGGTTGGCACTTACTGCGGACTATTACTGGACACACGGTTACGATATGTTAGGCCCGCTAACATCAACCACACCATTTACGGTAGGTAATACGGTGCCAACCGAAAATTATGGTAGCGTAAATACTTTTGGTTATGAAATTACATTAAAATGGAAAGACCAGATCACGCCTGACTGGGGCTATAACATCACCACCTTTTTTAGCTGGAGCGATGATAAGATCCTGAAAGAAGATATTTCACAGGGACTGGTTGGTACGGCTCAGGATCGTACAGGTAAATCAGACGATGGCGGTGTTTTTGGCTATGAGTCATTAGGTATTATCCAGAACCAGGCACAGGCTAATCAAATTATTGCCTCAAGGGCAGCTGCAGCGGGCGGTGCTCAAAACGTTAAGATATTTGGTATGACCCCTCAGCCCGGTATGATAAATTATGCCGATTTAAATGGTGATGGCGTAATTTCGAACACCGATCTTTCTGATGAGAAATATTTATCCAATAAAGCAAATAACCATAATGAATTAGGATTTAATTTTGGGACTACTTATAAATCATTCAGTATTAATGTAGTTACCGGGATGAGCTGGGGTGGTACCGGGCAAATATCAGGTGCTGATATAAATGGTTTCAATGGTATAAAATACGATCCGACAGAAAATAAACCGGTATTCTGGGCCGATCACTGGACGCCTGAAAACACAACTGCCAAATACCCCGCACCGGTTTGGTATACCGATTATGATGTTACCAGCAATTTTTGGTTTGTTAGTTCTTTTAACTGTAACATACAAAACATTAACATAAGCTATACGCTGCCCGCTAAGTGGACAAAAGTAGTTGGTTTAGCCAGCGCAAGGCTATATGGTGTGTGTACCAACGTAGTAAGTTTATTTAACCCATATCCTGATCAGTACAAATATACATCTGGCAGTATTTTTACCTATCCGGAGCTTAGAACAATTTCACTTGGTTTAAATGCGTCATTTTAATTAGAAAAATCATGAAAAAAATATATATCATTATAATAGCGGTTGCAATGTCGGCGCTGCTATTTCAAAGCTGTAAAAAAGACCTTGAAAAACAGCCTGAAACAACTTTAACACCGGCAGAAACCTTTGGCGATTCAACAACTGCTTCATTTTACCTGAATACGCTGTACACAAATAACCTGCCCACCTGGTATAGTAATAGTGGTGGCGCTATTGGAAGTGTAGGCCCGAGTAGTTTAACAGAAGAAAATTCGGGCGGAAGCCCTTATACCAGCGGTGGTGTAAATATAAACACAGTAGGTGATATTGGCACGTCTAATTCAAACACCAACATCTATGGCAAAATATATAATATTAATGATTTTATAGCCGGTATGACAACCAGCCCTATAGCAGCACCTACTAAAAAGAGGATGATTGCCCAGGCTTTATTCTGGCGTGCCTACAGGTACTTTGAGCTGGTGAAACTTTACGGTGGTGTACCACTTGAAACTTCAGTGCTTCCGGTAGTAGGTTCAGCAGCAAAATTGAGTGATGATTTGCCAAGAAATACAACAACAGAAACATGGGCACGCATAGTATCAGATCTTGATACCGCTATTACCAATTTACCTGCAGAATGGCCGGTTGCTGGCGATTATGGATATATTACTAAGGGCGCCGCACAAGCATTTTTGGGCCGTGTGTTATTAACATGGGCCAGCCCTCAGTTTAATACAACAGGTGATGTTACACGCTGGCAAACAGCGCTTACCGTTTGTAATGCAGCTATCACCACACTTACAGCCGCAGGTTACGGCCTTTACCCCAAATGGGATTATACCATGTGGACAACAGAAGGTTACGGCTCGGCGGGTAAACCAAATAACCCCGAGGCGGTTATGGTTACCGAATTTACAACTACCAATGATATGAATGGTTCGTTCAATACTTATCCACAGTCGTGTATACCAAAGGCTTTGCTGGGCAGTGGTGGAAATAATCCTACCTGGACCGAAGTACAGGCTTTCCCGATGGCCGACGGGCATACCATTGCCAATGCATCAGCTGCATACCCATACAACCCTACGCTTTTTTATGATAACCGCGACCCAAGGTTCTATCAAACAATTGCTTATAACGGCTGTAGCTGGCCGCTCGAAGGGAACACATTAAACAGGTTATGGACGTATTTTTATTATTCAAATGCATCAAGTACAGCAGCTAGTACTACAGAAACAGGCGGCTCGTCAAGTACCGGGTTTTATTGCCGTAAAGCAATAGATCCTAACTTATCGGCAGCAAATCTTCCCTATGCCGGGACAGATTGGCAGGAGATACGTTATGCTGAAGTAATACTGAACCGTGCTGAATGCGCTGCCGAAACCGGCGATCTGACCACTGCTTATTCCGATCTGGAATCAATAAGAAAAAGAGCGGGTATTATAGCAGGGAGTGATGGTTTGTACGGATTGCAATCAGGCATGAACCAAACGCAAATGGTATCAGCAATTATGTATGAAAGGCAGATCGAATTTGCTTACGAAGGCAAAAGATATTGGGATTTAAGAAGAAGGATGTTGTTGGAACCTACGCTTAATGGTACATACAGGCAAGGTTTAACCATTACACTAAACAGTATTGGTACCGGAAAAGATTATTTAAATGTGGTGCAAACAAATGGACTAACATTACGTGATAATTTGGCAACTGCTTCATTAGATAGTGTTTATATAAACTATTTTATGGGTACAACCGCTAAACCAGGCATAACAACAAAAAATTTGGATACTTCGCCAATAGCGTATCAAACTGCTGATTATTTCTTTGGGATACCTCTTGCAACTATGCAAAGCGACCCTAAGATACTGCAAAACAATACTTGGGGTGGGCCTTTTAACCCACTTCAATAAAAATAAAGGGCAGGTTTAGGCTTGCCCTTTATTTAAAATAAGAATAACAACAATTTAAATATGAAAAAAAGGACAGGTTTAATTTTAGTAGCGGCACTTGGCTTTGCCAGTCAGGCATTTGCTCAATATCCGCAGGTGCCTAAAAGCGTGCAGGCCGAAAGTGATTCGATGATGGCAAAGGCAATGCGGCATTCAGATTCTGCCTGGGCCATAGCTTACCCTATTGTTCAGGCCGATATGCGCCGGGGAAAAGTTTATGTTCCATGGGCGGCAAGGCCAACAGATCTGCCGCAGGCAAAAATACCTGCATTTCCGGGTGCCGAAGGTGGTGGTAAATACAGTTTTGGCGGCAGGGGCGGTAAAGTATATGTAGTTACCAGTTTGGCCGATGATGGCCCCGGTACCTTACGCTGGGCCTGCGAGCAGGGCGGCGCACGCATAGTTGTATTTAACGTGGCCGGTATTATCCATATCAAATCGCCCATAATTGTACGCGCGCCATATATTTCCATCGAGGGCCAAACAGCTCCCGGCGATGGCGTTTGTGTTGCCGGTGAATCGTTTTGGGTAAATACACATGATGTAG
>Ga0302303_10002057_pt1 | contig 12485 bp, 10 predicted proteins | sample III_Palsa_E2_1_FD_194542 | JGI IMG/M metagenome (GOLD analysis project Ga0302303, IMG submission 194542) | Peat permafrost microbial communities from Stordalen Mire near Abisko, Sweden - III_Palsa_E2_1 | ecosystem: Environmental > Terrestrial > Soil > Palsa > Peat permafrost | place: Sweden... | reverse complement strand
CCCTGCTCCTGGGCTACGACCACCTCGATCGCTTCGACGACTGGTACCAGCGCGCCCGCCGCCTGCTACGGACCCCTCCTTCCACTTAGCCGCGCAAGTTCCAGTACCCCTCAGTAACTTTACCCACACTCACCATATGTTTACTCACTGAGTACTTAAAACTAATAGAAGAACGTCGATATGATCCGCCGCACTATGTCTGCTAGTCCGCTGCTCGGTCTCGATTCGCCAATCGGCCCCGAATGCTTTGGCTCGCTCCTCGCACGGGGGCTGCCTCCCCGGCCTGTGGCGGCAGCTTCGAGCGCAATCTGAAATGCTCACCATCTTCACTACCGCCAAGCCCTTTCGCGGGCATTTCGAAATCATTCAGCGCAATGCGCTGAAAAGCTGGACGCTTCTTCATCCCGATATACAAATTATCCTTTTCGGCGATGACCCAGGCGCGGGAGAGATCGCGCGCGACCTGCGCATACAGCATCAGCCGTTCGCGTTGAAGACCGCCTATGGCGCCATGCGCGTCGATTACATGTTTGCCAGGGCGCAGGAACTCTCGCGCTTCAATCTCTGCTGTTACATCAATTGCGACATTATTCTTCTGCAGGATTTCTGCGCCGCGCTCCGGCGCACCGTGGCTGCCTATCCGCATTTTCTGATGGTCGGCCGCCGCTGGGACCTCGACATTACCGAGCCTCTGCCCTTCCATGCCCCGGATTGGCAGGCGCGCTTAGCACAGCAAGTTAGACAGTCCGCCAGACAGCGCACCCCGGACTGGATCGACTATTTTGCGTTTTCCCGCGGTGTCCTCGGCCGAAATCTTCCTCCCCTCGCAATCGGCCGTCCGTTCTGGGACAACTGGCTGGTTTGGAAGGTGCTCGCGGCCTCCAAACCAGTAGTCGATGCCTCTGAAGTCGTTCTCGCGGTGCACCAGAATCACGATTACAGCCACCATCCCCAGGGGGAAAAGGGCGTCTGGCACGGCGAAGATCAGCGGGTAAACTTTCAGTTGATTGGCGGTCATGGCCACCTGCGCACCATCGCCAACGCGCCGTACCGGCTCACGCCATCGGGATTTGCGCCAAACCGGCTTCACCGAATCCATTACTGGCTCACTCGAGGAAAGCACTTTGGCATTTTGGTCGTCACCAAATTTCAAAGTTACGTCTGGCACCCCATCCTCGATTTCACGCGGCCCCTACGCAATGCCGTGGGACTTCGCAGGAGCAGCATCGAGTGATCTTGCGCGTGTGCGGTATCCCTCACTCCCATGCCGACATCTCTATCGTTATGAGTAACCTACGCGCGTAATCTTTCGTCGGCACCCCAGACCGTCCAGCATCCCCTGCATACTTAAACCTTTTATAATCTATATGATTCGCGAATGTACCCTCCAACCCCTTTACTGTCTATATGTTCCATCATAACGTACCGGGGGTGGGTGGTTTCCCACGATTATGGTTAACCTCCCTCTTCCGTAGACCTCGCTTCGCCGTTCATTCCGCCGATCGCCAAAATTCCTGACCGAGCACTTTTGACTTTTCACCCGTAATCGCTATCGTCTCCCTTTCGGAAATTCCCCCCAACTTCCCGGAATGCTCTTGGAGAACTCACAATGAAACCGTTCGCAGCCCTGGTCCTCGCAATGATCGCAGCAATGCTTCCCTCCGCAATTCGCGCGCAACAGCCCAGCTCCAAGACGTATGTACTCAAGGCTGCGCGCATGTTTGACGGCAAGAGCAACGCCCTCGCGACCCCCGGTCTGGTCGTCGTCACCGGCGGCAAAATCACCGCCGTCGGCGCCGGCGCCACAATCCCCGCTGACGCAGAGGTCATCGATCTCGGCGACGCCACACTGCTTCCCGGATTCATCGACGCCCACACGCACCTCACCATGCAGTACCGCGAGGACTACACCAAAGCGATGCTCCAGAGCCTGCAGCTCACCATCCCGGAAAAGGCCATCGATGCCACCGTCAACGCGCGCGTCACGCTCATGGCCGGCTTCACCACCGTGCGTGACGTCGGCTCCGAGGACTATCTCGACGTCGGCTTGCGCAACGCCATCGACAAAGGCGTCGTTCCTGGACCGCGCATGCTGGTCTGCGTGCACGCCATCGGCGCCACCGGTGGTCACTGCGACGAAACCGGCTTTCGCGCCGGCGTCTTTGGCAAGGAGACTGGTCCGGAAGAAGGCGTCGTCAATGGTGCGGACCAGGCGCGCTACGCCGTGCGCCTCGCGCATAAGTATGGGGCGACCATTATCAAAACCTGCGCCACCGGCGGAGTTTTGTCGCTGGCGGATTCCGTGGATACGCCGCAACTGACGCAAGCGGAGCTGGATGCGATCGTTGACGAAGCGCATGCGTTGAGATTAAAAACGGCGGCGCACGCGCACGGCGCGGAAGGCGCGAAGCGCGCCATTCGCGCGGGGATTGATTCCATCGAACACGGCTCGTTTCTGGATGACGAAGCCCTGGATATGATGAAACAGCGGGGCACGTACTACGTTCCGACGCTCATGGCGATTCAAGGACTTTCCGAGCAAATTGCGAAGGGCGTGGCCATCCCTCCGGCGATAAAAGTGAAGGCAGACTTGGCGATCGCCTCGTTGCACCAAACTTTTCAGAAAGCGCTGGCGAAAAACATCAAAATTGGATTGGGCACGGACGCAGCGGTTTATCCGCACGGGCGCAACGCGGAAGAGTTTCACCAAATGGTGGACTTAGGGATGAAGCCGGTGGACGCGCTGAGAGCGGGAACTTCCTCGGATGCGGACCTGCTCGGTTTGTCGGCGAAGATAGGAACTCTGGAAATAAACAAATTTGCCGATGTGGTCGCGGTTCCCGGCGACCCAATCCAAAATATTCGCCAGACGGAGCACGTCTTTTTTGTGATGAAAGAAGGCGTGATTTACAAAAACGATGGTGCCGCAAAGTAGCGGCGCCCTCCCGAGGTCCGCGTTTTTTCTTCAGTGTTTTTCGAAAGGCCTCAAGCCTCTAGCTTGAAGCGCGTGGAGGCCAGCCGATAAAGCCGGCGCCAGAGCAGGCGATTGATCAGCACCACCACCGCGGCCATGATCAGCGTAGAGGCCAGCAAAATATCAAAGCGGCCGGAATCGCTGGCGCTGGCGATGGTGCTACCGAGGCCGGGGACGGAAACGATGCGGCCCTGGAAATGAAAATATTCGGCGATGATGCTGGCGTTCCAAGCGCCGCCGGAAGCGGTGACCATGCCGGTAACCAGGTAGGGAAAAATTCCGGGGAGAATGAGGAAGCGCCAGCGGTCCCAGGAACCGAAATGAAAGATGTGCGCGGCTTCCTTAAGATCGGTGGGAATGGCCATGGCGCCGGCGATGACATTGAACAAGATGTACCACTGAGTGCCCAACAGCATGAGCAGCATGGCGGCGATTTCCAATCCGCCGCGCAGCCGAATCAGGAATAACAAAATTATCGGAAAGAGCGCGGTCGCGGGAATGGAAGCAGCCATTTGCGCCAATGGCTGCGCGATGCGCGAAAACTTTGGATTGGAGCCGATGTATACGCCTACGGGAACGGTCCACAGCGCGCCGAGGAGTAACGCAGCGTTGACCCGCAGAAAGGTCAACGCTGCGCTGCGCAGCAAATCAACGTAATCTTCCGGGTGCAATTGCGCAAGTTCCAGCGTGGCGTGATAGAGGGCCAAAGCCAGTCCCGCAAGGGCCACGCCGGCCAGGAAATATCCGAGCCATTTACGCGGTTTTCTCTGCTTCGGCGCGGAGAAGCTGGCGGCCGCGCGGCGCGCCCCGACGGCCAGCGACAGCGTGATCCAATTGATGAGCGGGCTGAGCAGCAGGCGATATAAGCGAATGACGATGGATGCCCGGCCGAGCAGGCTCAACAAGCTGGCCTGGGATTGACCGGCGCTTTCCACTTGCTCGAATTTGAATTTATCGGCCCAGACGATCACCGGGCGCCAAATCAATTGATCCAGTAAAACGATCACGGCAATCATGGCGGCCAGTCCCCATAGGATGGCGCGGGTGTCTCCATGGCTTGCGGCGGTTTGCAAAAATGAGCCCAGGCCGGGCAAACGGAAATCGCGTGGCCCAAGCACGAACATTTCGCAGGCCATCAGGAAAAACCAGCCGCCGGCGACAGACATCATGGAATTCCAAACAAGGCCGATGGTGGAGAACGGCAAATCGAGCTCCACGAAACGCTGCCAGCCGCTGAAGCGATAGATGATGGCGGCTTCGCGCAATTCGCGCGGCTGCGTTTTCAGCGAGGAGTAAAAACTGAAGGCGATATTCCAGACCTGTCCGGTGAAGATCAAAAGGATGGAGCCAAGTTCGACGCCGATCTGGCTGTGCGGGAAAATAGCCACCATGGCAAGCATGACGCCGGGCAAAAAGCTGAGCACCGGAATGGACTGCAGAATATCGAGCAACGGGACCATCACCACTTCCGCACGGCGCGATTTCGCGGCGATGTATCCGTACGCCAGCGCGAAAAGCAAACTGAGCACGTACGCAACGCCGATGCGCACGAGAGAATAGAGGGCGTAAAGCGGAAGAATGCGGGGGTCTTGAGAGATGTGCGCTTGCGCGGTTACCGGGCCAAGCCAGGAACGCCCGATGGCGTAAACGCCGTAAATGGCGGCAAAAATGAAGAGGAAGATGGTGATGTCGATCAGAAAAGCGAAACTCCAGCGCGAGCCGGCGGGCCGCTGCTGAGCGGGCGGAATCGGCGTGGTTGATTGCGGGACGGTCGCGGTTAAGGGCAAGGGCGATCAAACCTCGGTAAGCGTCAGCTTGCCGGTAGCGGCGTCGTAGTCAAACAATTCGGCGTAACGGCCCCACTGGATGGCGGTTTCCAGCTGCCGGCGCGCTTCATCCTCGCTGAAGTGCTCGTCGAGCAGGTCGCGAAAGAATTCGTCGGAAAGAGTGCGGTCGGCCTTGGCTTTGAGAGATTGCTCCATCTGGCGAAGCAGGGGGACATTGGCGAGGGCGGCTTTGCGAAAAATGGCTTTGCGCGCCTGAATATCGGCTTGGGCAAACTGCAGGCCCAAGGGAGTGATGATGGCATCGCCTTCTTCGACACGCAGCATACCGAGGAGCGAGGAAGTGTCCACCGTAGGAAGCAGGGCGTCGACCTCGAGACTGAGCTCGCCCGCGAGTTTATGCAGATCGATGCGTCCGCCGAGATCGGCGAGAATTTCCAGAAGTCCGGCGGCGCCTCCAGGACGCGTGTGCGGAAGCATCATCTGTTTGTGGGCCACGGGTTTTCCGGCGGCGCTTCCCGAAGCCGCGGTGACAAAGGTGTGCTCGTCCGGGCGAGTGAGCACGCGGTAGATATCGTCGACCAGAGAGATAAATTCGGGGGCCTTGCGGTCGCGGGGATGAGGAAGGGTCACGGTGAAATCGGCGTGGATGTGAGCGGGATTGCGGCCGAGAACGATGATGCGATCAGCGAGGATCACGGCTTCTTCGATATTGTGCGTGACGATGAAAATGGCGCGAGTGGGAATTTTGTGTTCCAGCCAGAGCTCAAGAAGTTCGCCGCGCAGAGTCTCCGCGGTGAGAACGTCCAACGCGGAAAAAGGTTCGTCCATAAACAGGACTTCCGGTTCCACAACCAACGCGCGAGCTACGCCAACGCGCTGCTTCATGCCGCCGCTCAGCTCCTTGGGATAGGCACTTTCAAAACCATCGAGACCCACGGCGTCGATAATGCGCAGGGCGCGTTTGTGGCGCTCGATGGTGGGCATGCCGCGGGCTTCCAGCGGGGCTTCGACGTTTTCGAGAACGGTGAGCCACGGGAAGAGGGCAAAACTTTGAAACACAATAGAGACGTTGGGGTGTTCGCCCCGCACGGGTTGGCCGTGCCAGAAAACTTCTCCGGCGCTCGCCGGCGAAAGGCCAGTGAGCATCCGCAGCAGGGTGGATTTGCCGCAGCCTGAGGGGCCGAGCACGGCGATGATTTTGCCGGGGTAGACGGCGAGGTCGGTGGCGGAGATGACCTGGATGCGGGTGCCATCGGGCTGAGGATAGAATTTCTCGAGTTTCCGGGCTTCGATAATAGGCTCGGTGTCGGCGAGCTTCGGCGCGACGGTGGTGCCGGGGGTCATGTTCGCGGTGCTCATGAGAGCGTGTATTATCGCTCAACTGCGTGGCGGGCGAACAGCAGGGATGCGCAAGGAGCGCGTCGCTGCCCGTTGGTTACCCGGTTTGTTACTGAGACATGAACATCGTGCGACCGCGCACACAAGCAGGATGAGAAGGAAGGAATGAGCGAAGATTTGGGCACGCTGATTGTGACGGGCGGCAGCCGCGGCATCGGCGCCGCGATTTCGCGCATGGCGGCAGCGCGCGGCTACGCGGTAGCCGTCAACTATCAGTCCGACCAGGCTTCCGCGAACGCGGTGGTGGAAGAAATTCAGCGCAATGGCGGGCGCGCCGCGGCAATTCATGGGGACGTGGGGGTGGAAGGAGACGTTCTCAGATTATTCGAAACCGCCGAAGAAACGCTTGGCTCGCTTTCCGCACTCGTCAACAACGCCGGCATTACCGGGGGATTTGCGCGAGTCGATTCCGTGAAGGCCGCAGTGCTCGAACGCCTAATGGCGGTAAACGTGACCGGCGCGATTCTTTGCGCGCGTGAGGCGGTGAAGCGGCTCTCCACCAAACATGGCGGTCGCGGCGGCGCGATCGTGAACATCTCTTCTCGTGCGGCACAATTGGGCTCGCCGGGCGAATGGGTGCACTACGCCGCATCGAAAGCCGCGATTGACGCGCTCACGATCGGCCTTGGCCGGGAGGTAGCCCAGGAAGGAATTCGTGTGAACGCCGTCGCTCCGGGCCTAGTGGAAACGGACATCCATGCTGCGAACGGCGATCCCGGACGTCTGGCACGTTTGACGCCGACGATTCCCATGGGCCGCGCGGGCACGGCAGAGGAGATCGCGGAAGCGGTTCTCTGGCTCCTCTCGCCGGCGGCTTCCTTTGTGACCGCGACCATCCTCAATGTGGGCGGTGGCCGCTAACGCGGTGGTGCTCTGGATGGTGAAGTGAGCCCACAGTGTAGAATTGTTTACGCGATGCGGCAGGCCGGACGTTTTGACCGGGCACGAGTTGCGTTAGAAACGCCTGCGGTTGAGGACCAGGGATTGCGGGCAACGTCGATTCCAACCATCCAGCAAAGTGAGTGCGTGCAAAATAATCCGAAGATCGTTCCGTCGAGAAGCGAGTGGATCCAGGCGGTGGGGATTTGCCTGGGGATTGCGCTGCTGGTGGTGACGCCTTTTTTCGTGCAGGGACTGGCTTCCGGGCACGATTTCGAGTTTCATGCAGCGTCCTGGCTGGATGTGGCCGGGCAATGGAAGGAAGGGATTCTTTTTCCGCGGTGGATGGAGTGGGCGAATCAAGGGTTCGGGGAGCCGCGATTTATATTTTATCCGCCGCTTTCGTGGATGCTGGGTGGGGCGCTCGGTTCGGTGATGCCGTGGAATGCCGTGCCGGTGGTGTTTATCGTGCTGGTGCAGACGATCGCGGGATTGTGTGCGTTTGCGCTGGGGCGCGCGGTGACCTCGCGAGGCGGGGCGCTTTTCGGGGCGGCCTGTTACGCGGCGAATCCTTATGCGCTGCTGGTGGTTTACATGCGGAGCGATTTTGCGGAGCAACTGGGGACGGCGTTTCTTCCGTTGTTGCTGCTGCTGGCGTTGCGGGTTAGCGGGATATTGCGCGGAGGACCTGAAGAACCTCGGGAGGGTTCAAATCTTGCCGAGACGGGGCGCAGCAGTTCCGCGCCCCTAGAAAAGCGAAATCGCCACCTTGTTTGGTTCGCGGTGGTGTTTGCGGTGGTATGGCTCGCTAATGCGCCTGCCGGGGTGATGGCCAGCTATGCGATGGCGCTGGTGTTTGCGTGGGCTTCGCTGAGCGCGAAGTCCTTTGTGCCTGGTTTGCGCGGCGCGGCGGGATTGGCGCTGGGATTGGGGCTCGCGGCATTCTATGTGATTCCGGCGGCTTACGAGCAGCGGTGGGTCAGCATCGAGCAGGTGGTGGGTCCGGGGCTGCGGCCGGTGCAAAACTTTTTGTTTACGCTGACCGAGGATCCGGAGCATAACTGGTTTAACTGGATCGCCTCGGGAGTGGCGATTCTGCTGGTGGTGGTGACAGGCATTGCCGCGGTGCTCGGGCATCGCAAGCCGATTCCGAGGGAGGCTGCGGGAACGCGAGAGAAGCAACAAGAAAAAAGCTGGAACGCGGTGCTGGTTTTGGCCGCAGTGGTCACGCTGCTGATGCTGCGGATCAGTAATGTGGCCTGGAGCTTGCTGCCGAAACTGAGATTCGTGCAATTTCCGTGGCGATGGATGGTGGTGCTGGGGGCGTGTTACGCGTTTTTTCTGGCGTGCGCATTTGGGCAGTCACGGCGCGGATGGATTTTGATTGCGGCGGCAGCGGCCTTGAGCATTGGGACCGCGGGATTGCTGATTCCGCAGGCCTGGTGGGATACGGAAGATCTACCGGCGCTGCGGGCGGCGATGGCGAACGGCACCGGATTTCTTGGAACGGATGAGTACGATCCGCGCGGCGATGATCACTATAGTTTGGCGGCGAAAGCTCCGCAGGCCGTGGTGCTGAACGCGGAGGATGCCGACGATCCCGCGCCGAAAGCGGATGTGACCGTTGAGAAATGGACGGCTGAAGAAAAAAAATTGCGGGTCTCGTCAACCGAGCCGGCACGCGTCGCACTACGGCTGCTGGACTATCCGGGTTGGCGGGTACAGGTGAATGGACAGCGAGTGACGCCGCAACACCCGGACGAAACTACGCAGATGCTCGTCGCGGTAGGGGCCGGAGAATCGATTATTTGGGCGCGGTTTTTGAGGACAGGAGATCAGACTCTGGGCATGGTGGTGACACTGATCAGCGTGGTCATGGCGATAGGAATTTTATTTTTGCCGCGGCTCCGAAACTACCGAGCTTTGCAGCATGTTCACTTTTAGCGGGTCAAATAAATTGTCGACCGGGAGATTAAATTTATGACGCAGAAAAGAGTTTTGAAATACTTGGTGGCGGTGATGTGTACGGCCGCGAGCTCTCCCATGATGGCGCAGAGCAATCTTGAACCTCCGGCCGGCCAGCAGGCGGTTCTTACCGTGAAGGGCGAAGGCGTGCAGATTTACGCTTGCAAGAATGTGGCGGGCGCTGCGCAGTGGGTTTTTCAGGCGCCCGAGGCAAAATTGTTGGATGCTGCGGGCAAAGAAATTGGGACGCATGGGGCTGGGCCGATCTGGAAGAGCGCGGACGGAAGCCTGGTGAAGGGTCAATTGGTGGCGAGCAACAAGGCTCCCGAGGCCGGCGACATTCCCTGGTTATTATTGAAAAGCAGCGGTCATGAGGGGGACGGGGTGCTGAGCAAGGTTGAATATATTCGGCGATCCGAGACGCATGGCGGAGTAGCGCCGAGCAGCGGTTGCGACAGCGGACATTTGGATGCCACGGCGCGAACAGCGTATTCGGCGACGTACACGTTTTATGCTTCCAAACCGTGAGATCTTGACGGCCGGGCGCTGAGGCTTGGAGCATCGAAGAAGAACTTAGAGGGAAGAACTTACAGGCCGGTCTGAAGACCGGCGCCTACAAAAGCAATACCCTCAGCGACGATCGACGGCCGGGTGGCGAATGTCCTGGCCCTGGACGATGTAGATTACGTCTTCGGCGATGTTGGTGGCGTGGTCGCCGATGCGTTCGAGGTTTTTGGCGACGAGAATCAATTCAAAGGCGGGAAAAACCACGCTGGAATCGCCCATCATGTAGGTGAGGAGTTCGCGGAAAATCTGATCGCGGTAGTGGTCGACCTGATCGTCGCTGGCGAGGACCTTTTGCGCGAGCTCGACGTCACGGCGCACCACGGCGTTGAGGGCTTGCCGGACCTGTTCTTCGGCCAATTCACTCATGCGGGGCAGGTCAACGTAGGGCTTTACGCGCGGGTGACGCAAGATGCGCAGTGCGCCTTGCGCGATGTTAACGGCCTGGTCGCCGATGCGTTCGAGATCGTTGTTGATGCGCGAGACGGCCAAAACGAAGCGGAGATCGGCGGCCATCAACTGGTGCAGCGCGAGGAGTTGCACTACGCGGTCATCAATTTCCAGCTGGAGTTCGTTGATGGCGGACTCTTCTTCGAGAGTGCGCTTGGCGAGGGCTTCGTCGGAGTCCAGAACGGAGTGCACGGACTGGTGGACGGCGCGCTCGGCGAGGCTGCCCATCCAGAGGAGGCGCTCTTTGACTTCGTTGAGATCTTTTTCAAAATGCCGTTCCATGGCGTCCTTCCTGTGATTCCGCTGGTGCCGATTTGGTGATGTTGCAAAAAGCCGAGTCCCCGCTGCGCTCGGAATGACAGAAATTAAAATTTACGTACAGCTGAGCGTAGCGCATTTTTTGCGCGGCGGAGAAAAAATCAACCAAAGCGCCCGGTGATGTACGCCTCGGTACGCGGATCCGTGGGCGTAGTAAAGAGATGCGGCGTGGGGGTGAACTCGATGAGCTGGCCGGTGAGCAGAAAGGCGGTGTAGTCGCTGACGCGGGCGGCTTGCTGCATGTTGTGGGTGACGATGGCGATGGTACAAAGATCTTTAAGCTGGACGAGAAGTTCTTCAATTTTGGCGGTGCTGATGGGGTCCAGCGCGGAGCAGGGCTCGTCGAGCAGCAGGACTTCGGGTTCGACAGCGAGGCCGCGGGCGATACAGAGACGCTGTTGCTGGCCGCCGGAAAGTTCGTAGGCGGACTTGTGCAGGTGGTCCTTCACTTCATCCCAGAGCGCGGCGTGGCGAAGGCTCTTTTCGACGGCGTCGGCAAGAGTGAGTTTAGAGCCGTTGATGCGCAGACCGTAGGCGACGTTGTCGAAGATGGATTTGGGGAAAGGGTTGGGGCGCTGAAAGACCATGCCGACGCGGCGGCGGAGCTGCGTGACGTCTTGCGCGAGAATGTTTTGATTGTCGAGCAGGATTTCGCCTTCGAGGCGCGTGTGGCGCACGGTTTCGTTCATGCGGTTGAAGGTGCGCAGGAGCGTGGACTTGCCGCAGCCAGAAGGGCCGATGAGGGCGGTAACTTTGTTGGAGGCGATGCCCAGACTGATGTCGAAGAGCGTTTGCTTGGGCCCATAGAAAAAATTGACGTGCGAAACGGTCATGCGCATGGAAGCCGCGGAGGGCATTTCGCGGCTGGGAAGTGAACCGCTCGGGGGAGCTATGTTTACGGGCAAAGGCGACCTCACAGAAGCGTTCATCGTTATTACGTCCTTGGAATCGAAACGCCGCGCGCGAGGATGGCGCGGGCAATAATATTTACAACAAGAATCAGGCCGAGAAGAACCAGACCTGCGGCCCAGGCCTGACGATGCCAGTCGTCATAAGGAGAAATGGCGTAGGTGTAAATCATCACCGGGAGCGAGGCGGTGGGCTGTCCCCAACCGGGACTCCAGAAGCGGTTGCCGAAAGCGGTGAAGAGGAGCGGAGCAGTTTCGCCGGCAACGCGAGCGAGGGCGAGCAAGATGGCGGTGATGATGCCGCGATAGGCAGCGGGCACGATGACGGAAGCGATGGTTTTCCATCTGCTGGCGCCGAGAGCCATAGCGCCTTCGCGGAGGGCGCCGGGGACGGCCTGGAGGAATTGTTCCGTGCTGCGCAGCGTGATGGGAATCATCATGAGCGCCAGGGCGAAGGAGCCGGCAAGCGTGGAATAGTGTTTGAAGGGCAGGACGACCAAGGCGTAAGCGAAGATACCGATGACGATGGAAGGCACGCCGTTTAGCAGGTCAGCGGCATAGCGCACGATGAAGGCGATGGCGCCGCCGCTGAACTCAGCGAGATACACGCCGCCCAGGAAACCTACCGGCACACCGATGAGCGAGGCGAGTAAAAGAAGCTTGGCGCTGCCGACGATGGCGTTGGCCATGCCGCCGCCGGATTCGCCGACGGGCGTGGGAAGCTTGGTGAAAAAGGCCCAGTTGATGGAGGTGCCGCCGTGATAGACGAGATAGCCGAGGATAAAAAATAATACGGAGACGGTGATCAAGGCGGCGAGGCCGGTCATGCCGAGCATGAAGCCGCTGACGAATTTGCGATAGCGCAGACGGGCGGTCATGTGCGCCCCATTTCGCTGCCGCGTTGCGCGGTGAGGACGATGAGCAGGCGCGCGAGGCCGTTGAGGACGAAAGTGAGGATGAAGAGGACTAAGCCGAGCTCGATAAGCGACTGCAGATACAGATCGCCGGTGGCTTCGCTGAACTCGTTGGCGATTACCGCGGCGATGGAATAGCCGGGGGAGAAGAGCGAAGCGCTAATGGTGGGGGTGTTGCCGATGACCATGGTGACGGCCATGGTTTCTCCGAGGGCGCGTGCCAGCGCCAAAAAGATGGAGCCCATGATGCCGGTGCGGGCGAAGGGCACGACGACTTTCCAAGTGGATTCCCAGTGCGTGGAACCGAGGGCGAGGGCCGCTTCACGCT
>Ga0302303_10002047_pt1 | contig 12526 bp, 9 predicted proteins | sample III_Palsa_E2_1_FD_194542 | JGI IMG/M metagenome (GOLD analysis project Ga0302303, IMG submission 194542) | Peat permafrost microbial communities from Stordalen Mire near Abisko, Sweden - III_Palsa_E2_1 | ecosystem: Environmental > Terrestrial > Soil > Palsa > Peat permafrost | place: Sweden... | reverse complement strand
TCGAGATCGGTGCGCCAAACATTGCGCCCATCTACAACACCGGCATTCAGCACCATATTTGACGGGAAGCCATGCGCCCCAAGTGTAGCAAGGTTCCCTTCACGGCCGCGGACGAAGTCGAGTCCAAGTCCAAATACAGGCAAGGAGGACAAACTTTGGAAGTACGGAGCGACATGTCCGTAATAGGTTTGAATCAGGATATTGACGTTCTCAGACGCGAGCGTCTCGTAACATTTGGAGAACGCGTCTAACTCAGTTTCGGAGAGGTCCCCGACGAGGGACGGTTCGTCTATTTGGACGAAGGCGCGCGCGCCTGCCACTCCCTCCCGCCCTAGATCGCGCAGGATGGACGCATAGAGAGGCGTTAGCTCCTCAAGACGCTGGACAAGAGCAGAACCAGACAGACGGGCGAGCTTCAGAAACGTGAACGGTCCAAGGACAACTGGTTTGGCCGCGCTGCCAACGAACTCTTTCCCCGCCCGATAGGACTCAGCCACAGAGTTAGATGTCAGAGTAAAGGACTTCGGGAGCTCGGGGACGAGATAATGGTAGTTGGTGTCGAACCACTTCGTCATTTCGCAGGCCGGAACGCCGTCACGCCCGCGGGCCATGGCGAAGTACAAGTCGGTGCCGGTTTGGCCGGACCATTTGTTGAACCGATCGGGGATACAGCCGAGCATAATGGACGTATCCAGCACATGGTCGTACAGACTGAAGTCTCCACATGGGACGAAGTCCAGCCCGGACTCCGCTTGCACGGTTAAGCGTTCAGCCCGAAGATTCCCGACGCCTTCCGCGAATTGTGCGGGCGAAATACTGCCTGCCCAGAAGCCTTCCAGCAGCTTTTTATAGGTTCGCCCAGTTCCAACACGTGGATAGCCAGGAATAGAGGTTAAATATTGGGCAGCCGAATTGGGTGATGTGAGATTGGTTGCTAAAGAAGATGGTGTCAAAGCTGTTGCTCCTCTCGGTCTTTCGGGTTCATCCTGCCCAGGGGAGGGAGGCATGACAGCACGAAATGATCCCGATAACTGGGAGCACAGCCGTAAATCACACCTTTTCTCGCGAAGGGCGCTACGTGGTCAGTTCGTGTTGGGCATTCGGGCTAGGCATAAGCCATTACCGCTGCGCGACAGCGCCGGAATTGCTCAGAGATTGAGCGCACCGGACATTCCCCATGTTTCAGCCGTACCACGACAGTACGGCACACGAACAAATATGTAGTTAAGTCGGGGGCAATGTTAGCATAAGATCTCCGGGCCTGTCAAGAGGATTCAGATTTGTTTTGACTTGTTGTCTTCATCCGCCGTTAATAACTCCTCACTACAATGGAAACGTAGGAGCAATTTTTTTGCCCATCGTTTTCTAAGTAATGAGGAGTATGTCATGAAAAAAACAGGAGATCTTGAGATTCTGCCGTCACGCCGGCAAGTCTTGCTTATGGGGGCTACGGGACTGATAACGCTCGTTGGTTTTGGAAGTAAGCTCGCGGGTGAAGTGTTTGCGGAAAGTTCGACGTCGCACGGTTCGACGCCGGCGCTTGAGGAGGGTCCCTACTGGGTGGACGAAACGGGTAAGGCCTTCCATCGGTCCGACTTGCGGGCCAATGTAGACGGTACCAATGTGCAAAAAGGTTTGCCGCTGCACCTGAGTCTTAAGGTTTCCCAGGTAACAAAGGGCGGCTTTTCTCCAATGCCCCATGCCTTTGTTTATCTCTGGTGCGCCAACGCGCTGGGTGACTATTCCGACGAAGACCAATTGGACAGCGCCAATGACACGTACCTGCGCGGCTATCAGGTGACTGACGGCGAGGGTCAAGCACAGTACCTTATGATTTATCCCGGCTGGTATGGAGGCCGGACCGTACATATCCATGCTCGTGTGCGGACTTATCCGAATCAAGATCCGACCCGTAAACCGCTCCACGATTTCGAGACGCAGTTCTTTTTCGATGACGCAATCACCGACCAGGTGTTTTCAAAGGTGAGCCCGTACAATCAGCGGGAAGGCCGCGATACCGTCAACAACACCGATCATGTGTATACCGGCAGCTCGCTCGACGGCACGCACGGGCAGAACAGCGGCGCTCTGACGAAAGTCCAGATGGCGGAAGATACAAGCCACGCTACGGCGTCGTTCCATATGATTCTGGATCTCTCCAAGCACGCCCAGGTTGGCGGAGGCTTTGGAGGGCCGCCGCCTGGAGGGTACGGAGGACAGCTCCCATACATCTATAATGATGGGCCGCCTCCGGGGGTTATGGATTAGGTCATCAGAATCACTCGTCGAAGTACGAGAGCAGGCTGCCTTCCGCTGCCCATAGCTCATCGAACATGGATCGGATTTGGTTGAGCGAGCACACGCTTCTGGTCAGCGGGTCCATGGCGCAGGCGTGGAAGGCGGCCTCGCGGTCCCGGTCGAGCGCGGCGCGTACGGCAAGCTCCTGCACGACGATGTTAGAGACATTAAGTGCTGCAAGCTGCGCCGGCAGCGGACCGACATAACAGGAATGCACGCCCTGGCTGTCTACCAGGCACGGAACCTCAACACAGGAACCGTAGGGCAAATTGGGAATAAGCCCTGCGTTCATTACATTCCCATGGAACCGATAGGCTTTGTCTGTAATCACGGACTGAATGATGCGCGATGCATATTCATTGGAAGCCGTTAACTCTGGAACGCCTTCGCCCTCGGACCATTGGTGAGGCTTTGCCGGCTCCTCGGAAACCTTGCGCGCACGCAGGCCGAACTCGTCCAGAAGCTCTTTGGTTCGACGGAAGTAAGGGTGATATTCTGAGCAGTGCGCCGTCGATTCCGTGACGAAGTATCCGAAATGCTTGAACAGCTCGAAGCGGACGCTGTCTTTGGCGACGGCTTCCGGATTGTTAAGAAGCTCGCGAAGTTGTGGATAGAGATCCTTGCCGTTGTGCTCCAGCTTCAAGTACCAGGCTTGATGATTGATGCCCGCGCAGTGATACGTCATCTCGGAATCGGGAATGCCCAGATACCGCCCCAGTTCGGAGATGGTATTTTGTACGCTGTGGCACAATCCGACATTCGCAATTTTCGAGCCTTCCGAGTGCAGCCAGGTCAGCATGCACATCGGATTTGTATAGTTTAGAAGAAGCGCGTCCGGGCACAACCGCTCCATATCCTTGCAGATGGCAAGCTGTACAGGCGCTGTACGCAGGAAGCGAAAGATCCCGCCGACGCCGATTGTATCCGCAACGCTCTGTTCGACGCCGTACTTCGCCGGGATATTGACCTCGACGGTGAAGGGATATCCGGAATAAGCCGGACCGCCGGCCGCGATGCTGGTTACGAGAAAATCCGCGCCTTCCAGAGCTTCGAGCCGCTCGGCCGTACCTGTAACGCGCGCCGGCAAATTATGCCCGTCGATAAGTCGCTGGACGTAACTTACAACACCCTCAAGGCGCTCCTGATTGATGTCACAAAGAGCGATATGGGCATCCTGTAGTTCTGGCAACGCGAGAACATCTCGCGATAGTTTACCGCCGAAGTGACTTCCCGCACCAATAATTGCAATCTTGGTCATTTGTTGTACCTCTGTAAATCATGCTGGCGACCTCAAGAACGTTGTACGTATCACAGCGCTCTTGTAAAGATTGTGTTCCTGTTGCCGGGAATCCTCTTCAATTTTTAATGATTATCGTCGTCGCGGGATTTAAGGCTCTTGGGCAGCGAAGGAATAACGATGGCGCCTTGTGACTGCAGGTGTTTGTCCTGGTGCTCCTTAAAGAAGGTATACCAATAATAGGCAACTACGATCAGAGCGGCCAGGTCGTAAAGTTCGCCACCGACGGGAATCATATCCATGGGTGGAACCATGGCAACAGCCGCCGCTGTCATACCGACGCGCTTCCCGAAACTCAGGACGAGATCCCTGATGGGACTGTTCGGGAGCGCCATGAGAATGAGTAGAAGAGCAATGAGTCCGGCGACACAAAGCACCAGCACTTTCATAAAGCTAAAGAAGGCTTCCATCTCTATTTCCTTTCAGGACTATCTACGGTTTTAGCAGATGTCTTGGGATGAAAAACGTCGCCGCTACTCAGCATATCAATGAACTTATCGATGCGCGCGGACCTGGTTTGCGGCTTCACCGCTGTATGTATTCGGTACAAAAACGAGTATCTATTGGCGCTGTCGAGGCCCGCGAAGAACTGGGCTGCCCGGGGGTGTTTATCCAGAGCGGCTTGAAAGTCTTCCGGCACCGTGATTGTGGACTGCCCGACATAGGCCGCGTCCCATCGTCCATCTTCCTGCGCCGCACGAACGTGAACCAGACCGGAGGGCTCCATCAATCCCCGACCGATCAGATCTTCGGCGATATCACGGTTGATCTTCGACCAGGAGCTTTTTGGCTTTCGCGGCGTAAACCTGGTTGAATAACACGTGTCATCCCACTTGTTGATAAGCCCATCGATCCAGCCATACCGAAGAGCCCCTTCCCGAGCCTCTTCGTAAGTCATAGAGACGGTTAGTGAACCCTTTTTGGCGAACTTTACCCAAATTCCCGAGGAGGAAGATCGATTCGAATCCAGCCATTCCAGCCATTCGTCCTTCGAGGCAAAAAGATGGATGGGCAGACCCTTATGTAGTTCCAAGTGAGATAAAATCCTATTTTATTTCTATCTTTAGTGGAGGTCCAAACGGAACAGGCGCCATCTTGATATTAATCACTCCATCACGGTTTTTGGTGGACGCAGTCTTCTGCTTCGGTGACTTTTTCTTACTGGACATGGATACCCCTCCTACTTTACCTGGTGTCTGGTGAATACCAATACCCTTTACCGGATCCCCCTAACCATTTGTTCCACAATATCTATTGACTCGATGTGGTTTATGAGTTATAATCCCAAAAACTCCGACAAAAAAGATCGGAGACTATTTATGTCGGATAAAGAATGCTTAAGGAGTACTATTTGACACGCGCAACCTTGATCTCCCACTGTCCTTGCTTAGCAGGGACCGCCGGGCTTTTGCTTCTACTTTCCGGTTCACCGGTTAAGGCGACCCCACCGGTGGTAGCGCCTCCTCCGGAAACGACCACACAGACCAACCAACCGGGCCAGCCTCAGACAAACTCCGGCGGCTTTTTTCAGGGTCTATCACGGCGAAGCTATTTCCTGGGCGATCTGTGGGGACTGCGCAAGGAGCTTAGCAAAGAGGGCATATCCCTCAACATATCAGAGACCAGTGAGTTGCTGGGTAATGTTACCGGCGGTGTGAAGAAGGGCTTCGAATACGACGGACTGACTCAGCTCGACATGCAGCTAGACACGCAGCGCGCCTGGCAGCACCATGGCGGGACCATTAATGTCAGCGCCCTTCAGGTTCACGGGAACAATCTAAGCTCCAATAACCTGTATACATTACAGACAGCGAGTGGAATCGAAGCCGACCGGTCCACGCGACTCTGGGAATTGTGGTATCAACAGAAGTTTCTGCCGGAAGACAGACTGGATCTTAAGATCGGACAGCAGAGCCTTGACCAGGAGTTCATGGGAAGCCTGAACGCAAATATTTTCGTCAACACCATGTTTGGCTGGGCGATGGTTCCTTCCGCGGACCTCCCCGGCGGCGGACCGGCCTATCCACTTTCGGATCTTGGAATCCGACTCCGTGGGCGCCCGACGGATTCGATTACTTATCTTGCCGGGATCTACAACGGCAGTCCGGTGTCTAATAATAGCGGGGACCCCCAAGAGCGGGATTCGTCCGGAACGAGCTTCCCTCTCAATGGCGGGGTGCTGGCCATTGCCGAAGTACAATACGCCTATCCTTCGCTTGGCTCTCTGGTCTATAATCCTAAGTCTATTCCGCTTTCACATACTTATAAACTGGGGGCATACTACGATTCGGAAGAATTTGACGATCTGGAATACGACAATACTGGCGTGTCGCTCGCAAGCCCGAGCAGCACAGGCATCCCGGCTACTCACCGTGGCAACTATGGCGTCTATGGGGTAGTCGATCAAATGGTATGGCTCTCGCCGGACGATCCGGACAGATCGCTGAGCTTCTTTGCACGCGCGATGAGCCAGCCCCAAAGCGACCGCAACTTAGTTGATTTCAGCATGAACGCCGGCCTCGTTTTGCGCGATCCCATCCCACATATCCAGCGTGACGACGATACCTTTGGGATCGGAATGGGGTTTGCCAATGTAAGCAACAGAGCATCGGCGCTTGATAGAGACCAGGGCTTCTACACAGGTGATTACACGCCCATCCGAAGCAACGAAACTTTCGTTGAGGCTACGTATCAGTATCAATACACGCCGTGGTGCCAGATTCAGCCGGACATCCAGTATGTCTTTAATCCCGGCGGAGGAATCGCCAACCCTAACTCAATTGGGAACCGGGTGCAGGACGAGCTTGTGGTCGGCGTACGTCTGAACATTCTGCTTTAGAAAGGGCAACACGAATGGTACGTATAAATAAACTTGATCTTATTGCCCTGTCTCTGGTGATGGGGACATCGTTTGTGACCGCGCCTGTCGCTCAGGCGGGACAAACTCAGGGTTTTCTGGCCAACATACATAAGCACATTACGCTCACGTCGGCCGTGTCGGAAACAGGGGATTCGAATCCTTACGCGATCGTCGTTGCCCCGGTTTCCTCAGGTATCATCCAGGCAGGAGATGTCCTGGTGGACGACTTCAACAATACGTCGAATCTGCAGGGGACAGGCTCGTCGATTGTCGACTATAATCCAACTACGAAGAAGATCACTCTGTTTGCAAAGGTGCCGCAGAATCTTCCGCAATGTCCGGGCGGAGTTGGAATGACGGCGGCGATGACCATGCTCAAGAGCGGATGGGTGATCGTAGGCAGTACTCCCAGCACCGACGGGAGCACGCGGACCAAGGGAGCCGGCGGACTTCTGATGTTCGATTCCAACGGGCATCTCGTCGACACGTGGGCTGGTCCCAATATTAACGGCCCCTGGGGAAATGTCGCGACGATCGACAATGGAACGACGGCTAGTATATTTATCAGCATGGCGGGCTTCGGCGTGACCGGACAGGAGCCCCGTGACCCAAAGACGGGCTATCCGACAGTCGTAAACAAAGCGACCGTGCTTCGGCTCGACCTTTCCATTCCAGATGGAAAGCCGCCCGTAATAACTAACCAGACCGTAATTGCCGATGGATTTGGAGAGCGGACCGACAAGGACGCCTTCTTGATCGGACCAACAGGCCTGGCCCTTGGGGCCGACGGCACTCTGTATCTGTCGGACGCTGTAGGCAATCAGATCGTCGCAATCGCCGATGCGGCAACGCGCACGACCAGCGTAGGAGTAGGACGCACTGTGACAAAGGACGGTCTTCTGGCTCGTCCGCTCGCTCTGGTTATGCTGCCGAATGGCCATCTATTGTCGTGCAACGCCACAAACGGCGAGGTGGTTGAGATTGACCCGGCAACAGGACAGCAGCTTTACGCACAGTGGATCGATGCGGACCAGGCCCAATCGCCTCCAGGCAACGGCGATCTCTTTGGGATTGCTCTTACGCCGGACGGGACCGCATTCTATTATGTTGAGGACGATATGAACACGCTCATGGAGGCGAAAAGGTGAAGGAACAAGACAAAGGCAAATCAGGCCTGACCCGGCGCAACTTTCTAACTTTGACCGGCGAAGCGTTGGTTGCTGGCGGCACAGTTCTTGGCATGGGATCAGCGGCCGATGCCCTTACAGCAAAGCCGGCGCCTGCCGCTCAAAATAGCAAGATGGCGGCTGAACCGTTTTGGGGACAACACCAGGGCGGCATTCTGACACCGCAGCAGCGTCACACCTACTTTGCGGCTTTCGATTTACCGGACGCAAAGCGAGAGGATGTCATCGGACTGCTGCAAGAGTGGACCAATGCCGCCGCAAGAATGACAGCAGGACAGACGGCGAAGCCGTTCGCGCAGGATGCCTCCCAACCAGGACCCGACGGCGGGGAAGCGCTGGGCTTGCCGCCGGAGCGCCTGACTTTGACCTTTGGTTTTGGTCCGACGATGTTCGAGAGCGGCGGGCAGGACCGGTTTGGGCTGAAAAGCCACAGGCCGGAGGCGCTGGTGGATCTGCCCCATTTCAACGGCGACCAGCTGCTGGATACTCGCACCGGCGGAGACCTATCGGTACAGGCCTGTTCGGACGATCCTCAGGTCGCGTTCCACGCCGTTCGGGAGCTGGCTCGCGTCTCCTATGGCGCAGCTCAGGTCCGCTGGGTTCAAGCGGGATTCATGCCGGGGTACGGTCCGAACGAAACTCCGAGGAATCTGATGGGATTTAAGGACGGCACCAGCAACCCCGCTCCAGGCAATCCCCACGATATGGAGAAATACGTGTGGGTTGGACATGAAGGGCCGGATTGGCTGCAAGGAGGCAGCTACCTGGTGGTTCGCCGTATCCGCATGGCGCTCGAGCATTGGGACCGGATGTCCGTCGGCTTTCAGGAGCAGACAGTCGGCAGGCATAAATACTCCGGCGCGCCGCTGGGCAGCAAGGATGAGTTCGATCCGGTGGATCTGGACGCGAACGACAAAGACGGAAATCCTATTATCCCAGACAACGCCCACGTTCGCCTTGCCATGGCGGCAAGCAACGACGGAGCCCGGATCTTCCGACGGCCCTACTCGTACAATGACGGGGTGACCTTTACGTCGGAACGCTGGCCCCCGTGGCGTCAGGGTATGGAATACGACGCCGGGTTGTTCTTTGTGTCCTACCAGCAGGACCCTCGAACCGGGTTCATCAAGATCTTCGATCAGATGTCCAAGCTTGATATGCTCAACCAATTCGTAACCCACAACGGCAGCGGCATCTTCGCCTGCCCTGGGGGAGTAGCGAAAGGCGAGTATATTGGGCAGCGGTTGTTTAGTGGCTAGAGTCGGATCCACCAAACCAAGTGGCATGGTTTCCAGCCCTGGGGTAACCATGGGGCTTCATGCACGAACGCTATGTTTCAGGACATGGTTGCTCCAGGGCTCTAGAAACCATGCCACAAGAGCATGCTTTAGGGATATTGGCGGAGTCTCGCTACGTTAGCCGAATGATCGGCGGTGCTGCCTGTTCCGTTGATGACATGACCAATTGCTCCGGCACCTCCCAGGGATACGGTGGTCATGTCAAGAAATTGGACGCCGGACGTTTTGGGCGCTTCAATGGCGCTGTCCAGGGCAATATGCCGGTTGGTGAAGGCGCAGTAGACCCCTAGCCCCCACGCTTCATGGCTGGTGACTGTGTCGGCCACTTTGTAGGACGCGAACCCGTTTACTGGACCGTCCATCCAGCTGTCCTCACCGGGAACATCGTAGGGGGCTTCACTTTGATAGAAGTAGACCCTCCCCCCGTTCGCGTTCCATAACGTTTGATACTGCTGGTAGTGCTCTACCGCCAGTCCATAGATGGTGACATTCGTTCCATTGACCACCAGGCCATTTGCCGCGGTATTCATGTCCCAACCGACGCCGTCCGAATGATCGGCGCGCCAGATCCACAGATCATCTCCGATCACATTGTTGCTGTTTATCTGAAGGCTTACCTCTGCACGACCTACGCCAGCACCCCCTACGCGGAAGAAGACGTCATCAAGCGATGTGGGATTCGAAGCATGGTCCGTTGAGCTTCCCTGCGGTCCAAGCTGTAAGAGGATGGGTGAACTCACCTGGCCGGCATCAAACAGGATTCCAGCGATGACCACCCCATCGACATCGGAGACGTCCATGGCATCCTGCCCGGTCACCGGCTTTAACGTGGCCAATCCAAGGCCGAGGATGATAGTATTTGGCCGGGTAACACGAATGGGGCCGTTTAAGGAATAGATCCCTGGAGTGAGCAGGATATTCTTGCCCTGGTTAAGCTCCGCATCTATGGTGGATGTGTTATCCACGTCTGGGTGCGCAATATAAAATCGACTGATGGGTATGGATTTTCCTGGCGACTTAGTCCCGGCCCAGGACGTTCCATGGCTGTTGGTGCTGAATGCCGGAACAAAGACGTTATAAGTACCTGCACGGTCAATCATCAAAAATGGCTTCTCTCGAACGACGGGAGATTTATCCACGACCGTGTAGGCAGGATGCGGAAAAGCTCCTAAGTTAGGAGCGTTGTCGACGCCCACAAAGACGGTATTCCAGTTGGATCCAACCCAGCTCCCGCATGTTGAGTTCCGGGTAAGCCACTGTTGTTGGGATCCGGAATTGACCTGACCGTCGACTAACGTATCGGACATAAAGCCGCCGCTCGACCATCCACGGTCATCAAGAACCAGATTTCCCATGACATGCATGCGTCGGAACGGACAGGCCTGGGAAACGGCCCACTTGGCAATGCCACCAGTGGGAGTCACCGCAAGATTTTCCGCGCCGCGCCAGAAATTCAGAGTGGCATTACCACTCATCCAGGCGGCGTCGGTCTGAACGGCTCCTGTTATGGACGTATCGTCGGGCGACTGCCCCAGTCCCAGAACCTGCGTATAGAATCCTACCTTTACCTTTGCCTGGTAAGCGCCGGGCTTAAAAAGAATAGCGTAGCGGTTTGTTCCAAACTCATTGGCTTGCTGGCGGCTAAAGACAGTATCGACCTGGCTTTGAATGGTTGCCTGGGGCATCTTCGGATCGAAGATCAGGACATTGGGACCGAAATTGGGTGGTGGAACACCAGCCGCACCTCCGGCTGTTTCACTGACTTCGTTGGACAAAGGGGATGTTTTGGTCAGGTTGACAGCGGCCACACGATAGAAGTATTTTGTGCCGTTGTGCAGACCACTGCTTCTATAGATGGGCTGGGTGATGCCGGTCGCGATGGGATCGCTGCTTTCGCTGCCAGGGTGGGCGCCACGGTAGATCTTGTACGAAATCGCCCCACTGGCCGCGGCCCACATGAGGGTTACCTGTCCATTGCCGGCTATAGCGCAGAGGCCAGACGGAGTCGGAGGAACAAGGTAGCCCTTGTCGAAAGTCAGGTAGTGAATGTTATATCCGGCGGTATCTTCCACGAGTGTAAGGGTCTGTTCGCCTGCGGGCAGGGATACCGTGGCGTAGACCGTCATCCAGTCCTGCCAACCTCCCGTTCCAGGAACCACTACGGCGCCTGTGAGATTCTTTCCATCAGCACTCTGCAAGTGCAGCGTTCCTCCGGTCGTACCGGCTGCGACACGGACGGCAACCGTATACTTGCCGGAGGAAGGTACGGCGATGGTATACCGAAACCAGTTTCCAGCAGCCGCCCACCCCAGATCGTAACCGCCGAAATCTGCGCACCCCTCAAGATCGACACCATCCTGACGGTACCAATTGGACTTGCCATTGATTTCACCGACGGAGTACCCGACACCCTGGCCACCTGTGTCGTAGTCCGACGCCTCTACCGTCCCAGGCACAAGCCAGGGTGTTCCCTTATATGGCTGCCCTGAGACAATTGCCGCTTGAGCAAACAACAGAATTGCGGAAACAAGAATGAAATTTATAGCTCTCGTCATTGATGAGGCTCCTCGGACGTCAAGACAGAAACGTTATCTAACCGGTTAGATTGACATTATTATACAGGTGACTATCAGTTTCGTCAAGAGGGAGAATCACAGAAAACACCCTGAGTACAATTGACAGTCCAACACGATTCTGTTAAAATTCAGTAAGCGCTTACATTATGTGAAGCCATTAATAAATTCTGAAGTCTTATAACGGGTAATGCTCCATTTTAACCTCAAGAAAACGTCCCATCTTATGACTATACGACACTTTGCCGGATTGATTGGAATTCTTATCGCTATGCCATCTATTGCCAGTCCGCATCAGAAGCTCCCGGTAGACTATGTCGATCCGATGATTGGCGCAATGACCACCGTGCCGGGAGATGCCGGCGGCAAGACATTTCCCGGCGCCGCCACTCCGTTCGGCATGGTGCAGTTAAGTCCGGATACTGTGACCGGCGGCGATAACGGCTGTGGATATTCCGCCGACATGCCGACCATCGAGGGATTCAGCTTTACTCACATGAGCGGTGTGGGATGGTACGGCGAGTTCGGTAATCTCCAGGTGATGCCTGAGGTGGGAGATCTTGTGACCGACCGTATTGCCGCGAACAGTCCCTACGATAAGAAGAACGAAGTGGCGGAAGCTGGATATTACAGCGTCGTTCTCAATCGTTATCAGGTCAAAACCGAACTTACAGCTGCTCCGCACGCTGGTATTATCAGATTTACGTTTCCAGAATCGTTGAACAGTCGCATCAAGGTGGATTTGGCTCGGCGCATCGGGGGCGACGGATCGCATTCCACCACTCAATATGTAAAGCAGGTGGACGACCATACCTTTGAGGGCTGGATGAAGTGCGATCCTTCCGGCGGTGGCTGGGGCAATGGGGCCGGAGGAATTAGCTATACTCTCTATTTTTCCATGCAGACTAACCTGCCCGTACAGACTATGGGGACGTGGGACGGGACAGACGTTACGCGAGGGGTTAAAGAGAAGAACGGGACGCGGCTTGGGTTCTTCCTCGAGTTTCCGACCA
>Ga0302303_10002036_pt1 | contig 12552 bp, 11 predicted proteins | sample III_Palsa_E2_1_FD_194542 | JGI IMG/M metagenome (GOLD analysis project Ga0302303, IMG submission 194542) | Peat permafrost microbial communities from Stordalen Mire near Abisko, Sweden - III_Palsa_E2_1 | ecosystem: Environmental > Terrestrial > Soil > Palsa > Peat permafrost | place: Sweden... | reverse complement strand
CCGACCTTGGGCTCGCTCTCACCAACCACCGCGAACGCGGGAGGCGCGGCGTTCACGCTAACGCTGACTGGCACGAACTTTTTGGCCGGCACGGTAGTGGAGTGGAACGGCGTGGCGTTGACGACGACGATCGTTAGCGCGACGCAAGTGACGGCCATGGTTCCCGCGGGCGACCTTACCAGCGGGGGAGCCATTTTGGTCACCGTATTCAATCCGTTGCCGGGCGGCGGCACTTCCGCAGCCCTCACGCTGACGATCGCGGATTTTGCGGTCTCCAGCTCAACGCCCACGGAGACGGTAGCGGCGGGCCAGCCCGCCGCGTTTGCGATTTCGACGGCGACTGTCGGAGGAACTCTCACGAATCCGGTGACGTTTACCGTGACCGGACTGCCCACCGGAGCTGCGGCGAAATTTAATCCAACTTCGGTGACGCCAGGCACCAGCACCATGATGACGGTGACCACCACGGCGCGAACTGGTTCGGCGCTCCTGCGAAACCCGTTCGACCAACATGATCCACTTTTCCCACCATCATTGCCGGCGTGGCCGGCTGCGGCGAATCTTTCGACTCTGCTGGCAACCCTGCTTGCAGGGTTCGGCTTCGCAAAACTCCGGCACAGGCTGCCGCGAACTGCGGCTCCTGTAGCGGTGCTATTCTTCACGCTTATCGTCGCAGTCACTTTCATCGCGGGTTGCGGAACTACGTCGCGGCCGGCCTCGACCGGGACGCCGGCGGGCAACTACGTCCTTACCGTGACCGGGACTTCGGGTACCGATGCGCGTTCGACCACCGTAACGATGGTTGTCCAATGAAGCCCGAACGGTCCGATCCTAGCTGGTCTCAAGATCTGAGCTACAGGACGACGACCGCTGAAGCCGCACTTTTTTTCGCTTAGAGGCCGGTCATTTTTTCTAGGCGGTCAGAGTATCTCGCGCCTTCTACTTTGATTTTGGAGGCGGCGAGATCGATGTCGCGGTGGTCGGCGGGGAGCCCGGCGTCGTCAACTACCGGCGGACTTTGCGCGGGCCTGTTCCTGCTGATAAATGGTGAGGGTGACGAACGCAGCCTGGACGATTGGCGCGGAGACTGCGAGTTTGCGGCCGCGATCTACAAGATCGCCAAGAATAGTGTCCGCTTCGACCCGCGCGTGGTTTGTGAGGTCGCGATACATCGACGAGGCCAGTTTGGAACCCGCTGCAGTAAGTTGAGCGCTCTTTTCCGCCAGGAATGCCTCCGGCATCGGATAGCCGCTGGCACTCGCTATTGCCGCGCATTCACGAAGTGCCGAGAGACACAACTCGGCGCCACCGGGAGCCGCGACGATTTCTCCGATATTTCCGCGAAGCAAACAGGTAATGGCTCCCAAGCTGGCTAAAAATACCCACTTCTGCCACATGTCCCGCGAAATGTCTGTGGAAATGGACGCCTGAAATCCTGCCCCGCTAAACTCCTGATGCACCGCTTCTATGCGAGAGGTCTTCTTCCCGTCCAGCTCGCCGTAGGCGAGACTCTGGAAATCGGCAAGCTGGACTATCCTGCCTTGCGAATCGATTGCTGTGGAAACGAAGCAAACCCCGCCAAACACAGCGTCGCCGAACTTCTGCGTCAGCACGTCCATGTGATGCATGCCGTTTAGCACCGGGATGATGACCGTCTGTTGCGCGACTGCCGGCGCGAAATCATCGATCGCGGCGGCGAGGCTGTAGCTTTTTACGCTCAAAAAGATAACGTCGTACGGAGATGCAATCTGAGCTGCGGTTATCGTTTTGGGTCGAGCGGTGAAATCGCCATGCATCGGGCTGAGAATCTGTAGCCCTTGGGCCTGGATTTGCTCGGCTCGTTTTGGCAGGACTAGAAATGTCACGTCGCGACCTGCCTGGACTAGACGGCCTCCAAAATAACCACCAACTGCGCCGGCACCTACGACTAGAATTCGCATATCGCCATCCTTTCAGTCATCGTGCTTCGATATTTCGCAACGAACAATCTCCCTTGATAAGCGAGCACCAAGATTTGGTGAGGCACAGCCTATGGAGTCACAGTTAGAGTGATTGTTCTGGATTTAACTGCTTCCTTATTTTCGTCATCGTAGTATTGCACTTGAACGGTGTATTTTCCGGGGACAAGGTCGTACATCTCATTGAGCCTAATCTCGGTTTTCAGGATCCCTGCGGGATGCACCGGGATGAGCACAACCGGGCTTAGCACGAGCACCGCATCATTTTCGTCTTCTGGAAGTTGCCGACTTAGGGCCTTCCTACCCCATTTCGACAACGGAGGTTCTTTTCCCTGGGTGTCACGCACGATCGGTCGGAAGCCAATCAATTCTCCGTGAACGTCAGAGCCAGGTAAGACCGTTGCCGGAATGTCGTGATTGGAAGTGTTTTTGACCTGTATTTTGATGGCGGTCTGAGACCCCACTTTGAAGGTGTCCTGCGCAACACTAATATCAAAAGTAAAAGACCGCTGTGGAGTCTGCGCCAAAGTTACCCCATAAATCGCAAGCGAGACAATCGGTAACAATATTTTGGCTAAACTTCTCATTGTCTCCTCCTAGCCATCACCGTGTGCTGCCCACTCTTCACATGGTTATGACGACGCGGAACTGGGCTTTGCCGCTCATCATGCGGGCGTAGGCTTCTCCCGCTTTTTCGAGAGGATAGGTTTCGATCATGGGGCGGACGCCGCTTAGTACGGCGAAGCGCAGGGTGTCCTCTTCGTCAGCCGGCGTTCCGGAAGCCCAGCCTTGAATCGTGCGGCTTCCGGTGATGAGCTGTATCGGCGTGACCTCGATGGGTTCGAATGCCGCACCGATCACCATGAGCTTGCCGTTCGGGCCCAGACCGTTGACGAGTTCGGACATTGCCTTCGAGCTTGGCGCGGTTGCCAGAATTGCTTGTGCGCCGCCTAATTTTTGCAATTCTTCTGCGGCCTTTGTCGCTTGGCTATCAATGTAGAAATTCGCTCCGAGCTTTTTTGCCAGCGCCGCATCTTCTGGGCCGCGCCCGATGGCCGCCACCTTATATCCAAACTTGTTCGCGAATTGAATTCCGAGGTGACCGAGGCCGCCGATGCCTTGTATCGCAACGAGGTCTCCGGGCATTGCGCCGCTGTGGCGCAGCGCGTTGTAAGTGGTGATTCCGGCGCAGAGCAACGGCGCTGCTTCTACGTCACCTAGACCATCGGGCATGGCCACCACTGCGTTCGCGGGAGCCACCATGTATTGCTGGTAGCCGCCGTCATAGCTGATGCCCGGAATTTTCATGTTCACGCAATTGCGAAAATCGCCGCGGCGGCAGTAACGACACGTATCGTCATGGCCCCCGTGCCAGCCGACGCCGACGCGTTGTCCCTTCTTCCACTCGGTAACACCGGCGCCCAGTTCATCGATGATGCCCGCGATTTCGTGTCCTGGAACGCGCGGATACTGAATTCCTGGCCAGGCGCCCTCTTTCGTGAGCATGTCACTGTGGCAAACGCCGCAGGCCTGTATCTTGATGCGCACCTCTCCTGCCACCGGATTAGGAATTTCGCGCTCGACGATTTCGAAATCTGCGCCGGGCTTGGGAACCTGCGCTGCCTTCATCGGTGCTATCCCTACTTTTGTTGTGGCCATGAATGCCTCCTATGAGTTTTTTACCACTTCTTATTCTTGCCCCGCCACCTCGAAAATGTTTCCAGCTCGACCGGTGTGACGAGTGAAAGGCTTGCAACACCATACAGGTTTAACCTGAACATCAGCAAACTTGGATTATTGAGGATTCGACGGCGGCGTGACCTGAAACCCGAGCTGCTCGGCCATCGACATACGGTCGTATCCAGCCCAGTTCTCACGAATGCGGCCGCTAGAGACGCGATAGATGTTGAAGTACACCAGTGTGACTGGCTTCTGATGGAAAGAAACGCCGCGGCGGTGCCGGTATAGAGACCGCTCCAGGTGGAACGAACGGAGACCAGGTCGCCCTCAGCAACCATGACGTCGATGACGATCTTGCGTTGTTCAAGCGCGGCGCACATCGGGCAGGCCTTGGCCAACTCGGTAAACGGCCCGCCCTGGGGCGCGGTCTTCCCATTCGGAAGATGCCATGGGCCAGCGGGATCGAATAACTCGTTCAGTGTTTTGAGATCGCCCTCGTTGAGCGCGGCAAAGGCGCGCGTGACGACGGCTTTGTTAGCTTCCGCCGTGGATTCCGGTGCAGCGGACTGGGCAACGGCTGCAACGGTGAAGAGCACGAGGAGACTTGTTGCCCAGAGAAGTTTACGCATCGAAGATTTCCTCCAGCCTGGTGCGAGGATGCCGCTCACAATGGCTCGACGGAACTTGAAGGGTGGTCAGCATTGGAAGAATACACGGCAGCGCAAACGCGCTCGCAAGGCAGCCGCGGAAATCCGAGCCTAACTGTATTTGCCGGGATTTAGGCTTGCGCCAAAGGCCGCCACAGCTTGAGCGAAGCTGCCGGCGGCCCTTGGCGATTGTCGAGGCTGATTCTAGTCGCGGTTACTCGTTTAGCCGTCAATGGGGGTGTAAGGCGTTTGTGGCTTCGACAACGTACGCACGGCTTCCATCGATTTTGATTTGTGAAGCTTCTTGCCCTTCTTGGGTTCTTTCGCGGCGGGTCTAGCTTTGTTGGCCATGGCGCTCCTTTGCATTCCTCAAGCCGCCCCAGTCTAGGGCGGCTGGGCCCCTTATATGCAATTCCTCCCCGAATGTCCAGTTTTGGCACCCCGGCAAGCCCCTTCGGATCTGACCCGCGCCAGTGCTAACCGGGTGCGACTGAAGCCGGCAGTTGAGGCTAGAGGAGCGATGCCAAAAGCGGGTATCGCCGGGCGAAAAGATAAATGGAGTAAGCCGGGAAAAACACGATCACCGGCCATTGATCGCTGCCTCTTCACTCCGCCATCTTCGCCACGTGCACATCGAAGCCCGTCTTCGGCAGCAGCGACGTCAGCTCGAACGCCTTGAATCCATCGCCGTTGACCTGGGTGTGACGAAACACTCCCGGCTCGCTCTCAATCGTTTCCCGGCGGCCTCGCATATTCGCCAGAAACGATTCAGCCTGTTCCAAGGTCGCCTCTCCGCCTTTCACCGGCGTCGCCACCGCTTCCGATGCGTACGAGCGCACCAGCTTCGGCCAATATTTTCCCAGCAATTCCGTGCTGGCAAAAACGTCGGACCAGATCACCCGCCCGTTCACCGCCACCACTACTCCTACCGCGTTGCGGTCCCGCAGTTGCTTGATCACGCTTTGATAGTCCCGCTCGATCGGTTTGGCTACCTCATCCACTTTTTGCTTCACGTCTTGGTTCTCCATCACCACGGCGTAGGAACTTGTGGAATTTAAAGCCTGAGCCATCGGAGCCGTGGGCGACGCTTGCACTTCGGCGGTCATGGTCTGCTGTTGCTTTCGCACCTCGGCCCAGACTTGGCTCTGGTCTTTGTCACCCATCGCTTTGGCGCGCACGGAAGGCTGAGCCATAAGTGTTCCAGCGCTCTTGGCGCTGGCGCCGGTGCCCGCACTACGGCCGCTCGCCACTCCGTACGTCGCTCCCGACGTTCCGAAACGATCGCTGGACGCGACCCAACGCCCAGGCTCCACGCAGAACACACTTAGATCTATGGGATCGCTTTCCGATGGAACGATGCGATCCATGCCGATCACGCGGTCCTGCTTGCCTCCGGCCACAATCTCGCCGGCCAAAAGCAGCAGCGGACGCTTCGAGTTGTTTACCAGCACCAACCGGTTTACCTCCGCGCTATCGCGCTGCGCCGCCGGCGCCACGCGGTTCCGCACGAGGCCGCGTACATTTCCGTACTCGGTGACCACCACTTCTCCCGAGCGCAAGCCCTCGTCCAGCGTGAGAAATTCGCTGGTGGCGTAGGATTTGGAAGCGACTACCGGAAACACCGTCAGGCTTCCGTTCCGGATCGCCTCCAACACTTTGTAGCCCGAGGCAGAATTCTCCTGTCCCGCACGAACCGACCGCGGCTGCGGCCACAGCATCCCGGCCACTGCCACCATTGCAATTACGGCCACAAATAATTTCGGACCCATAGCTATCCTCCCTTTGGCGGACTGGTGCGCCGCGTCAGGACTTGCCGTCCCTGCCGCCGCTATCTCCGCGCCGCTCTACTCGACATGGGGGAAGAACGAAAGGAAAGCCGGACCTTGCAGACAAAATTAACGTTGCGCGCATCCGGTGAATTGGTAGCATCAGGAGCAGCGGCACGCCGTGTTCTCTTCTTTTATTAAATGAGCGCTACCATACCGATCTCCGCTTCCGTGCAATCGGCCGTCGCCGAGATGCTGGCGGAATTGCACGCGAAAAGCGGCTGCGAGAAGTTCGGTCTTACCCGCGAAAGTTTCGCCGCAATCCTGCGTGCCGTGGCCACGAAATGCCTCCCCGCAGAAGCAAGCGCCTCCGAAGCTCGCAGTTTTCTGCTGACTCTGCGCGTGGACGAACTCGCACTCGCCCGGGCCTGCGCCGCCGGTGAGAACTCCGCCTGGGAGATTTTTCTAATACGTTATCGCGAAAAACTCCATATGGCTGCGCTGCGTATTGCGCGCGAGGATTCGGCCGCCCGCGAGCTCGCTGACAGCCTGTATGCCGATCTGTACGGCACCGCCTCGCGCGACGGCCAGCGTGTTTCGAAGCTCGAATCGTTTACCGGGCGAGGTTCGCTGGAAGGCTGGCTTCGCACCGTGCTGGCGCAGGAATTTGTGAATCGCTACCGCCGGGCGAAACGTCTGGTGAGCCTGGACGAAGAAATCGAAGGCGGCGCGCAATTTGCAGCGCCCCATCCGGAGCCGGAGGCATCCCCGCACGCGCGGCTGGAATCCTCCATCGATTCGGCTTTGGCCGCGCTTTCCAGCGAAGACCGTTTGGTGCTGGCCGCGTATTATCTCGACGGGCGCACGCTGGCGGAGGTCGCCTGCATGCTCGGCGTTCACGAATCCACTATCAGCCGCAAGGTGGACAAACTGGCCAAATCGTTGCGCAAGGAAATTGTGGCGGACATGATGCGGCAGGGAATCGGTCGCCGCGAAGCCGAAGAGGCCTTGGAAGTGGATGTGCGCGACCTGCAGATGAATATTCGCCGCAGTTTGGGGCAAGAAACTCCATCGGCGGCGTTCTCAGAGAAGCAGGATGCTTTGCGTTTTCAGCAAAAGATTGAACGCGGGGCCAAAAGTTAGAAGAAGCTGGGATTCAGACGCTGAAAGGAGACGCTGAAAACTGTACATGCAAGACGTTCCCAAAATTGTGCTGAAGCGCTTGCAGGAAACCTCGGCGCCCGGACCTCATCCAGACGCGGACCTCCTCAACGCCTTCGCCGAGCAATCACTGGCTGAATCCGAGCGCGCTCGCGTGATGGACCATCTTGCCCGTTGCAGCGACTGCCGCGAGGTGCTCGCGCTCTCTGTGCCGGCTATGGAACTTGTCGCCGCGGCCGCTTCCAGCACTCCCGCCTCCACCACGCCCGCTCGCAGCCGTTGGTTCGCTTGGCCGGTTCTTCGATGGGGCGTCGCGGCAGCGGGAATCATTGCCCTGGCCTCCATCGGAGTCGTGCAATACAGGCAGCGCGAGAAAAACGAAACATTGGTTTCCAGCCTCGCGTCGCCCAACGAAACGACTGCCGCGCCGCAAGCGCTTCCGCAGTCTCCACCCGCGTATGAATCGCAAGAGTCTGTTCGCCAGGCCGAGAAGGAAAAGCAAGCGCAGATAGAAAAGCAAGCGCGGGAACAAAACTGGGCGCTCTCGAACCGCGCGGATAATTCGGCTGAGAACATGTTAGTCCGCCCAACGAATCCAGCCTCGCCAGAGGCGCGTGCCATGCGCGTTGCGCCTTCGGGAACTTCGGCGGGTGGGAGAATCCGTTCCGGTTCTGCGGGCGGCGCGGCTCCCAAAGTTGCGCCCTCAGCGCCGCGCAATACTTTCGCCATTGCGAATGCCTCAAAGGGTGCGACGCCCCAAGCGGCGGCAAAGCCAGCTGCAAGAACGACCGCGGCTCAATCGGTTGAAGCCCCTTCCACTTCGGAGACTATCGAGGTGGTGGAACCGCAGGCCGCGCCAGCCCCGGCGTCCGCAAACGCGCAGGCTTCGGATCAGCTTGACGAGAAACAAAAAGACCTGCCATCGCAATCCGATTCCTCCAAGAGCTTAAGCGTGCTCAAGGGCAAGGATGTCGCTGCCGCACAAGTTGCATCCGGCACGCAACGCATTCCACGGTGGAGCATCAGCGCGGACGGCGGCTTGCAGCGTTCCCTCGACGACGGCAAAACGTGGCTGGATGTGAACGTGAACTCCGAGCTGCCATCCGGCGCATCAAAAATGGCGGTCACCGCTGAGAGCACGCACGCGCCTGAGAATAGAAAGAAAAAAGTTGAGGCTCAACCGAGCCCGAACCCGGTATTCCGCGCCGTCTCAGCCCAGGGCGCTGAAGTCTGGGCTGGCGGCTCGGCCGCGATGCTCTACCATTCAGCCGACTACGGCGCTCATTGGACGCGCGTACTTCCGTTCTCATCCGGCGCTGCGCTCACCGGAGACATCACCAGCGTCGAGTTTTCCGACCCGCAACACGGCCGGATCAAAACCTTCGCAGGCGAAGTCTGGATCACCGCTGACGATGGCCAATCCTGGCGCCGCCAATAATTTCCGCAGCGATTTCCAACTTCCCGAACAATTCGAATCCAAAATAATCCGCATGCCTCGATTATCTTGATGCAAAATATCGCGTCCGAAGAATCTGACGGCGAGAAAACATTTGCCCACTGAGAAAGCTAAAAAAGGAAAAGTAACCAAGGCTCTGAAGAGATCGCTCGCGGTCCTGGGGCCCGGATTGATCACCGGGGCGGCCGACGATGATCCCTCGGGAATCTCCACCTATTCCGTCGCCGGAGCAGCCTACGGATACGCCACGCTGTGGATCGCGCTGCTGACGTTTCCGCTTATGGTGGCGATTCAACTGATGTGCGCGCGGCTCGCGATGGTTACCGGGTGCGGGCTGGGAGCCGCGGTGCGGAATTATTATCCGCGTTGGGTGCTGTGGAGTGCCTGCTCGATTCTGGTTGTCGCCAACGTCATCAACATCGGCGCGGATCTCGGCGGTATGGCGGAGGCCACGCAGCTTGTCACCGGCGTGCAACCGCACATTTGGATTCCCGTGTACGCGCTGGGCATCCTGGCGCTTTTGTTCTGGAGTTCCTACAAGCTGATGGCGCGGATTTTCAAGTGGATGACGCTCGTTCTGTTCGCCTATGTGTTGGCTTCGTTTTTCGCTCACGTCAATTGGAGGCAAGCGCTGGCGGTGACGTTCCTGCCGCATATGGAGTGGTCGCGCGGATTTCTGGCGGTGCTGGTGGCAATTCTCGGAACGACGATTTCTCCCTATCTTTTCTTTTGGCAGGCAGCGGAGGAAGTGGAGGAAGAACGAACCAAGCACCCCACGCTCGCCGAGCGCAAAGGCACCACCGAAAGGGAATTGAACAGCGCGCGCGCCGACACCATGACCGGCATGTTCTTTTCCAATCTCATCATGTATTTCATAATCCTCACCACCGCCGCCACTCTGCATGCAAACGGCCACACGCACATCACCACTGCCCGGCAAGCCGCCGAAGCGTTGCGCCCGCTTGCGGGCAATTGGGCTTATCTGCTTTTCACTCTGGGCCTGATCGGCACCGGAATGTTGGGCGTGCCGGTGCTGGTGGGCTCCTGCGCTTATGCGGTGACGGAAGGAGCAGCCTGGCGCGGCTCCATGTCCGACGAGCCGAAAAGCGCGCGCGAATTCTACGGAGTGATGGCCGTGGCCATGGCCTTGGGCGTCGTGTTGAATTATTTTGGCTTCAATGCCGTAGGATTGTTGTTCTGGTCCGCGGTGATCAATGGCTTGCTTGCGCCGCCTCTGATCCTGCTTGTCATCCTGCTGACCAGCAAGCAGAAGGTGATGGGCAAGCATGTGAACCCGCCGCTGCTGAAATATTTAGGCTGGGCCACTTTCGCCGTGATGACCGCCGCCGCGATAGCCATGCTCGCCACATCTTGAACGAAACATCTTGCACGTCAACCACGCCGCAGCGCTGCTGCACCGGAAATTTCACCGGCCAAATCCGCCTAAGTCCCCATGAACGCGGCGACCGGACGCGTGGATTTCGCTTGTCCGGACAAGCTGCCAGCTCAGACGATTGGTGGTGGTTAACTAGTCCGGTTCGGTTTACCTGTAACGGCTTGACTTCGCTTGTCTGCGGGTCAGAATAGAAGCCACACTATTCTTCTGGTGTAAGAACACCCCTTCCTGTCGATATTCGGCAACCAGAAATCTCTAGCCAACGCCGGGGCTGAAAGAAAGCCTCCTAGTATATTTCGTGCCACCGGAGCCGAAGTTTTGTCCTCGCCTGAGATGGTAATGGTCAGTTCATACGACTACCGCTTGGTGGCCTTGTCCATTCTGATCTCCTTGCTCGCTTCCTACGCCGCTCTCGAAATCGCTGGGAGGGTGAGCTCGGCGAGAGGCATGGTTCGCGCTTTGTGGCTTGGCTGCGGCGCAGTGGCCATGGGTGTGGGGATATGGTCAATGCACTATGTGGGGATGCTGGCCTTGCGCCTGCCGATCCCGGTTCGATACGACTGGCCGACGGTATTGGTTTCGCTACTAGCTGCGGTCCTGGCATCTGCCATCATGTTTTTTGTGGTGAGCCGAAGGAAGATGGGGTTCATTTTAGCGATAGTCGGCAGCGTTTTCATGGGCAGCGGAATCGCAGGGATGCATTACATTGGCATGGCGGCGATGCGGCTGCAAGCCGTGTGCCACTATTCGAAACCAATTGTGGCGGCCTCCATTGCGATGGCAATTTTGATTCCGCTGGTTGCGCTGTCAATGGGGTTCCACATTTCCGGAGAAACGGCGACGGGTGGCCGGCGCAAGGCATTGAGCGCGCTTGTGATGGGTCTCGCAATTCCAGCGACGCACTACACCGGAATGGCGGCTGCCAGCTTCACGGGATCCGCGTCCGTGCAGGACAATCTGTCGCACGCATGGAGCGTCTCCACGCTGGGGATTGTCGCGATTGTTGGGGTGACAATACTTCTGCTCGGCTTCACCGTGATTACCGCGCTATTGGACCGCCGATTTTCCGACGAAGTGCAGCAAAGCCAGTCACTGCTGGCGCTGCTGCTGGAGTCTGCGCCAGAATCTATTTACGGAATCGATACACATGGTTCGTGCACGTTTTGCAATCAGGCCTTTTTGCAAATGACGGGCTACCAATCATTCGCGGACTTGCGGGGAAGGAACGTGCACGACGTGATTCACCATACGAGGCCAGAAGGGACTCCGTACCCGGTGAGCGAATGCCATATCTACGAGGCGTTTCGTCTTGGCAAAGGTACGCACGTTGATGACGAAGTGCTGTGGCGCAAGGACGGGAGCAGCTTTCCAGCAGAGTACTGGTCTCGTCCGCTTCGCCGGAACGGTGAAATCATCGGGAGCGTGGTGACATTCGTGGACGTCACCGAGCGCAAGCGAGCCGAGGAAGTCTTACGCGACGCAATGGACGCCGCCGAAGCCGCGAACAATGCAAAAAGCGCGTTTCTGATGATCATGAGCCACGAACTTCGTACTCCCATGAATGGTATTTTCGGAATGACCGAGCTCGTTTTGGACTCGGAGTTAACCGCCGAACAGCGCGAATATTTGGGCATGGTGCAAACTTCCGCGGGATCTCTCCTGTCCATGATCAACGACATCTTAGACTTTGCGCAGATTGAAGGCGGAACACTGAAGCTCGAATCGATGCCCTTTGGCCTCCGAGAAAGCCTGGGTGAAACAATTAAGGCACTCGATGTTCAAGCGCAGCAGAAGAGCTTGGAATTGCAATGGAAAGTTCGACCAGACGTTCCGGAAACCGTAGTTGGTGATCTAAGCCGCGTTCGTCAGATCTTGAAGATTCTGATCGGCAACGCCATTAAGTTCACGAAAGAGGGCGGCGTGTCTATCACGGTGGACAAAGATTCGCATGAAGACGAAGACTCTTGCTTGCACTTCATGGTGAAAGACACTGGAATCGGAATCGCCGAGGACATGCAGAAAAAGATCTTTGAGCCATTCTCGCAAGCCGACGGATCCGTGACTCGAAACTACGGCGGCACGGGAATGGGCCTAAGCATATGCTCGAAGCTTGCGACCGCGATGGGCGGAAAGATATGGGTCGAGAGTGAACCGGGGACAGGCAGCACGTTTCATTTTACACTGCGGCTACCTTCGCAAAGGTGGACCTGCTCGGCGTCAAGCGACTGCTAACGACGACAGGAGGCACCACTCAACCTGCTTTAAATCGACTCGCAACTACATGCCTGATTAACGCGCTTACCATAGCCATGCTCGCCACATCTTGAATGGATTCTGCGAGCTGATTAATACAACGATCGTTGAAGCCTGCCCAGAGCGGACAGAAGTTGTCGGCCTACTAAATTCTCTGTGTTGCGTTTCTTGGGCATAAGTTCGACGGTTCTGCTAATATCCACGACATTTGAAGGAGGTTACTCTAATGTCCAGT
>Ga0302303_10002035_pt1 | contig 12557 bp, 7 predicted proteins | sample III_Palsa_E2_1_FD_194542 | JGI IMG/M metagenome (GOLD analysis project Ga0302303, IMG submission 194542) | Peat permafrost microbial communities from Stordalen Mire near Abisko, Sweden - III_Palsa_E2_1 | ecosystem: Environmental > Terrestrial > Soil > Palsa > Peat permafrost | place: Sweden... | reverse complement strand
CCTTAGCGCGAGGCTCGCGCCTTCCGCTTTCCTGTTCGCGTTAACATGCCTCTGCCAATAATAGAAATACTAGTCTATCAAATTCTTGTTGACATGCAGTACTGGTTGTGCTATGATTGTCCCGCACGTATGCCCTTGTTCAATTAGTAGGACGATTCTCAGTGTTGTCTACAAGTGCAATATGTATTGTTTGCTAGTTTTGCTATATATTATTACGGACTGTAGAATTAAACTGACGAAGGAGGAACCATCAGGCTAACACAGTATGAGTGCCGGGCGGCATCATGGACGCGCCGAAACCGGGCCTCTCAGATATCAACGGTGATAAACCACAATTGGAGATTGAAATTACATGGAGAATTGTTATCGATATCAATCCGGCTTGCCCAACAAACTTGGTGCGGCCGCAGTTATAGCAGGCGCTTCAGCGGCAGGCTTGCTCCTTTTTGGCACTCAAACGGTATCCCATGCGCAGGCCCCGGCCGGAATGGGCATTGTGTGGCAGGATGAGTTCACTGGGGCTCAGTATGGCGGGGGGCCAAACACTAACCGCTGGGCCTTCGACACAGGAGCCGGCGGCTGGGGAAACAACGAACTGGAAACGTACACCACCAGTACGGCCAACGCCCATATCACGTGGGACAGCACCGGCACAGACAACCAGTCGTTGTGCATTACAGCCACGAACAGTACTGGAATTTGGACGTCGGCGCGCATCAACACTTCGGGCAAGGAGTCCTTCGGTCCTTACGGCTACTACGAAGCGCGCTGCAAATTTCCAAATGCCGGCGACGGCTACTGGCCCGCCTTTTGGATGCTGGGCAACAACATTGGATCGGTCGGCTGGCCGACTTGTGGTGAGATAGATATTGCGGAAGAAATTAACGGTCAATGGGAAAACCACCAGAGCCTGCATATGCCGGGCTGGAACCCGACGCTGGAAACGTCGCCCAACAGCTCCACAACGACCTATCACAACTACGGAGCGAACTGGCAGCCAAACGCCGTTACTTTCTATGTGGATGGTCAGGCGACGGGAACATTTTCGAACGGCGGCGGAGGAACCTGGGAATTTAACAATCAACAAATGTATATACTGCTGAACTGCGCCGTTGGGGGCAACTTTCCCGGAAACCCGGATGGAAGTACGCAGGGCACCGGAACTTTCTGGACCGACTACGTTCGTGTTTATGAGGCAGGAGCTCAACTTATCCCTAATGGGCGTTACCAGATTGTCGCCGGCACAACAGGAAATGTGTTGGACTATCAGAACGGCAACGATTCAAATGGCACGGCTGTTCAACTCTGGTCCCCTCTGCTTACGTTCAACCAGGGCTGGTGGTTGACCAGTCTGGGCAACGGCTACTATTCCATCATTGCTAACGGCGCCAACGGCGCACCAAGTGGAGAAAGTCTGGATTGCGAGGGCTGTTCGCCAAACAATAACACGCTTCTGGATCTTTGGAGCTACTGGGGCGGAGCTTGCCAGCAATGGGGGATCACGCCGTTAGGCGGCGGCTTATTCCAAATATACTCGGCTGGGGTCAACTCCAGCGGAGGCCACGACGTTATCGATGGCTATGGCTGTTCGGGAGCGCAGGGCGCCCAGGTCGGCTTGTGGACCTGGGATGGCGGCGGATGCCAGCAGAGCTGGGACTTCTCACCGATGTAGGTTCTTAAGAGGCGCAGTCTGGAGATGCGCCTCTTAACTCCTGAGCGCGAAGGGAATCGGTTTTATTTTGGCATTAATGAGTAAGCTCGGGGCTGCGGCGATCGCGGCAATTACAGTCGGCATTACTTTCGAGACATCGGCTCTCCGGGCGCAGAGCCTGCACGTAACAACAAATCGGGTCTTTGCGACCGATGTAACCGCCGAGACCCCAGTTCTGCATATAACGGGCACAACGGCTGCGGTGGTCAACGACCACGTCATTGCCATGAAGGACGTGATCGCGGCGTGCCTGAGAGAAGACAGGTCGAATGTTGTCGATCAAATGGTTCAGGATTATGTGGTCGACCGTGAGTGCGCCAGGCAGGGCATCGTTGTTAGCGATGCCGACATCGACCAAGAGATAGACGCCCTGCGCAAGAACCTGGCCCCATTGACACTGGAGCAGGAGATTGCGAAGCATCATTCGTCTATGGCCTACGTGCGAAATGCATTCAAGGAGAAGGTTGAGCGAGTACGTCTGGTTCAAGATCAAGTCCAGCCGATAAAAATCGTGCATTGCCGCGCCATCGTTATTAAGTACACATCACCGGGCGAGCCTGAATCCGTGGCCGGAACAACGCGTTCCGAAGGTGATGCAAAAGCCCTGATCCAGGCAATTCGGGATAAGCTTGCACAGGGTAAGGACTTCGGCGATCTGGCCGATCAATATTCGGCAGCGACCCCTAAAAATGATAAGGGCGACATCGGCATGGTCTATTCGGGCGTAGCGAACACGGACCCGAAAATCGTCGAAGTCGCACTCGGGCTCGTGAAGGGGGAGACGTACGGCGCGTCCTTCCAGATCAACAATGCCTATTGGTTGATACAGGCCGTCAGCACAAGCGACGACCATATGGAGGAAGAAGACGCGGGGTATAAGGCCTCGTTTAATACTTACCGAGAGCAGCAATCCCAATTCCTTTATCCGCAAGTTGTGGTGGGTCTGATAGACAAGTCCACCAGAACGTACGTCCTCGATCCCGATGCCATCGTGCAATCCGGCAAACCGCTGCCGGAGGCGGCTGCCGTTATCGATGGACACAACATCCCCATGAAGGATGTCGTAGAGCAGTGCCTTCAGGATGATGGTCCTGCCACCGTAGATACGATGGTGCAAAACTATCTTGTGGATCAGGAATGTAAGCGCCAAAAGATTACGATCACCGATGCGCAAATCGATAGGCTGGTACAGAATCTTGCCAGCCAGATAAAGCCGCACACGCTGGATGAAGGCTTAAAGTTTCGCCACATCACGATGGACCGGCTCAGATTCGATTTTAAGCAGCAATTGGAGCGGGAGGCCCTGGTTGCGGATCAGGTGCCGCCAACGAAGATCGTGCACTGCCGTGTGATTACGATAAAGTATGTTACGCGCACGGAAGCCGATGCGCTGGCTCTTATCAAAAAAATACAGGACCAGCTCAAGCAGGGCAAGGACTTCGCCGGCCTGGCGGCCCAGTACTCCGAGAACACTCCTGAGACCAACGATGGAGATGTAGGGATGTTGTGGCAGGGCATCAATAATGTGGAAACTCCACTGGTTGACGCGGGACTTGGGCTGGATAGCGGAGGCGTTACCACTAGCCCGGTGAAGCTCTTAAACGCCTACTGCCTGGTTCAAGTAATCAGCACAAGCAGCGACCACTCGGAAGGAGAAAATTCCGCTTATACCGCAGCATTGACAAGCTACAAGGCGCAGCATACCCCGATGCTGGAATCGGCTGAGATTATCAAGCTGATCAAAAAGTCGAAAGTCGTGTATTACATCCACGCATAGGCAGGACAATCTGAGCGTCCTTCAAGAAGGAAGCGCAGAAGCGCCATGTCATTAAAGTTACAATTGCAACACAGGAGGAACTATGATGCAAAGCTCTGTCCGAAAAGCACTAAAGAAGGCGGCCGTGGCGCTTGCTTTCTACATATTGGTTTTAGCCGTTGCCAGTCTTCAGCCGGCGTTGGCGGGAGTCCGGGGGCTCTTTGTCGGAGATGACTTTATAAGCAATCTCAATCCGACCCTTGTCGCTAACACGAAGGTGTCCGGTTACAATACCATAATCATATTCGAGGTGAATGTAAATCCAAGTGGGGACCTTACAGGCCCCAATGGTGAGCTGCTGGTGCACGACGGCGTCTACGTGGGCAACTCCAGTTGGGGTGCGCAGTTGGCGTCACTCAAGGCCGAGCCTACTGGCATTAATCGCATCGAGATGGCTCTAGGCGGTTGGGGAGGTCCCAGTTTTCCCGCCATTCAAAGTTTGGTCAATTCCCAGGGAACCGGTTCGGGCAGCATTCTTTACCAGAACTTCCTGGCGCTGCACAACGCCACAAATGTCGATGCGATCGACTTTGACGACGAAACCACCTACGATCTTAACACGTCCGTCCCCTTCGGGAGGATGCTGAATTCTCTGGGGATGTGGGTGACTTTGTGCCCCTATCAGAACGAGAGTTATTGGGTAAGCCTCCTTGCAGACCTGGGCCCGTTTAATGCCTATGGAGGTTGTGTGGATGCTGTCTATCTTCAGTGTTATGACGGCGGTGCGGGCAACAACCCCGCGAGCTGGGTCAGCGGCTTCAGCGGGTTTAACAAAGTCTATCCTGGTGTCTGGACGAATGTAGAAACGCTTCCCGCCACCGGCCTCTCGACGGTTACGACTAAGATGAGGAATTGGCAGAACAGCTGCGGAATCAACGGCGGATTCATATGGAACAATACAACGGATCCGCCCGCGAACGATCCCTGGAGCCTGGCTCTGGCGAATGGTCTGGATACACCTTACTTCAACATCATTAGCGGCGCGTCCGGCGGGGCTCTGGATCTGGCGAACGGCAGCAGCGGCCCCAACGCCGTGGTCGACCAATGGGCCAACATCAATGGCGGCACCAATCAGTACTGGTCTCTCCTTCCTACAGCCGGAGGAAGTCACTTCGAAATCGTTGCCTGGGCTACGGGACAAGCCCTGGGTATCCTTGGAGCCTCTACGAGCAACGGCGCACAGACAATCACGAATAACTACGCCGGCACTTCAGACCAGCAGTGGGACCTGATCGATGCAGGCAGCGGCTTGTTCAACCTACGCAATGTCAAGAGCGGCCTCATGCTCGATCTTGATAGCGGCAGCACAGCCAACGGCGCAAAGACCCAGCAGTGGCAGAGCACCGGCGGCGTGAATCAACTTTGGCGGCTGCAGCCCACAGGAAGCTACTACATCCGTGCGGCCAGCGGCAAGTATATCAACGTTGCGGGCGCTGGAACCGCGAACGGCTCGACCATCATCCAGTACAACTACCAGACCAATCCGTGGTTCCAATGGAACTTCAACTTCGACAGCAGCGGCTGGTACGGGCTCCGCGGAGTCGGCGCGCCCACAAGCTGCATATGCCTGATTAACGGCTCCTACTCGTTGGGTGCAGACTGCGACATCTGGAACGACGTGGGAAATCCCGACCAGAGGATACGGATTGAGCCAAAGCTCGACGGCAATTTCAAGTTCTATTTCTCACACACGGGCTATAGCTGGGACATGAGCGGAGCAACCGGAAACGGAGTCCCGCTGGAGCAGTGGTCGGATGACACAAATCCATGGCAGGAGTTTGCCCTGGAAAGGATACCATCGACTAATGTTCTGTACCAATCTACCGTCCTTCTTGGCGGCCAGGGGTTGAGCTGCGGAACCCACACGTTTATCATGCAGACAGACGGAAACCTCGTAGAATACAATGGAACAACGGCGTTGTGGGCCTCTGGAACATCGGGGAATTCGGGGGCGTACTGCACGATGCAGTCCGACGGCAACCTGGTGGTCTATAGTTCTTCGGGCGCAGCGCTCTGGGCCTCGGGAACTCCTGGGAATTCTGCGGCATATGTTACGCTCCAGTCCGACGGAAATGTGGTCGTCTACTCGTATACGAATACTGCCCTTTGGTCGACCGGCACCGCAGGAAGGTAGGTGCTGAAGATACGGCCTGGTCGAATGGACCCCGGTATCCGCAATCGAGACGATCGATAGCGGACCCGGGTTTTTTTAATTTTAGACGGTTACTTGACGTGGAATACTAGTTATGCTAAGATATGGTCTGGTTGAAGAATTAGTTCTTCTGACAGGTCAATATGGAGGAAGTATTAGAAGTTAGCGATAAGGCCACGCAGTTAGCGATATAACCCATGCATGTCTCAATCAAACACGTCGCGCTTCTGGCGAATGTTTCCCGCGGAACAGTATCGAGCGTTCTCAATGGCCGTACCAATGTTAGGATATCGCCGGAGACAAAGGAGCGAGTGCGGCAGGCCGCAAATGAACTGGGCTATATCCCGAACTTGATGGCTCGCTCCCTGTTCAAGAACAGGACGCACCTCATTGGGATGCTTACGAGCGGTATCGGGAATCCGTTCTTCGCAGAGCTGATCGGGGCATGCGAGGTGGCCATCGCCGACGCTGGATATGGACGATTGGTCGATGCATCCTTTCCCTATGTGGCGAAGGCTCGGCCGGAGATTATTTCGGTTTGGCCCGTTGACGGAATTTTGATGCATGCCGCCATTGGACGTATTTCCGAAGGAATAATCGGCACGCGGGTCGATCACGTGCCGGTCGTCTATCTGGACTCGCCTGCCGATGCATACCGGGACACCGTGCAATTCGATCTGGGACCTGGGCTGAAGGCAGCGGCGGAACATATGATTGATCGAGGCCACACCAAATTTGGAATTGTCAGTCCCCACGACCAATTTGACCTACTCACAAAGCAGAGGAATAAACCGTTGTACCAGGCATGTCAGGGACTGGACAATCCGTTCCAATACTTCAGGGTCGAGGAACATAGTCAAAAGGATGCCCTTCAAGTCGGCCTGCAGATTGCTGCAATGCCTATGAACGAAAGACCAACCGCGATTTTCTGTAACAGTGATTACCTAGCCATTGGTGTTTTTCATGGATTGATTCGAGGAGGGATTCGAATCCCTCAGGACGTGGCTCTTGTGGGAGAAGGCGGCATCGAGGCCGGAGAGTATATTTCCCAGCCACTCTCGACAATCAAGTGTCCTGTGGACGAACTGTGCCGGATTGCGGTTTCCATGCTGCACGAACGGATTGAATCCCTTGTTGACTGCCCTCCCCGGCATGTCATGGTTCCCACGGTTTTTGTCCCCAGGAAGACGACTTGACCGAATTTAGATAGGGATTGAGTAAGGACAACGACCATGAATCCATTCAATGAACCGTACTCAGAGGAGTATCGGCCTCAGTTCCACTTTACCGCGCAATCGAACTGGCTCAACGATCCGAACGGTCTTGTTTACTACGAAGGGGAATACCATCTCTTTTTTCAGCACAATCCTGTTGGGATCAACTGGGGGAATATGCACTGGGGGCATGCGGTAAGCCGCGACCTGATTCACTGGCGGGAACTTCCGGTGGCCCTGTCTCCAGATCGACTCGGGACCATCTTTTCAGGATCCGCGGTAGTAGACTGGTCGAACACGACAGGGTTTCAGACGGGAGAGCATCCGCCGCTTGTCGCGATCTATACGGCTGCCGGAGGCGATTCACCCGAATCCGAGGGTCAGCCGTATACGCAATGTCTTGCGTATAGCAACGACCGAGGCCGCACATGGAGCAAATTTGAGGCTAATCCAGTTTTGCCGCATATTGTAGGCCAGAACCGGGATCCGAAGGTTGTCTGGTATGCCCCACAGTCGTGCTGGATTATGAGTTTGTTTCTGGACGGAGAAGACTTTGCTCTCTTTCGATCCCCGAACTTGAAGCACTGGACGCGCCTGCAGACTATTCATCTTCCGGGCGCTAGCGAGTGTCCCGACTTCTTTCCTTTGACGGTTGAAGATGAGCCGGGACAGAAATACTGGATATTCTCGGGAGCGAACGGCTGCTACCTCGTTGGCGAGTTCAATGGACGTGGGTTTACAGCAATCGAAGGTCCGATCTGTATGGAATTGGGGGCAAACTTCTATGCCGTCCAAACTTACAGCGACATTCCAGTCTCCGACGGCAGGCGTGTCCAAATTGCCTGGATGGCGGGCGGGGTCTACCCAAGGATGCCTTTCAATCAGCAGATGAGCATCCCAAGCACGCTTACCCTGAAGAGGCTGCCGGAGGGATTGAGGCTGTTCAGGTATCCTGTTCGGGAGATCGAGCTGCTTCGCGGGGAAGCACACCACTGGCGCGATCTGAACGTGCAGGCAGGCGACGACCTTCTGTCCTCCGTAGCCGGGGACTTGTTTGAAATTTTGATTGAAGCCGAGGACCAGCTCTCCGGGACCTGGGGCATTCGGGTACGCGGCCGGGAAATCCGCTACAGCTTCGATAACCATACGTTAAGTTGTCTTGGACGAACCGCTTCGCTGGCCCCAATCGACGGAAAAATCAAGCTGCACATACTTGTAGACCGCACCTCTATTGAGATCTTTGCGAATGGCGGGCAGATATCGATGGCTTCGTGCTTCGCCCCCAGTGCCGCCGAAACAGGACTGGAACTGCTTACTGAAGGCTCACCCGCTAATATTGTTTCCCTGGATGTCTACGAACTGCGTTCTTCTTATGAAGTGTAAAATCTATCTTTGCGACTTGCTAAGCGTTGTAGTCGCTTTCTTATCTCTGAGTGTGTTGGTCACTGGCGTTAGAGCTGACCCGGCGTTTGCGAATGCCGTTGGGGTGTGGAACTTTCAATCCAGAGTGGATTCTTCGCCGAATGGCGACGATCTGCAACTTCCGCCGTCGGCGGCGCTTGGCATTGCGTTGGCCGGTAAACCGAGACAGGAGTCTCTGCTGCATCACGGCGATGGGTATGTGGCTCAAACAAGCGGCGATCCGATTTTGGCCGGGAAGGCCGGCGGCGCTCTTGCCGTTAACAGCGATGGGTTGACTATACTGATGCGGGTCAAAGATCCAGCCGGCGTCTGGGGCGGGGAACTCGTCAAGAGGCGGGAGCCGGTTTTGTCGTACAATGTCTATACGTACGATTTTGGGCATGGAAGCAACAATATGACGCTGGGATTCGAGATCGGCACGGTAGGGCAACCGTTCAATACTTGCAAGTTCTTAATGAATCAGCTTCCAAACCGCAGGGCGTGGCTGGATATTGTGGCCCGGTACGACGGAAAGAAGATGCAGCTTATTGTGAACGGCAAGGTTATGGCCAGTGCGCCCGCTAGCGGGGCTTTGGTTTCGGCTCCGGACGACCAGTTTATGATAGGAAATAAATTTCACGGCCAATTTGATACTGTAGCGATCTGGAATCGCGCCTTAACTAATTCCGAGGTGGCAAAATTGTCTGACATCAGCACTGTAGAATCTTCTCCATATCTGAACACGTCCACGAATCGCGGGCCTTTTTATACAGCCTATCAGGAGATGATCGACGCCTATCAGAAGAATCCCGTGCGCTATTCGGAGTTGTACAGGCCGCAGTTTCACTGGACGCCAGTAGCGGGGTGGATGAACGACCCCAATGGCCTTGTCTACTTTGACGGACTATGGCGCCAGTTTGCGCAGCACAATTTAGACGGCGAAAACGGCAAACGCTGGGCGTATGCAACGAGTCCGGATCTGGTCCATTGGACCCAGCATCCGGAAGCGATTTTGCCGGACGATCTAGGAGACATCTGGTCGGGAAGCGCCGTAGTGGACGAGCACGATACCAGCGGGTTTTTCCATGGAAAATCGGGCATTGTCTGCATCTACACGTATTTTAAGGCAAATGACGGCGGCCGGCAGAGTCAGGGAATCGCGTACAGTTCCGACGGGGTTACGTTCACCAAGTATCCGGGCAACCCGGTCATCCCCGAACTGCGCACCGTACACGGCCAGGAAGACGATGCCGATTTCCGCGATCCAAAGGTCTTCTGGTATGAGCCAACAAAGCGCTGGATTATGGTTACGGGCGGCGGTTATATCCGTATCTGGTCGTCACCTAATCTACGAGAATGGACAAACGAGTGTGTCGAAAAGGACATCGTAAGCGAATGTCCCGACCTCTTTCCTCTATATTTGGACGGCAATAGGAATAACGGGCCGGTTTGGGTGCTGAGCAAAGCCGGTGTTGAGTATTTGCTGGGCAGCTTTGACGGTCATCGGTTTACGCCGCACGGCCCAGCCCAGCGGTTCAACTATGGTCCCGAATACTATGCGGCGCAAACCTGGAGCCACGTACCGGACGGACGGCGTATTATGACGGCCTGGATGTGGTCGTTTGCGGATCAGGATCCGGCCGGGATTTCTACAACGGGCGGCATGTTGACCCTTCCCGTGGAGCTAACCCTGGCAACAACTCCGGACGGTCCTAAAATACTGCAGCGCCCAGTCGCTGAACTGAAGCAATTGCGCCGGAATCCCTTTGTTTCCACAGATGTCTTCCTGACCGCTCGGCCGTCATTTCTGGAAAACGCTTACGGCAATCAGTGCGAGATTGTGGCAAACATCGAGATGGGAACCGCATCCAAAGCGGGGCTGTCGATTATGGGGGACAGTGCAGGAGCGGAAACAATTGTCGGCTATGATGCGGTCAAGAGAGAAGTCTACATTGACCGGAGCCACTCCGGCGTGACCGGCGTTACCGGTGCAGGCGATTATTTCTCCGCACCGCTGGCGCTGGACCAAAACCACGTGACCCTGCACATTTTCGTCGATCATTCCTCCGTGGAAGTTTTCGCTGGAAACGGCCTGGTGGCGATGACCCCGCGCTGCTTCCCGCCTGCAACGGCTAAAACCACCAAAGCCTTTGCCGTGGGAGGCGAGGCTACTCTAAAGTCCATTCAGATTTACCCAATGGCGTCTTCGTGGCGGAAATGACATCAGCCTAAGAAGGTATTTCGGCCGCCTGCGCGAAATCCTACCGGCAGTTGGTGTTATGAAAAAATACGGGGATTACGGGGCAATAAACAATGAGAATTGGGGTTCCGAAAGAGATTAAGAATCAGGAGTACCGGGTTGGCTTAACTCCTGGCGCAATTACGGAGCTCACTCACGCCGGCCACAGCGTCCTTCTGGAAACTGGGGCAGGGGAGGGGATCGATGTTAGCGATGTGGAATACAAAGCTTCGGGCGGGGACATTGCGCGCAATGCCGCCACTGTCTTTGCCAGTTCGGACTTAATCGTTAAGGTAAAAGAGCCGCAGCCCGCGGAATGCGCCATGCTCTGTCCTGGGCAGGTCATATTCACCTACCTGCACCTTGCCCCAGACCCCGCGCAAACTAAGATGCTCCTCGCCTCGGGAGCGACTGCCATCGCGTATGAGACAGTACGTGATTCGGCCGGCCGCCTCCCACTGCTTGCCCCAATGTCCGAAGTAGCTGGGCGTCTTTCCATACAGGTCGCAGCGCACTACCTGCAGAAGACCAAGAAAGGACGCGGCGTTCTTCTCTCCGGAGTGCCGGGAGTAGAACCTGCGAACGTCATGGTGATAGGCGCGGGAGTTGCAGGAGTGAATGCGACTCAGCTCGCCGTCGGAATGGGAGCGCGCGTGGTGGTGGTCGATAAATCCGTACAACGTCTGCGCGAAATCGATCAGCTCTATCATGGCCGCGTGCAAACCATGGCTTCAACCAGAGAAGCCATCGACTACTACAGTCAGTGGGCCGATGTCATTATCGGTGCAGTCCTCGTGCCTGGAGCGAGCGCTCCCAAACTTATTACAAGAGCGATGCTCTCTAAAATGAAGCGTGGCAGCGTCCTTGTCGATATCGCAATCGATCAGGGCGGATGCTTCGAAACGTCCCATCCAACCACCCACGACAATCCTGTCTATGAAGTAGATGGAATTATCCACTACTGTGTAGCCAATATGCCGGGAGCGGTTCCGCGCACCTCTGCCTATGCTCTGCACAACGCCACTCTGCCTTACGTGCTGGCTCTGGCCAACGAAGGGTTGGAAGCGCTTAAGCGCGACCCCGGCTTTATGGCGGGCCTCAATATCCACCACGGGCAACTTACGAATGCCGCCGTAGCCCAGGCGCAGGACCGGGTGTTTGTTGCGCCTGAAACGGTTCTTTAATTTCTAAATTTCTCATCTGCTTCTCGAAACGCAGGAGGGCGCAGCTCCCGGCACGGGTTTCTTGACATGCAATACTAGTTGTGCTATGATGCATTCAGAAATCTCCTGCTGATGAAAAGCAACTCTATGACCCTAACTTTGACCACGTCCGCCCCTCTTTTCTTTGAGCCGAACCGTGTATGGCGGTGTTACACCGGCGGCGCCCTGCTCGATTCTTACCTTGGACACGAATCGGCCACCGATACGCAGTTTCCTGAGGACTGGCTTGCTTCGTGTGTACTGGCCGTTAACGGAGAACATACACAGGGACCAGAAGAAGGTTTGTCACGTATCCGCGGAAGTGGTGAAGGCCCAGGCCCCCTTCTGCGGGACATCATTGAGGCGAATCCAAAGGCGTATCTTGGCGGCGCGTCTAGGATGAGCTTACTCTGTAAATACCTGGATTCCGCAGTTCGGCTTCCTATTCAGTGTCACCCCGATCGCGCGTTCGCGCGCATGCACTATGCCAGCGATCACGGCAAGGCGGAGTCGTGGCTGATTCTCGGGACACGGGAGATCGGCGGCGAGGAGCCATATCTGCTTATGGGCTTTAAGCCCGGAATTCGCAGGGCCGACTTTGCTCGCGCAGTCTTTGCCCAGGACATTGCCGCCATGGAAGCCATGCTGCATCGGGTGCCTGTTAAGCCTGGGGAGGTTTACTTCATTCCGGGTCGATTTCCGCACGCCATCGGTCCTGGAGTCTTCCTCCTGGAAGTTCAGGAGCCGTCCGACTGGGTGATTCAGCCGGAGCGATACTGCGCCGGACAGAGGCTAACGGACACCGATATGTGGGGGCCGCTC
>Ga0302303_10002030_pt1 | contig 12575 bp, 9 predicted proteins | sample III_Palsa_E2_1_FD_194542 | JGI IMG/M metagenome (GOLD analysis project Ga0302303, IMG submission 194542) | Peat permafrost microbial communities from Stordalen Mire near Abisko, Sweden - III_Palsa_E2_1 | ecosystem: Environmental > Terrestrial > Soil > Palsa > Peat permafrost | place: Sweden... | reverse complement strand
CCAAAGTTATAGATGATTTAAATACAAAATCAAATTAAGAGAGATGATTTAAATACAAAATAAGAATCAAATTAGTCTAAAGTTATAAATTTGAGGAACGTCTTCGGCTCCCTCAAAGCAGTTTACTTGAAACGGATTTTCGGCGATCCTCAAATTTTGTTCTCAATGATCTTTTTTCTCCTCCCTTTTGATTTCTGTTCTAAATCCTTCCTTTTCTTTTTCGCCTTCTCCCTTCTCTTTTGATTTTCTTTCAAGTTTTTCTTGGTAATCTCCCATATGATTTAAAGTGAAAAAAAAATAGGTTTTATAAAAAGAAATTAGAATAGAATATGTCTTATAAAATCATATTATGGATATCTTAACATTGATTTAACATGGACGTTTAACACGAAATTCTTTTGTAATTTATTTGCGATAAAGGAATATCCAAATGGGAAACCATTACGAAGTGCTCATCACTTCGCCTAAAACCTTACAAACTGAAACTTCTTATGTAGTAAGAGGAAAAGAAATCAACAGAGATATTGAAAGTAGTGGCGAACGAAATCAATAATTAGAATAATTTTATCCAAATTAAAAAATAGAAAAAATAGGGGAAATCCCGTATATTTGACAGTTATTAAAAATGAAAGTAAAGAAAAAATTGAAAATTGGGAAACCACTCTCAAACTTAAAATATAAATCAATGATTGATAGTGTATAGTACCGCGAGGGAACGATGAAAAGAACCATAAAAATGGAGTGAAAAGAACTTGAAATAATATGAAAAAAGCAATCAGAGGAAAATGATGTACCTTTTGCATAATGGGTCAACGAGTTATAGAAATTTATAAGTCGAAAGGCAAACAGAAAAGGAAGGCAGTAATTAGCCAGAAATAAGAGACTTGTGCTCAAATTAATAAATTTTTATAGACCCGAAACCGACGTGAGCTAATTATGATCAGATTGAAGGTTTTAGACAAAAAACTGGAAGATCGAATACGTAATCGTAGTAAAGATTTGTAATGAATTGTGATTAGTGGTGAAATGCCAATCAAACTCGGAAATAGCTGGTTATCCACGAAATGTATTGAAGTACAAAATTTGATTAAGTTGTTATCATAACTTGAGTGGGATTCCATCAGGTTTACTAATGACGAGAAAATTAAACAGGGTACCGTAATGGAATAGAAATATTCACTAAAACATAATAAGTTTAAATAAATGCCCTGGTCTTTAAGCCGCGGGCTCATAATCAAATTGACGGGTTATAAGTGATAAGATTTATAACCAAAAGGGAAACAACCCAGATCAAATAATAAGGTCCCTAAGTCTATCTTAAGTGGGTTCAATGATAAAAAAAACATTTGTAATTGTTTCACGATGTTTTCACATCGTTATTTAAAAAAAATAGAAATTTAAACTTAGAAGCAGTGATAATTTAAAAATAGCGTAAAAGCTTATCTATTATTTGAATTTAATTCAATTAAAATTTATATCAAAAAATTAACGGGACTAAAAGATATCACCGAATTATTGAAAAAAAGGTAGTGGATTAATCTGAAAAAGAAATCAGATGAAAAAATGTTGACATGAGTAATGAAATTGATGTACAAAAATCATCATCCCCCAATGTTCTAGGTTTCCTCATCAAAGAAAACTAATGAAGGGTAAAACAGTATCTAAGTATAAATATACGATGAAAACATTTGAATTTGAAAAAAAGGAAAAAATAAAGATCAAAACAAATCAGGAAAAAATAAACTGTACTTAAATCAACACAGATGAACAAGTATAAAATATGAAGGGGTTTAGTGAATAATCTCGAAGGAATTAGGCAAAATGACTTTGTAACTTAGGAAGAAAAAGGAGCTGAATAAGCTGAAAAATAAACGGGGGGAATGACTGTTTACTAAAAAGTGCGACCTGCTAAATCGTTTTATTCAATATGGACTTGATTCCATTATTATTGTTGATTATAATAAGCCTATCTTAAGGTGCTTTTCGAGTAATTGATTTGTGCTAAGCTTAAGTGACAATGTATTCTTTCAATTTAATCATAAAATTGATTCGAAGCTAGGCTCGTTAACTATGGATAATTTACATGAATCTACATTGATGCGTCATTAAAACAGTAAATCGAAGATTATGATTGATTACGATTTTCGAGAATTGGATTAATTTCATTTTTATAAATTAATCAATCAACCTTTTTGAATTTCATTCAATAATTCTCTGGCGTAGAGTAGAATCCTAAGGTTAATTAATAGAAGGTAACTTCTTGAGGTGTTTAAAACGGAACAGGATAACTCCAATAATTCGAATATGCTGTTTAGCTTATTCTGGCAATTTAGTGATAAATTGTAGTAGTTAGTGGAGAGATGACAATGTACAAAGCTAATGCCAATATCTAATTTATTGGATAGATTTATTGGGGTATTCCCCCATTGAATTAACGTGAAAGCGTGCTGACTTACATATGGGTGATAATAGGAATAGTTATTCCAGTAAAACTTAATTATTATTGATTTTTAAATAAAAACAATGTTAAAAATTAAACATTTTATTAATTACGATGATATTTTAGCTTTTTTAAATTCTAATCCAAATTGGCTTTCTGGGTTTACTAATGGTGAAGGTAGTTTTACTGCATCTCTTTTTTTAGATAAAGATGCTATGTGGGGAATTGTACCACAATGTGAATTTAATATTACTCAATCAATGTTAGATCTTATTTTACTTGAAGCAATTAATGGGTATTTTGATAATACTGGGGGAGTTTATGGAAGACAAAATAATATTGGTACAGTTTCTTTTCGTAAAATATCTGTTTTAAAAACTAAAATTATTCCTTTTTTTATTGAATATCCTTTACTTGGTCGAAAAACTAAAGATTTTGAACGTTGGGTTGAATTAGTTGAAATTATATATACAAAAAAACATATTGGTGAAACACTTGAAATTCGTGATACATTTATTAAATTTGCTTATATTTTAAAAAATTTAAATTCATCACGTTTTAATCCCAAAAAAGAAATACGTTTAAATATAATTATAAATTGGCTTAAAACATTAAATACTAAACCCACTATTGAAGAAAAATTAGATTTAATAAATAAAATAAATATTAAGGATTAATATGACATTCTCTTAAGTTTTATCTCGTAAGATTTATTGCTTGAGCCGTATGCTATGAAAGTAGCACGTACGGTTCTGAGGAGGGGAAAGTTTGTGAGAACCTACCTATTCCAAACACAAGACTCTGCTAATTAATAAAGAAGTATAGAGTCTGACATCTGCCCGGTGTTAGACGTATAAAATTGAAATTGAAAGATAACAATTGAAAACCTAATAAACGGCGGCTGTAACCATAACGGTCCGAAGGTATTCGCTGCCTTGTTGGATTTTTTTATCCAATAGAACTTCACTGTATGCGTAAACTTATATCTTTTGATTTCAATGATTTTAATCATTTGGATTTCATTATTATATAATACGCAGGTAATCATTTTTTTGAATACCTCAGAGATTAAACGTGAAGTATTTATATTATTGGGGAATTTTCTCCATCATTTGACCAATGTATTTTTATAATAATATCATGAACAATCAAATAAAAAATTTTAGCAATATCATGAACAATCAAATCAAAAATTTTAGCAATATGGGATTAGATCATCCTTTAAAGAAAATTATATATAAGAATTTAAATTATTTTTTTTTTACTTTATGGTTAATTGGATTTACAGATGGTGAAGGTTCTTTTATTGTTGATATCAATAAAAATACAACAATGAAAACTGGTTACCAAGTTCAATTATCTTTTATTATAACTCAACATGAACGAGATTTAAATTTATTACATAACATTAAAAATTTTTTTGACGGATATGGTGAAATTAAAACTAATAGAGGAAAAAATGGAGGAAATGTCTATCAATATCGTTTAAGAAATTTCGATCAATTAAATAGATATATAATACCTTTATTTGAAAATTTTGAATTAAAAACTCAAAAAAAATTAGATTTTATGGATTTTAAAAAAGTAGCCGAATTAATCATCAAAAAAGAACATTTAACGGATGAAGGTGTATTAAAAATAAAAAAAATAAAAGAAGGAATGAATAGAGGAAGAAAAATAAAAATAGTAATATAAATAAAGATATAGTCCAAAATTTAATAAAATTGAGCGAAATTCCTTGTCAGTTAATTTCTGACGTGCATGAAAGATGTAACAATTTCCCCACTGTCTCCGGGATTACCTAAATGAAATTGAAATAATCGTGCAGATGCGATTTAATAACAGATAGACGGAAGTGCGACCAGATTAATTTTATTAACATAATGTGGTGCAAATCCACCAAGACATTCATCTCTTGAACCTAGGATAACATGCCTTTTGGGTAACTATTTGGTATGAAGCTTATCTGATTTAAAGACTCATTAAGAGTTTTTGGTTGAATATTTATGGATAATGTAAGTGAATCTATGGCTGAAGCGTTTTATAATTAGAATAACGGTTTCCGTCCTTTATTTGATGAATTTGATCGTCATAAACGATATTATAGAATGTATAGTAGAATCCTAAGAATATTATAGAAGTATGTTAATGGGAACTGGGTAAACCCAATAATTCGCCATTTTTGGCTGGCGCAGACGTAAGTCTTCGTAGTAGTTAGTGGGTATAGGATCGTTTAAAAAGCAAATGCCGTATTGTAATGATATGGATAGGAAGTTTCTTCTACATTGAAAAATGGCTAACTTAAACTATAGGTACTTAAGCTATCAAAAATAGTAGTTAAATTATAATAATGCTAAAAAACAACATAATGAAAAATAACAATACTTTTATTGGAACTTTATTAAATCCTTATTGGATAACCGGGTTTATTGATGCAGAAGGATGTTTCCGCGTTAATATTTATCCTAATGAAAATAAAAAATTGAAATTCTCAATTTCCTTTACATTCCATATATCACAAAAAGAAAAAGAAATTCTGGAATTAATATTAAAAGATTTAAATATGGGACAAATAGTTTGGGATAGTCAAGAAAAAAATATTAAAAAATATATGTTATCATCTTTAGAAAATTGCCTTAAATTAATAAACTTTTTAGATCAATATCCTTTACAAACATCTAAATTTTTAGATTATAAAGATTTTAAAGAGGCTATCTTATTTTGGTCTAATAAAAATAATCAGACTTTAGAGGGGTTGATTAAACTTAAAGAGATTACAAAAAATATGAATAATAATAGAAATTTAAATGAACGTCATAATTTTTTAATGAATCAAAAGTTTAATTTAAATCCTTATTGGATAATTGGATTTATTGATGGGGAAGGATGTTTTTATTGTTATATACAAAAAAATACAAAAAGCCCATTAATACAATTATCATTAGAATTGAGTCAAAGTACACATGATTGGTTAATTTTAAATCAAATTTTACAAGAATTAAGCATATTAAAAGGATCAACATTAGGGCGATTAAAAATTAATGAAGAAATGAAAAAAAATTTAATTGGAATAAGTAGATTAATTATTATGAATAATTCAGATTTAGAAATATTAATAAAATTTATTGATCAATATCCATTAAAAACTAAAAAATTATTAGATTATGAAGATTTAAAATTATTACGGCAATTAAAAAAGGAAAAAGTTCACTTAACAGAAAAAGGACTTGAACAAATGAAAAAAATAAAAGAAGGAATGAATTTTGGGCGAAGAACAGAGTTAATTATTTAAATTATGGAGAAAGCCATTAGAAAAATGAGACTAAACTTATGAAGAAGGGAAACTTAGTAAAAGAATACGGAAAAAATAATTGAATTGCCATTGCAATTCTAATAAACTAAGATCTTTGTAAGAATTTAAGTATTTGAGCCGTATGCCATGAAAGTGGCACGTACGGTTCTTACTGGGGGAAAGCTCGTGAGAGCCTACCTATCAGAACAGACCCTATGAACCTTTACTGTAAATTGAAAAGAAAAGATATGAATTATTAAAAAGTGAAATGGTTAAAAAAGTGGAAATCCGTTAAATAAGAAATATTCAAATTTTCAATCTGTCAGTTTTACTGGGGCGGTAATCTTCTAAAAAGTAACGAAGATGTACGAAGTTCACTAATTTTTGAAAACACAAAAAAGGAGGATTGACAGTAAGAACAACAATTCAAACTGGCACAAAAGTGGGTTGTATTGATCTGATATAAATGTGTGGAAATTATATCACTTAACGGATTAAAGGTACTCTAGGGATAAATTGTTGTCCCCACTAAATGTAAATTTAGTTGTAAGAGGCGATATTTGCCTTGAAACTGGATAAATTGTCAAGAAAGCTAAGGAGTTATCTATGCTAATTTGCAGCGAAGTTAACAGATTACACTTGAAAAGCTGTTAAAACGTTCAACGACTAGCGAGTGAGTTATGTAAAACAATAATCTCGTCGTGTTTTGTACCAACACGAGCCATATCTATTATGGTCCACGAAAATCCAGCAACTTATATAAAGATGAGAGGTCTAAGTAAAAAATTAATTGAATATAAAAAAAATTTACCTAATTTAACTCCTTTTCAAAAAGAGGCGTTAATAGGTTTAGTTTTAGGGGATTTAAATATTAAAAAACAATCACCTAATTCTAATGTTATACTTCGTTTTGAATATACTCATAAATCAACGGAGTATGTTAATCATTTATACACCTTGTTTTTACCGTTTTTTTTATCATCACCTTATCTTAAAGAAAGAGTTTCTGTTTCTGGTAATATTAATACTACATGGCGTTTTCAAACTATTTCTTATCATGAATTTGATTTTTTATATACACTTTTTTATCCTTATTCTGATAATAAAAAACATTTACCACCTTTATTAATTAAAAACCATTTATCCCCAATTTCTTTAGCTTATTGGTTTATGGATGATGGAGGAAAATTAGATTATACAGAAAATGAAGGAAAAGGAATTGTTTTAAATACTCAAGGATTTGAAGAAAAAGAAGTAAGAGTAGCATGTGAAGAATTAAAAGAAAAATTGACCCGTGGGAAATTTAAGCGGAGCCAAAATTTAATTTGAACTGTTGGGTAGGATTTAATAAAAAAAAACCAAAAATATCAGGAAAAGATTACGAATTATTTTTACAATTAACAAATCAATATATAATAGAATCAATGAAAAATAAATTACCATCTCCGCGTAAAACCAATTAAAAAGGGATAAAACCCGATTTAATAAAATATAAGTTGAAGACATAGTCTGAACAATATTGAAAAATATTGAAGTAAAGGATAAAAAGCCTTTACGATAACATAAAATGAACAGGTTAATGATCGTCGAGAGTTCTAATCGACACGATCGTTTGACACCTCGATAAATGCAAAATATCCTAAATAAATTATTTAATGGAATTGTGGAAATAAATTCGAATTTTTTTTTACGTAAATTTTCATCTCTTAAAACTTATCTTGATTATCCTTCTTTACCTCATTTAAAACGTGAATTAAAACAAAATAGTTTACAATTGCAAATTTATAAAAATTCTTTATTATTAGATACTAATCAAATTAATTGAAATGAGGTTCTAGAGAACCTCATTTCGAATATTATTCGTGGTGGATTATTGGGTGATGTTACTGGAATTAGAAGAAATAATTCACCTACTGATAGTTTAAAATTTGAACAAAAATTTGATCGCCAAGAATATGTAAATCACCTTTATTCTGTATTTCATTCTTTTGTGGGTACTCCACCTACGATTAGAAATATAACAGGTGGTGGTAGTAATGATAGAAAATCATATTGGTTTAGAACTTATGGTCATAAACAATTAGAAAAAATAATTACACCTTTTTATCAATTTAATTCGGAATTAAATAAATTAATTAAGGTAGTGCCAAAGGATATTGATCAATGGTTAAATCCTCAAGTTTTAGCGTATTGGTTTATGGATGATGGTTCGATAACTAAAAAAACTTTATATTTAAATACACAAAGTTTTACATATGAAGAACAATTATTACTTCAAAAAGCATTATTAGGATTAAATATAAAAAGTTCAATAAAAAAAGATAAAATATCTAATGGTAAAGTATTATATAAAATTGAAATTGATAAAGAATCAACAAATAATTTTATCCAATTGGTAAAACCACATGTATTGCCAATATTTCACTATAAATTAGGAATAAAATAAAAATGTCGAGGAAATAAACCGGGCGAATTGTCAAGGAAAGCTAAGGAGAAATCTATGCCAACTTGCAGCGAAGCTTATTCAATGGAAAAATTAAAGTAAATAAGAACGTTCAACGACTAAAGTGTGAGGAATTCCAACCAATAATCACTACACGAGCACCCGGCAACAAAAAGAATTGTTGATGACATAGTCTGAACAACATCGAAAGATGTTGAAGTAAAGATAAAGAACTTTACGATAACATAATTGGTCGGCTCATCACATCCTAGATCTGCAAAAGGATCTAAGGGTTAGACTGTTCGTCTATTAAAGTGGTACGTGAGCTGGGTTTAGAACGTTGTGAAACAGTTCGGTCCCTATCTTCTGTTAAAATATATGTGAACTGGGTCTCTTTTTAGTACGAGAGGAGTGAAAGAGGTTAATCAATGATATATCGAATCAGAAAAAAAAACTAAACGATAAGTTAAATTAATCACGGAATTATCATTGAAATTATCAAATTATGAGAATTCCCCCAGAATAACCATAAAATAAGCAGACTTGAGAATAAAGTAAGATCAGGATTAAATTGAAGAAATATCAATGAAATGGATCTTTAAGATTGAAGGTAATATCAATAAATTTGAAAGGCTTTTCAATACTTATGCTTAATATATTCTATTCTTATGTAGATATAATTTAATGGTAAAATTCTAGTCTTCCAAACTGGTTATATGGGTTCAACTCCCATTATCTACTGGTATCTTAAACGAACCAGAAATGAATAGATTTATTAAACGAATCAGAAATGAATAGGTTTATTAAACGCAAGCAAATGAACAATCACGAAAATTGTTTAAAATGACCCCCGATTCTCCCTCGATCTTTTATGGAAACAAAAAAGTATCGATCAATTTGTCCCTGGCTTATTTCGGAGCAAGTTTTGGCTCAACATTTCGATCCAAACCCCATTTTGGCTGAGAAGATCAAAAGCCCATTTGGCAGAGAAGACCCAAATCATTATTAAAATTTCAATTGATCTAATAATTCCGAATCTTTAAATTGGTATAATAATTACTAATCTTTGTTCCAGTAATTAGATTAAGTTCCTCATTTCTCTCTCTATTCCATATCCTTCCATTCATTTCCCCATTCTTTGAGCTTGTTGCCCTTTTTAGATCGTTATTCGGGATTCAATTAATCGCTGTTCGTTTGCCCATTGGATTACACAAAATTTGGGAAGGATAACCGTAATTACAAATCGCTGGTTGTTCTTCGATTTCAACGCGGGTTGCTTTATTATTAAGGAATTATACGCATAAACTCACAGAACGGCCGAACTTGTTCAGTTCGTTTAAGCTACATTATATTTGAGAAGATAACCAAATACTTCAGAAGAGTATCAAGATAAATGGAGCGCAGAGAAGAATTACGCCAAACCGGTCTTACTCCAATCCTATCGGTTTTCGAAGACGGGTTTATTTTCGCTTATTTTGGCTTAAACCCCAGGGAACGAAGAATTTTACGCCTAGAACTTAAGGATTATTAATACCTACCTCTAAATTTCTATAACCTGCCCTCGTGTTCAATTCTAACTTGCCGTTCGATCTCAATATTATAACCCTGGTTGATCTTCCCTAGTTATAAGAAGATTGATAACGGACTCTTTGCTATTTCATTCCCCAGGAGTTTACCAAGATGAACTGATCTCTTATTTATCAGCGAAATGTCTTTTTAGTCTAACGGTGAGGACAATATTTTTTCAAAGTATAAGTACGGGTTCAATTCCCGTAAAAGATAAGAGAAATTGAGCTACATCCACAAAATCGAACCTAATTTGAGGTCAGAGCTGATCATTCAGTCAAAGGATCTACATTTTAGATTACGGTTAAATTTCTATCAATTCTAATCCAGGGCTGTTAAATTTCTATCAATTCTAGGGCTGAATATTACGGTTAAATGCCCGTCAATTTTTTATTATGATTCGATTCCCATCAATTCTAATAAAACGTGAGATGACGGTGAAATGAAAACCTGCTATTAAATTACCGTAACCAAAGAAGTTTCGATTTTATCTAGAGCGGTTTTCATTTTATTATTTAAATTCTCGTTTGCTACGCATTTAATCTCTTCCAATTTTACGTAAATTGTGAAGTAAAGATGGCATAGCTGAGATGAGCAATTTTAATCGCTGTTGCCGCAATTGTAACGGCAGGGGTCAAGTCGCACGAAAAATGAAGAAAGTAATTTAATTGGTAAAATAATGATCTCCAAAATCATCAAGTAGGAGTTCAAGTCTCCTCTTTCTTGTTGATCTTTTTTCAAAATGAAAATAACTGAGGGCTTTGCCCGAATTTAAGGGGGGATTCCTTAATTGATCTTCGGGTTATTGAAGGGTGCGCTTGATTAGAATTTATATAAATTTAACCTTCATGATCCCGCGTATCATTATTATTGGTCTCAAAGATATTAAGTTTACAATTTTCAATGAATTTATATTTTATCTATGGGGATATTGCTGAACCATGGCAAATTTTATTTCAAGATTCAGGGACAAAAATCATGGAAGGTATTATTAATTTACATAATTGGATTTTATTTTATTTAATTATTATTTCTATTTTTGTTTCATGGTTTTTGATCGTCACTATTAATGAATTTAATTCTCATAAAAACCCAATTAGTTATAAAAAATTAAAAGATGGGACATTAATTGAAGTTATATGGACTATTACTCCTGCCTTAATCTTAATTACAATTGCGTTACCTTCTTTTAAATTGCTGTACTTGATGGACGAAATTTTAGATCCTACTATCACTATAAAAGCTATTGGACGTCAATGGTATTGGGAATATGAATATAGTGATTATATTTCTCCTGAATTATCATTTGAAAGTTACATGATTCCTACTGATAGTTTAGAAGAAGGACAATTAAGATTATTAGAAGTCGATAATCGTTTAATTTTACCCTCTGATACATCAATAAGAGTTATCGTGACTGCTGCTGATGTATTACATTCTTGGGGTGTTCCTTCTTTAGGTGTTAAAATGGATTGTGTTCCTGGTCGATTAAATCAAACATCAATCTATGTAAAACGTAATGGTGTTTATTATGGTCAATGTAGTGAATTATGTGGTGTTCAACACGGATTTATGCCGATTGTAATTGAAGTGGTAAATATTAACGATTATATTAATTGGTTAAAAGCTTATGAAGTTGCTTAAAAAAAATCCTATTTTATCTTTATTTAATGAATTTGTTGTTGATTCCCCATTACCATCTAATATTAATTATTTATATGGTTTTGGTTCATTATTAGCCTTAATTTTAGGTCTTCAAATTTTAACGGGTATATTTTTAGCTATGCATTATACTCCAAATATTGATTATGCTTTTAATTCTGTGGAACATATCTGCCGCGATGTTAATTATGGATGGTTATTAAGATATGCTCATTCTAATGGTGCATCATTTTTTTTTATATGTGTTTATATTCATATTGGACGTGGATTATATTATGGTTCATATAATAAACCAAGAATGGGATTATGGTATGTTGGTGTTATTATATATTTTATTATGATGGGAACTGGATTTTTGGGTTATGTTTTACCTTGGGGTTGTTTCAGCCCTATATGGTTAAATTTAGAAATAGGATATCAATTGTTTATTCCTTCTTTTATTTTACATACTAAAATTAAACCTCATTCCATTGAAGATAAAAATGCTCTTCTTCCTTTTAATTCTCCGAAAATTCCAGCACTTAATCGTATTGGTCCTCATAATTTAGATATTATTTCTGTTATTGTAGGTAATATTTTAGGAGATGGATGGGGTGAAAATAGAGCAGGAAATACAAGATTTCATATTCATATGGGTTCCCCCAATGTCGAATATCTTATGTGGTTACATAAATTTTATTCAGAAAGGGGTTATTGTTCTGCTCAAAAACCTAAATTAAAACCCAATATTGGTAAAGAAAATAAAGTATATTTTTCTTATAAATTTAGAACTTGGACTTATTCTAGTTGGAATTGGCTTTATGATGGCTTTTACCAAAACAAAATTAAAATTATACCGTCTAATATCGATCAACTTTTAACTCCTTTAGCTTTAGCTATTTGGATTATGGATGATGGCGGAGTTCATCCTAGTGGTATGATAATTTCAACTTACAATTTTAAATTAAATCATATTATTTTACTTCAAAAAAGTTTAAAAAATAATTTTGATCTTGATACTTCGGTTTTTAATAATAAAAATGGTTTAGTTCTTTATTTTCCTAAAAATCAACTTTCTAAATTATCCAATATTGTGAAAAATTTTATGGTGCCGAGTATGTATTATAAATTAAATGGTTTCTAATTTTAATTATAGTCTATTTTAAATACTATACAACTTAACTCTATAAAAT
>Ga0302303_10002028_pt1 | contig 12580 bp, 14 predicted proteins | sample III_Palsa_E2_1_FD_194542 | JGI IMG/M metagenome (GOLD analysis project Ga0302303, IMG submission 194542) | Peat permafrost microbial communities from Stordalen Mire near Abisko, Sweden - III_Palsa_E2_1 | ecosystem: Environmental > Terrestrial > Soil > Palsa > Peat permafrost | place: Sweden... | reverse complement strand
TATCCGAATATTGAAATTGCCACTATGGACTACATTACCCCATCATGCCTTTGCGAGGTTAACTTATCGGTATCGTACCCCATGGCTTTACAGCGCGCCACTATATCTGCGTATAGTTTTGGGTCGATGGATGGCTTACGGCTCATAATAAACAGGAATTTACGGTCGGGATGGCCTACTACTACGTACGAATAATCGGGCGCCATTTCAATTACCCAGTAATCAACCTTGCAGGGCCATATAAATTGGGCTTTCATCTGGCTGTTATTTGTACCATCTACCGGGAATAATTTGGATTTAAAGGTATGCACTTCGGGCTCATCTCCCTTTTTATAACAGGTAAGTACATTAAAATAGCCATCACTATTTAAAGTATAGCTGGTGGTGGTTTGGCGGCTGCCCTTATCAAAAATAGTGGGGATGGAATACAACGAATACCATTTACCCGCAAAGCGGTTTAAATCAACCCTATTAACGGGCTTATTGCTGATACTGGTAAATGAGCAAAGTAATATAATGGCGAAGATATAGAGCGTTTTCATACGTAGGTGTTTAGTATAAAAACGAAAATTGCTGTGGGGTGGATTTTAAACGAGGAGAATTTTAGTAATTAGCCAATCCCGGGTGTTTTAGTCTCTCCACTCCCCGCTAAATACCTGGGTGGCGGGGCCTTCTAAAAAAATATCACTATAAGCTCTGCCATCATAATTAAAATGGATGGTAAGCTTGCCGCCAAGCACCTTTATAGGTGTTACTATATGCCCGGTTTGATTATGGTGTTTAGCCATAGCTAAAGCAACTGCCGTAACGCCTGTACCGCAGGCATAGGTTTCATCCTCAACGCCGCGTTCAAAAGTGCGCACAAAATAGCCTTCGTCGGCAGGCTCAACAAAATTTACATTGATGCCGTTGGCGCGGTAAATATCATTATTGCGTATGGCATAGCCTTCGGTATAAACATCCTTGTGGCTAAGGTTACGGGCCAGCTTAACATAATGCGGCGAGCCGGTATCCAGCACATAAGCATCGCCATCGCGGGCAACGGTATCTACATCAATCATTTGTAAGCTTACCCAATTACCCTCTTCTGAAATTTTGGCATGGTGCGGGCCGTCTACCGCCAAAAAATCTGTCTCATTTTTAATAATACCCAGGTATTTGGCAAAGGCCACAATGCAACGGCCGCCATTGCCGCACATGCTGCTGGGGTTGCCATCGGCGTTGTAATAAACCATCTCAAAATCATAGCCTTCTATATTCTGCAAAAACATAATGCCATCGCCACCAACGCCAAAACGGCGGTTGCACACTTGCCTAATTAGCTGTGGGTTATGATGATTAATGTGGTTGTCACGGTTATCAACCAATATAAAATCGTTGCCTGTGCCCTGGTATTTATAAAACTGTATTTTCACGTATTATTTGTTAATGCAATATATCACTTATTTTATACGAAATATGTAATAACAATGTTAAAGCATAGTAAATTTTATTTTAACATTTTTTAACAAAAATGGGTATAACAACACATTACTTCTGTCGTCTATATGGTATTATATTTGAGTACCAGATTTTTGAAATCTAATTAAGAAATTGAGTAATAATATGAAAAAGTACGGTTTAACATTATTAACAGCCTTTATTGGAGGTGCGATGGCATTGGGCACTTATAAGGTTTTTGAGAACAAATATGCCGATAACATGACTTTCCAGGATAAACAGAAAGTCTATTTTGCAAGCAACCCATCGGCCCCGATAGTATCATCGGCTGGCGAGGTTGATTTTACCCAGGCAGCAGCAGCCGTAACCCCTGCGGTAGTTTTTATTAAGGTTACTTATTCGGCAAACTCGGGCGAGGGTAATGGCGAGGATGAACTGCAGCAATTATTTGGCAACATGTTTGGCCAGCACGGCCGACCGGAGGGCATACAGCAGGCGTCGGGATCGGGTGTTATTATTTCGCCGGATGGCTATATTGTAACCAATAACCACGTGGTTGATAAAGCCGATAAAATTACCGTGAACACTAACGACCACCGCACGTTTGAAGCAAAAGTAATTGGCACCGATCCGAACACCGATTTGGCGCTGATAAAAATTGACGCTACTAACCTGCCTATTGTAAAGTTAGGTAACTCTGATGATGCAAAGGTTGGCGAGTGGGTATTGGCGGTAGGTAACCCTTTTAACCTTACCTCTACCGTTACCGCGGGTATTGTAAGCGCCAAAGGCCGTAACATTGGCATTATTGGCAATGAGGATAACCAAAACGAAAACCCTTACGGCCAGGATCAAAGCGACCGCCCTAAAGTAAACAAGGCTATTGAATCATTCATCCAAACCGATGCGGCCATTAACCCCGGCAACAGCGGCGGCGCGTTGGTAAACACCAGGGGCGAACTGATTGGTATCAACTCGGCTATTGCATCGCAAACCGGCGCTTATGAAGGTTATGGCTTTGCCATCCCTATTAACCTGGCTAAAAAAGTGCTGAATGATATTGAAAGATATGGTTCGGTAAAACGTGGCTTTGTAGGCGTTAGCTTTACCGAGCTTAACCCTGATATTGCACAGGAACTGAAAACCAATATAACCACAGGCTTATACGTGCGTACAGTAGTACCCGGCGGCGGCGCCGAACAAGCGGGCATACATCAGGGCGATATTATTGAAAAGGTTGAAGGCTCGCCGGTTTATGAATCATCAGATTTACAGGAACGTGTTGGCGAATTGCAGCCCGGCGATAAAATACACTTAACCGTATTGCGCGATGGCGCCGAAAAAAGCTTTACCATAACGCTTAAAGCTGATGTATCAGCAGCAGCACCGCGCGTTGCTGAAGGTTCAAAATCGGCAGCCGAGTTGTTTAACAAATTAGGTGCAAGCTTTATGCCGATAACCAAAGAGCAAAAAACGCAGTTCCGTGTAAACAATGGCGTGGTAGTTACCCAGGTACGCCCCGGCCGTTTGTTTGATGAAACCGAAATACCGGTTGGTTCCGTTATTACCAGCATTAACAAGCACAGCATAAACAGCATTGCCGATATGGACAGCGCTATTACCAATACCCATAACGGGCTGCTGGTTATATCCGGTTTTTACCCCGATGGTACCAGCTTTAGCAATACTTTCCAGGTTCAGTAATAAGTTTAAAAAGTGACTAATAAAAAAGCCCGGTATTTGCCGGGTTTTTTTGTAATTAATATGTTAAATAAATTAAATTGGGGCAATAATTATGTATTTAATTGCATTTTTGTTAAGCCATTTTTTGTGTTGATTAACAGCGATAAAAAATTCATAAAAACTTCATCGTAAATAATCAATTTTAACAATAGTGGATTAAACCTTTGATGTTTCGTTTTGTCTAATAAATAAACAACACAACGAAATACTATATCAGTAAAAATTGTGTTTAATGTCCAACAGTGATATGAAAAGAATATATAAATATGCAAGCGGGTTATTTTTAACAGGCTTGCTTTTAACGGCAGTTAATTTTACTGCCAGTGCCCAGCATCATATGAGCGGTGTGGGCGGCGGCGGCGGCGGTTTTCACGGCAGCAGCGGCGGTTTTGCAGGTTCACGTACCGGTGTAACAGCAAGGGGCATGGGTTTTGGTAGCAGGTCGGGTGTGGCTTATAGCCGCGGCGGGTTTTACAGGGCCGGCTTTGGCTATTATGGTTACCCGCATTACGGGTTTTATTTAAGTGTACTGCCCTTTGGCTATTACCCTTTTTATTGGGACAATTGCCTGTATTATTATTATGGTGGTGTATTTTATTCGCCTTATGATGGTGGTGGCTACCAGGTTACTACCCCACCGGTTGGTGCGGCAATACCAAGCTTACCCCAGGGTGCTAAATCTATCATGATTGATAACCAGCAGTTTTATGAGCTAAATGGTGTGTATTACAAAGCAATAGTTAATGATGCAGGTAAAAAAGTATTTGTTGTAGCCGGCAGGGATGGTGTGTTAAACACCGGTAACAACCCGCAAGCTACTAATGATGTACAAACATCGGCACCGCAGGTTGGTGATATTGTAAATGAATTGCCTGATAATTGCCGCAAGGTTATTTTAAACGGTAAAAAATACTACGTATCGCCAAATGATATTTACTATCAGCCTTATGTTGATGAAAATGGCAATACCGGTTATCGCATAGCCAGCATACCTGCGCCTGATGACGATACGGAGCAAGGCGACTAAGTAATTATAAAAATTTATATTAAACTGCATTAATAGCCCGACTATTAATGCAGTTTTTGTTTTCGGGCTTTCCTTAGTATCTTTATCAGCCTAAGCCGGTTAACCTTTATCCAATATACCGGCAGATGTAAATCAAACCTATATTTATAAATGAATAAAGACGAAGAGGCACTAAAAAAATCGGAAGCGAACCTGCGTACCATTTTTGATAATACCGATACGTCGTACATACTGATAGACGCGGAGATGCGCATCGTTTCGTTTAATGCCCTCGCACAAAAATATTCCGAAGAAAATAACAATAAGCAACTGGCAGTTGGTATAGCTATAAATGATTACTTTCCATCCTCAAGATGGCCATTTATTAAACAAATGCTGGAGAAAGTTGTGGCCGGCGAGGTAGTGACCTACGAGCTAAGCTTTGCAAAGCAAGATGGCAATACTTATTGGTACGAGGTGCGCTGGCTTAATGTAAAAAACAATGAAAATAAAAACTGGGGGTTTATTTTAGCCAATAAGGATATAACCGGAACCAAACTGGCCGCGCTTGAACGCGAAAAAATAACTGCCGACCTGATACAACACAACAGCGACCTTAAACAGTTTACCTACATTGTATCGCACAACTTGCGCGCGCCGGTTGCCAATATTATAGGGCTTTCGGAAATATTGAAGGATAATGATCTTGATAATGATATGAGGCAGGCGGTAGTTGAAAAAGTATCATCATCCATAAAAAACATTGATGATATTATAAAAGACCTGAACCAGATTTTACAAACCCGCGAGCTGATTAGCGAAAAAAAGGAGCCGGTTTATTTCGACGGACTTTTAGAAACCATAAAGGCAAACATCAGCAGTACTGTACCCGATAATTATGTGCAATTTGATTGCTCGTTTGATGAAAACGAGGTGTTTACCATTCGCAGTTATATGTACAGCATATTGTATAACCTGGTATCAAACAGTATAAAATATCGCCGGCCTGCCGTACCACCGGTAATCAGCATTAAAACCAGTAAGCTTGATGATAAGCTGGAAATAAGGTTTAAAGATAACGGCAAAGGGATAGACCTGGAGAAAAACGGCCAGCATTTATATGGATTATACAGGCGTTTTGATACTACCACCGAGGGTAAAGGCATGGGCCTTTTTATGGTAAAAACACAGGTAGAAGCACTGGGCGGCACCATCCGAATTGAAAGTACGGTAAACCAGGGTACCGAATTTATCATCCAGCTACCTGTTTAAGCGATATAATCATCTCATTTTTAATTAAAAGGCGCCAGCTTTGAAACATCTGCATGTTGTTTATTGTTGTAAAGCAATACAGGTATACTAAGCACCTGCGAACACAGCATTTTATAATGAAATTTTTTAAGACTTACATAGTGGTATTTAGCCTTGCCACAGCAACCTTATGCATTTTATGCACAGGCTGTAACCCTCTTACCCGTACCCAAAGGGGCGCGGCCATAGGTGTTGGTGCGGGTGGCACAGTTGGTGCATTAATAGGCAAAACTGCCGGTAATACGGCTTTGGGTATTATTATCGGCGGAGCTATAGGCGGTACCGCGGGCGCCTTTATTGGCCGTAATATGGATAACCAGGTGGCCGATATCAAGCGTACCGTACCCGGTGCCATTGTAACCCGCGAAGACGATAAAATTGTAGTACGATTTGACTCAGGCATATTATTCGACCCGGATAAAGCCGATTTAAAACCCGAAGCCCGTGAAAACCTGCAAAACCTGGCATTATCATTAAAAAACCATCCTGAAAACGATATCGCTGTTATTGGGCATACCGATAGTACCGGTACGGTTAACCAAAATATTGAGCTTTCTGCCGGACGTGCGGGCGCTGTAAAATCATTTTTAATTACTACCGGTATAAGCAGCTCGCGTTTAATTGCCGAAGGCAAAGGCGAGCAGGACCCGGTGGCTACTAATGCTACCTCCAAAGGCCGCGCCCAAAACCGCCGCGTAGAAATTGTTATTATGGAAGGTACTGCTAAAGCTCAACAGGATACTACCAGGCATTAGAAAAATAAGTTTGGGATAACCGACTGCTTATAATTTGCGAAGTTTTTAACCACGTCATTGCGAGCGATAGCGTGGCAATCTTCGACATGCAGGCGGCGAACTTTTCTATCGAAGATTGTTTCGTACCTTGCAATGACGCGCGGGTTTTTATCTTATTATCATGGCAATCCATAAATCGCACAAATCATGATTCAGACAATAAGAGTCTGCCACCCGCTTGCCAATGCTGCATATTCGCGCCAGTTGGATAACCTTATGAAACAGATAGGCCGTCTATTTGTTGAGCAAAATAACTCCGCAAACAATTAAACCAGCTCCAAAAACCATTCCGTAAGCATCCCATCCAAATAAACTATATTTTCGCTTTATAAGGTTTTTTATTCGCCAAATTAATATCAATATTCCGAAAAGTATTAGGAATATACCCAGTATAATATTTTGACTATTCATATTGATTATATTAGTTTTTTTATTGGGTTACTTTAGCTTTAAAGAAGTCTCGAACAGCCTGACCCTTCGCTGGCGCACGCGTGTTGTGCCTATTGCGTTTCATCATCACGGCAATCCTTTAATCCCATAAATCCTGGTTCACCCAAACTTCTTAACCGTTTCCGTTATATGCGCCAAATGGTGCTTGCCATGCCACGAGTACAATGCCAGCGCGCGTTTAAGCGGCAGGGTTTGGCCCGATTCGGGATTGGTAAAGGTGCGGTTCCATTCATCATCGGTAAAGCTTTCCAGCAGGGCGGCCCAATGGCGGTGTATGCCTTCCAGCATCCGCAGGGATGATTCTACAGGCAAACGGTAATCGGGCAATAGCGCCCAATGTGCTTCTTCGTAGGGTTTTACAGTGGGGTTATCTTCGGTAAGCGCCAGTTTAAAGCGGGTTAAGCTGTTCATGTGGCTGTCGGCAACGTGGTGTATTACCTGGCGTATTGTCCAGCCGCCGGTGCGGTACGGGGTATCCAATTGTTTCTCGTTAAGGCTTATAACCGCCTGGCGCAACAGGCCCGGTAATGCTTTAATATCATTTATCCAATGATGTAAATCATCGGCAGTATAAGATGCCGGGGGATTGAATTTCCCGGTAGGATATTTCATTTGTTCGTCGGTCATAAGGCTGCTTTGAAAAATTAAGTTAGGTAATCTTCGCGAAAAAAATCACACATGCTGTAAAATAAACTCAGCATCAACGTTAAGTTCAGTATAAACTGCCTTTAAAAAATCTACATCGGGCCTTTGCTTACCGTTCATAATTAATGAAAGTTTCGCATCGCTAATATTAAGTTTTTTCGCTAAATCGTGTTGTTTTAGTCGCATTTCGTACATCCGCATTTCAATCATCCCATTTAGGGTTGATGGCGCTGCAATAACGTATTTCTGTTGTTCATAATTTTGCGCAGCTAATGCCAAATTTCTTATTTCTGCTAATTCTTCTTTAGAAACAATTTCGCTTCCTTTAGCCATTAAGCCATCAATTTTAGCCATTACTTCAGTGTAATCACTGTCATTGTCAATTTTTTTTACCTGTTCCATGTTGTAACTAAATTCGAGAGCAATCTTTTAATTTATCATATTCTGCATGAGTGCCAACAAACCGGATATAAACAGTTCTGACATCAAAAAATACCATAGCAACCAAACGATAGTTATTTCCTCTTATATTAAAAACATACCTATCATTACCTACTGCATCAACCGAATTAAACATTTGTTTCATTTCGTGATAAGTAGACCAATCCGCCATTAACACAAGTCGATACCAGTTATTTAGTGCGTCTTCCGAATCTGCGTGAAGCTCAAAAAAAGAACGAAGTTTTCCATAACTGATAACTACCATAACAAATATAAGTATTTTTAGATTTATTAAAAAGTTTTTAGATATTCTAAAATTTCGATTACCCTAATTGTAAAATATACCCCATAAAAATACTAATATTACCGAAACTGCTATATTGCAGCTTTAATGCCTCGTTATTGATTATGAAAAAACTGTTTACCCTGTTGCTACTGGTTGCCTGCACGCATAGTTTCGCGCAAAAACTGGATACCCTTACTGTTGATAAAATTATGCGCGCCCCGCAATGGATTGGTTTATCGCCAGACAAACTCACCTGGACCGATGACAGCAAAAAACTTTATTTTAACTGGAACTATGAGCATGCCCCGCTCGATTCGATATTCAGTATCACTACAAATAACACTACACCGCAAAAGATAGGTTTGGATGAACAACGTGCCATGCCAGTTAATTATGATGCGCATTGGAACCGCAACCATACCTTAAAAGTTTATGCCAAAAACGGCGATATATTTTTGGAAGAAATAAAAACAGGCAAAACTGTACAGCTAACCAATACGGTTGATGCCGAAAATAGCCCGACCTTTAACGGCAGCGAAACCGAAGTGCTGTTTAACAAAGGCGATAACCTTTTCGCCATAAAACTAAATGGCGGCGGCTTGGTGCAGCTAACCAACTTTGTAAAATCAGCCTCGAAAGAAGATAATGATAATGACAACGCAGATGCTACCGATCAGGCCAAATGGCTGAAAAAACAGCAGTTGGAGTTATTTGATATTATTAAAGTACAATCCCAGGATAAAAAGGAAACTGCCGCCGAGCGCAAGGCTTTGCGCCCCGCGAAATTAAAAGAACTGGTTACCGGCGATAAAATAGTGGACAATGTAGAGCAAAGCCCCGATGGCCGCTATATCACCTACCGCCTTACCAAACTGCCCGATAACGCACCCAATACCATTGTTCCTAATTATGTTACGGCATCCGGTTTTACGGAGGATATACAGAACCGTACCAAGGTTGGCGCGCCGCAGCCGGTGTCATACTCATTTATTTATGACACGCAACGCGACAGCGTTTATCCTATTGTTACCACCAATGTACCCGGCATAAAGGATATACCTGCCTATGTAAAAGATTACCCCGATGAACTTGCCGCCCTAACCAAAGCCAATGCCGACCGCGTAGTAGTTGTTGACGGTCCGCTTTGGAGCGATGACGGTAAAACCGCGCTGGTTACGGTTGATGCCCAGGATAATAAAGACCGCTGGATAATGAAACTGGATGCCGCCACAGGTGGTTTAACCTTGCTTGACAGGCAGCACAACGATGCCTGGATAGGCAGCGGCGCGCCGGGCATTGAGGATGATTGGTACTCGTTAGGGAATATAGGCTGGATTGATAACAGCACGTACTATTACCAGAGCGAGGCCAGCGGCTACTCACATATTTATGTGGCCGATATCAGCAATGGCACAAAAAAGCAAATCACCAATGGTAACTGGGAGGTGCAAACGCTAAAACTAAGCAACGACAAAAAAACCTTTTACTTTACAGCCAATATAGATGAGCCTGGCGCTACGGCTTATTACCGTGTGCCGGTAACCGGCGGCAACCCGGTTAAAATAACTTCGATGAAGGGCTGGAACGATGTAACCATGTCGCCGGACGAGAAATGGCTGGCGATACATTATTCATACACCAACAAACCCTGGGAATTATATTTACAACCCAATAAACCTGGTGCCAAAGCAATACAGGTAACGCATTCCACCACCGCCGAATTTAATTCGTATGCGTGGCGCGATGTCCCGATCGTAACTTTTAAAGATCGTTATGGCAAGGATGTTTACGCACACTTATACCTGCCCAAAAATGCCGATCCGGCAAAGCCCGCGGTAATATTTGTGCATGGCGCTGGTTATTTGCAAAACGTAACCTACTCATGGAGTTATTACTTCCGCGAGTACATGTTTAATAATATGCTGGCTGATAATGGGTATACCGTACTGGATATTGATTACTCGGGCAGCGCGGGTTACGGGCGCGATTGGCGCACGGCCATTTATCGCCACATGGGCGGCAAGGATTTGGACGACCAGGTTGATGGCGTTAAGTTTTTGGTAGATAAATATGGCGTAAACCCTAAGCATGTGGGCATCTACGGCGGCTCGTACGGTGGTTTCATGACCTTGATGGCCATGTTTACCGCGCCCGATGTGTTTACCTCGGGCGCGGCTATACGTTCGGTTACCGATTGGGCGCATTATAACCACGAATACACCGTTGATATTTTAAACGAGCCGTTTACTGATGAAAAGGCATACAGACTGAGTTCGCCTATTTATTTTGCCTATGGCCTGAAAGGTAATTTGCTGATGCTACATGGCATGGTAGATCAGAATGTAAATTTCCAGGATATTGTGCGCCTCACCCAGCGTTTGATCGAGCTGCATAAAAACAACTGGTGGCTGGCGCCTTACCCCGTAGAAGACCACGGCTTTGAGCAACCCAGCAGCTGGACGGACGAGTATAAACGGATATATAATTTGTTTGAAACTACGCTGAAGAAGTAAGGTGAATTTATTGTAGAGACGCAATACTTTGCGTCTCTTTTCAATTGACTTGCTGGTAGGAGACGCAAAGTATTGCGTCTCCTACGGTTGAAATGATGATTGTTTAATTATTATCAGGGTTAGCGGTTTCATCAATAGCGTTTAACAGCGATTTTTTGCCCTTGGCATCAGTCATAATTTCCCATATCATAATACCGCCGGCGTTTTGCATGGCAAAGGCGGTTTTCTTTTGGATAGTGGGTATACCATTATAATATATGGTGCCACCGGCGGCCACGGTAATATGATCTTTATTTTCGGAGCCGGGAAACTGGTTTACAATTTGCACATAATCATAATTTTCTTTTACGCCCGCGCCAAATCCGTAACCATAAAAAGGTACACCCACATTTATTTTCGAAGCCGCTATGCCGCGGGTATTGCTCCAATAGTTAAAATCGTAAGTCACCATTTCGTAAGGCGAATCAGGCCCCGGGTCGCTTGGATCCCATGGTCCTGTTTTATCGTACGACATTACGTTTACGTAATCAAAATAAGTTAATGATTTATCAGTAAAACTTGCCCTTTCCCAGGTGGCAACGGCTGCGGTTAAAATTTTGCCTTTAGCCTTTAACGCGGCCGACAAATCGCCAACAAAGCCTTCATAATCGCTGTTGATATTATCACCTTCGAGGTCGATATCCAACCCATCCAAATGCAGCGCATCCACTGAGGCCATTAAACTATCAATAAAATCAGCGCGCTTGGCGGTAGTAAGAAATGATAAGTCGAGGCTGGAGCCAACTGTACCCAATACCACCACTTTAGCTTTGTGCGCGGCGGCTATGGTTGCATCAAGGTTAGTAAAATCGGGCAAGCCTTGTCCGCTGGCGGTCATGGCCTCAAAATCAATATTCAGGTAATTTAACCGGGTCATATCAAAATCGTTGGATTGGCCGGCTTGAATTTCCCAATCTTGCAAATAGCCAACTACCCTGAAGTTGGCAGGTGCCTTGTAAACGGTTGCAACAGGTTTTGTTTTTTTTACATCAGCCGAATCATCTTTTTTACAACCGCCAATCAACAATGAAAATGCAATTACGAAAAAGAGGGGGTACGCGTATTTCATGGCTATTGGTTTAATAGCCTGCAATTTAGAGAAATTTTTAATTAAACGTTAATAGAGATAAAGGGTAGAAATTCAATAAACAAGGTTTTTTCTTAATCGGCGAAAAACGCAGCTTTAAAAACCCAAACGAATAGTTATCTTAGTAATTATTTACCTAGCCAAAACACGATAAAAATGGATATTTTTTTACGGGCCAAACACTGGCAGTTATTTTTGCTGACTTTCGGAATACCGATTATTTTTGAGATTGCATTAATGGGTAGCCTCTTTTCAAACATAATGCATAACCCAAACCCTAACCCTGCTGCGGTTTTAGGCAGCCTGAAATTTTTCCCTTTAATAATGCTGCTTTTTATGGGAACCTTGTTTAGCTGGTTTTGGGCGGTGGCTACCGGGCTTCAAAAATTTATGCCGCCGGGTGTAAATATGAAGCTAACCAGGTTCAAGGTGTTTTTCTTTATTCCCCTGGTATATTTGATTTTGATTATGGTAGGAATATCGGTTGTTTTAGGCAGCAATATTACTGATATAACTAACCCGGCCCCTTTTTTTATTGCTTTTTTGATTATATTCCCCTTGCATATATTTAGCATGTTTTGCATTTTTTATTGCCTATACTTTGTGGCAAAAACACTTAAAACTGTTGAATTGCAAAGAGAAACTTCGTTTAGTGATTTTGTTGGAGAATTTTTTTTAGCCTGGTTTTTTCCCATTGGGGTTTGGATATTGCAGCCAAAAATCAATAAACTAATGCAACAAAATGCGCTTAAGCAACCTGATGATTACCCTATTCAAAGCTAATCGTTATGCGGGTTAGCGGTTTTATCAATAGCCGTAAGCAGT
>Ga0302303_10002027_pt1 | contig 12581 bp, 11 predicted proteins | sample III_Palsa_E2_1_FD_194542 | JGI IMG/M metagenome (GOLD analysis project Ga0302303, IMG submission 194542) | Peat permafrost microbial communities from Stordalen Mire near Abisko, Sweden - III_Palsa_E2_1 | ecosystem: Environmental > Terrestrial > Soil > Palsa > Peat permafrost | place: Sweden... | reverse complement strand
ATTACATGCTTGGACACGCAGCGGAGCATTACAGCCGGAAGTCACCAACAAGCTCGATGAATGGTTTAAGGCCGGTTTAAATCCTTGGGACATTAGCCGTGATGCGCCGTATTTTGGCTTTTTAATTCCTGGCACCACCGACAAGTATTTTTATGTTTGGTTAGACGCGCCGATTGGTTATATGGCCAGTTTTAAAGAATGGTGCTCACGCCATCCAGACGTTTCTTTTGATGATTATTGGCAGAAAGATTCAACGTATGAGCTGTATCATTTTATTGGCAAAGACATTATGTATTTTCATACCTTGTTTTGGCCAGCAATGTTATCAGGCGCAGGCTTGCGCACGCCCAATGCGATTTATGCGCATGGTTTTTTAACCGTGAATGGACAGAAAATGTCTAAATCACGTGGCACGTTTATTAAAGCACGCAGCTATTTAAATCATTTGCCTGCGGATTGTTTACGTTATTATTTTGCAACCAAATTAAACAGTCGCATTGAAGATTTGGATTTAAATATGCAAGATTTTCTAGGTCGCGTTAATTCCGATTTGGTGGGGAAGTGGGTCAACATTGCCAGCCGTTGCGCTGGATTTTTAGCAAAAAACTTTAACAACCAATTGGCCAGTGAATTGGATCAGCCTGAATTGTTTGCAGAATTTTCGAATAAAAGTGATGAAATTGCAGCCTTGTATGAAAACCGCGAATTTAGCGCGGCCATGCGTGAAATCATGTTATTGGCCGATAAAGCCAATCAATATATTGACAACAAAAAACCTTGGATATTGGCCAAAGATCCTGCACAATTGCCATTGGTACAACGCATTTGCACCTTGGGGATTAATTTATTTCGTGTGTTAAGTTTATATTTAAAACCCATTTTCCCACACACCACTTTAAAAATAGAAACGTTTTTAAATGCAGGACCATTAACCTGGGAAATCGCGCCACAAGCGTTATTAAACCAACCCTTGCAGCCTTTCAACCCTTTATTACAACGTATTGAACAGGAACAAATCAACGCTATGTTAGAAGAAGCCAAACAAGATTTAACCGCAGAAGCGACCGCTCCCATTGCAACAAAAACACCCTTAAACCCCATCCATGCTGAAATCACCATCGATGATTTTGTTAAAGTGGATTTGCGCATTGCAAAAATATTGGACGCAAAAACCGTGGAAGGATCCGATAAGCTATTGCAATTGACCGTGGATATTGGTCTTGAAACACGCAATATTTTTGCCGGCATTAAAGCCAGTTACACACCAGAGCAATTGATAGGAAAATTCACCGTGATTGTTGCAAACTTGGCACCACGTAAAATGCGCTTTGGCGTGTCGGAAGGCATGGTCACGGTGGCATGTGATCCCAGTGGGGAAAAAGTATGGTTATTGGAACCACAAGCAGGCGTAGAACCTGGGATGCGAGTGAAATAAAGATGTACACATGGATTAAACAATATCCAACACCGATCTCTGGTTTGGCACTGGGGATTGCCAGTTTGGCGGTGTGTTGGTCATTGTTTTTTCCGGTCCATGCGAGTTTTATTTTAATCATTGGTTTTGTCATGGCGACATTGCTGCTGATACCGTTAAAAATAAAATTTATATGCTATCCACGTTTATTGTGGTTAGATTTGCAACATCCTGGTGTCGGTAGTACATTGCCTACCCTTGCCATGACATTGATGGTACTCAGCGATACCATTAATCGATGGCAAACGGATGTGGCCATCGCAATATGGTTGATGGCGGTGATAGCGCACTTACTGTTTTTTATGTTTTTTGTTTTTCATCGTTTGAAAGCATTTAATATACAGCACATCATGCCCAGTTGGTTTGTACCACCCGTGGGGATTTTGGTCGCTTGTTTAACAATGCCCTCACCTGCTTTTGAGCCATTGGTTGATGGTTTATTTATCTTTGGTATTGTGGCCTATTTTATTTTACTGCCCATTTTTTTATTTCGTCTGTTTTTATACCCCAATTTAGACAATATCAGCAAACCCAGCCTCGCTATTTTAGCCGCACCCGCCAGTTTATCATTGGCAGCCTATCTGACCTATGTGCCGCGACCAGAAGCATTATTGATTGCCATATTATTTGGTATCGCTGTTGTGATGACCGCAACGGTTTATCTCATGCTTATCCCGTTGCTGCGTTTACCCTTTAGTCCGGCTTTTGCGGCGTATACATTCCCGCTGGTGATTAGCGCCACGGCGAGCTTTAAGATGTCGATGTGGGCGGCGCAGCAGGATTTGTTTGTACGTTATGCGCCAGAGTTAGAAATGTTTGCGGGAATTGAGGCATGTGTGGCGACGTTGGTGGTTTTTTATGTTATGCAGGCATATGGGCGATATTTGTGTAAGCATTGACTTTGAGTAGTTAGCGTAAAAACTATTGACATTTTTTACCGGCTCAGATACTGTGTTAATAAGCTTACATATTTTTTCGGGATCACGATGGTATTAACATATTCTACTGATAAAGTTTATGATCAAACACTAGGCCATCCTTTAGATATCCTTGTTGCTCAACTCCAGGCCCTCGGTGAGAATTTGGGTAGAACCAACAGCGGGGCATACCCCGAAACCATTATTTTAGAATCTTTTATCCAATCTGTCATTTGTTCTCAAGACGTTATTTTAAATACTGACGAGCAACAAACGCTATTGGGTTCGATAGTAGAGACATTTGATACGCAGCAAGAAAAAACAAAAAACTATTTTAGCTTTCCAAAAACCAGATATCAAATATTTTATGAAACCTTTAACCAGTATTTGGAAACAACTAAGGTTCCATCACGCCGTTTGTTCAAAAACAAGTCTAATGATCTAGCTATCAGAAAACTCATCGAGATCCGAGCCCAAAATGAGTTTTTGCATCCATTGCATTTTATTTTACACGATGATGCACACCGGAAAGTCAGCAAACCAGCAGATAATCAAATGGCTTTACAAGCTTGGTTGACACTGGTTATCGGTATTTTAGAAACGAACATCGATATAGAACAACGAATTGCTATGGTTGTCTGTCTAAACAATGCTTGCAACAAGTTGAGTCCTCCTCTTTTTGAGGATAAAGAACAAGACTTGATAGTGACGGTTACAGAAACATTATCTCCTCTCTTATCTAAATCAACGTCTGCATCGCCTGTGATAGCGACAATAGATACTTCTGCAAGTTTGAATAGATCGTCGGTAGAGACGGTTACAGAAACATTATCTTCTCTCTTACCTGGAGCAGTGTCTCCACCACCTGTGGTCGCAGAAACAATAACAATGGATACTTCTGTGGCTTTGCCTGGACAATTCTCAAATCCAGGAGCAGACGCAGACAATGCACCGAAAAAGAAAAAGAAAAAAAAACCAGTGCTACAAGATCTTGCCGATGAAGCACAAGTGGTAGATCGATCTGCTGCTGGACCAAGTGTAGATTTAAAACTTCCCGTATCTACATTATTAGAACCAGAATCTCCAAAAGGAGAAGGACACCTTGAAGCGCCGCTTCCCTTACCAAATAGCGATGCTCTTCCTCCCGGCCCACCACAGTCGAGGCCTCCAGCAGAAGAACCCGCTTTCAGATTGGACAATGAAAGTGGCGAAGCTCAAGCTTCTGGCTTGCCAGCAGGAGCAGAGATGTCTTCGTTTGCATTAATCGATGACAATTCAGTCCAGAGGCGCGATAATCCCGTCGACCCACAGGATCACAAAAGATCGACATACGATGCAAGATTCGGACGATTATTGGTTGCCGCAGCCGAAGCTTCACGGGCTCAACCGAGCCACTGGAAACAAACTCCTGCTGCCGATGATGCACTCACATCATCCGACTTAAACAAAAAAAAACTTGTTCAAGCACTCAAGGCCGCACCAAATATTTATCGGTTCTTATTAAAATTTGAACATCAGGAGCAAGTTGCTCATATTTTGGCAAAAATGACCAACCCTACAATGGAGTCGTCACTATATAATGCGCTGGTAACAGCAACTACGCTTCAAGCAAACCGTTTACTCTTTATGTTCGAAGGAAACAATGGAAAAATAGTAGCACAGTGTGGAGATATTTTATCTACTTTATCCTCACTAGAAACGCTACAATGCGGCCAATTCCAAGAACAAGATTATGAACCTGCGAGACATGCCATCGAATTAGTGGGCAGAGCCATACGTGATTATAAAGTGGCACGAAAAACCGATGCGAAAATTATAGTTGGGAAACCATTGACTGGAAAAAAATTAATTAGCTTCGACCGTAACATGATTTTAGACACCTTATTCAAATCGCTTGTTCACGCCGCATATTCAGACGAAACGGGATCCGGCAGTTGTATTGAAAAAATTAAGCAGGCTTTTGATACCGCGCTGCTCGCCATTAAAACAGATCATGAAGCAAAAAATCGTTTGGTTCCCGCGTTTGCATCCGAACAAAGCAAGTTATACACTTTTATCAATGAACGGTACACTACGTTTAAGGATAAGCATTCTCCCAAAGAAAAGTCCCCAAAAAGACTGTCCACATCGAGCAATGGGGAAAAAGACTAAAAGCCAATCACGCCATCTCAGCCAAAAACAATGTCCACGCTTGGATATTAAAATGCTTTTGTTGCATCTGCTCTGTCAAATACCGGCGCCAACGCTTGCCGCCGGGTTGTCCATGAAATAAATTCAGCAGATGCCGCGCCACTTCCATTAAACGTGCGCCGTTGTTTATTTGTCGTTGCATATATTGCATGTATTTTTGGGCAACATCATACCGACTCGGAACAATCCATTCCGGTTGTAACAATTGCTGCAATTGCACCAAAAAATAGGGCTCTTCGCATACTTTGCGCCCCAACATCACGCCATCAACCGCTTGAAAGTGCGTTTGAATTGATGCGCAATCATTAATTCCACCATTGATAATAATTTCCAAACCAGGAAAATCTTTTTTTATGTGATACACAAACGGATAATCTAAGGGGGGCACATCGCGATTTTCTTTCGGGCTTAAGCCTTTTAACCACGCTTGTCTGGCATGAATAATAAAAGTCCGACAACCTGCCGCGGCCACTTTATCAATAAGGATACACTTGCGCGCGCTGATCGCCTTTATCGACGCCGATGCGCGTTTTAACTGTGATGGGAAGAGTCACCGCCTCACGCATCGCCCGCACACCATCCGCCACCAAATCCGGTTTTAATAGTAAACAAGCACCAAACTGTCCCGATTGAACACGATCGCTGGGACAACCGACATTTAAATTCACCGCTTGATAGGTTTGATCTTGTGCCATCCGTGCGCATTGTGCCAATGCGTGTGGATCACTGCCACCCAATTGTAAAACCAATGGATCTTCGGAAGGATCATGCGCCAAAAAACGTTCCGCATCGCCATGCAATAAAGCGCCCGTGGTGATCATTTCTGTATATAATACGGTCGATGGTGCCAACAAATGCGCTAAATAACGAAAATGTCGATCGGTCCAATTGAGCATGGGGGCAACAGCGATACTTTTCACAAACAACTCCATATCATCATCTCAATATTAAACTGCTAACACAGAAACATGCTTATTTTTTGAATACTCAATCAATTTTTCATCATGTGTTAATAAAGTCAGATCATGTATTCTGGCTGTCGATATAATCAAACGATCCGCGGGATCACCATGGAAATCGCCAGGTAGCTGGCAACTATCTGCGGCAATCTCTGCCGTTAATGGTTTTAATGCCATGGCTGGCAATGCCAAGGTTTCTTCTATCCAGGTTAAAACGGGTTTATTGATACGAATACGTTGTTTCATGACTAACATGCTAATTTCCCATTGTGAAATGGCTGCAATACACACTTGCGTGTGCTCGGCTGTTTGGTTAATCAGATCGCGATGTTTTTTTGCCAAGCTGGGTAAGCCTTCTATTAACCAAATCCACACATGCGTATCTAAAAGTAACGCTTTCATGCTTCAGAGTCCCATGACTCATCCGTGGAATGAATAATATCTCCCTGAATTTGAATAGATCCTTTTAAAGCGCCAAACAAATTAATAGGTTCTTCATCATCAATGGCAACCAGCTTTGCCACCGGTTTACCATGCTTAGTAATCACAAAAGATGTGTGTTTATGCTTAACTTCATCCATCAACTGTAAACATTTTGCTTTGAATTGCCCAGCGGATATTTCTTGTATCATCTTGCTCTCCCTTTATAACCATAGACATGGTCCTATGGTTATAATTTTATCACAGAACGCCCCTCCATACCATCTCTCAATACGCACGTTCCATCCCAACATACCTTCATTCACAACGCCTCCGTAGCGATCATTCCCGTACCCAACACCATAGACGGTATCAATAAATGCGCTAAAAAATAATCGCTGTCAACAGCCCGATTATTTTCGTGACAACCGATCATTTTTATAGAATAATAGCATGATTTTATTTGATTTTTAATGCAAAAAGGAGCATTTAGCCATGCATAACATCCCTTCAGGTAAACAAGTTCCCAATGATATTTATGTTGTCGTGGAAATCCCCGCCAATGCCACACCTATTAAGTATGAAGTGGATAAAAGCTCCGGTGCGCTATTTGTTGATCGTTTTATGGCCACGTGCATGTTTTATCCTTGCAATTATGGCTATGTGCCACAAACTTTGTCAGAAGATGGCGATCCGGTGGATGTGTTGGTGATCACGCCGCATCCTGTGCAAAGTGGCAGCGTGATCCGTTGTCGTCCCATTGGTGGATTGAAAATGACGGATGAATCGGGTATTGATTTTAAAGTCTTGGCTGTGCCTGTGAGCAAATTATCCACATTGTATGACAAAGTACACGGCATTGAAGATGTCCCTGCATTGTTATTGCAACAAATTGAACACTTTTTCCAGCATTACAAAGACTTAGAAACAGGAAAATGGGTTAAATTGGATGGCTGGCAAGATATTCATGTGGCTAAACAAGAAATTGTCGATAGCATCACGCGTTATCAAAGTCATTCGGCACCTTCGAAGATGTGATTTTTAGGATGATGATAAACAAAGGTCGTCTTTAACCTTTGTTTATCTCATTTTTATTCGGTTATCCATATTTGTACAAATTTAAAGTCCACTATCGAAAGTGTACAAACATGGTGTTGAAAAATCAATACGATATCAAGGCAGGCCGGGCAAGATTATTTACCACGTTTATAAGTCGCACTTTGTTTCGTACCCGGCAACTGTGCTTCAAATAACATACCTAGTTGTTCTGCTTTGACAGGATCTATTTTGAAATGTTTACGCAGGCGCTTTTCAAACACTTTCAAAACCGCTTGCAGTGTAGGGCGATCGTCGGCTTCAGTCTCTCTCATAGAGTTATTGGCATAGTCTACTAAATCCTCTGCAACATGCCGATCCGAGGGGGATAATGGCAAACCACCTTTATTAGGATCAAAATAACTTTGATTTAAAAATCCTACCACCATCAATCCCAACGCATAAATTTCACTTTTTTCAGAATAATGACCCCTCTTAATTTCAGGCGCCATGTATCTGTCTGTGCCAAGCATTTTCTCGTCGGGAAGATACAAAGGATGACCATCAGGATAGCTGATTGCAAGACCGTAATCACATGGATTCACACTTAAAAGAGTATCGTTTCTTTCTGCAACAAAATTCGCTTCTTTAAGATCGCGATGAAGATAATTCCGAGCCAAGCATTTTTTTTGATATTGTTTAAATGCCAAATATAAAATGATGATCCGCTGCTTACAGTCAAGGGATAAATCTGTTTTTAAATCCTCTAAATTTTTTCCACCCAAATAATCACCGTATATTGCTGACTTCTGTGTAGTGGAGTTAACATCGAAAATATAAGAATTGCCTGATGCTAGCTCCGAAACAACGGCTTCATTAAAAAAATTCCGTTTTACAGCCTGCAGATCAACTTTTTCAGTTCGTCCATACGAATAAGCCGGATGATGAGTGACTTTGCGAAATTTGACTTCTTGGAGCCCTTCCGTTGCAACACTACGTTGAGGCGTATAAAGGATCGCTGTAGATGAAGACGCGACATCAGCCGGGTTTCTTGTAAGAGATAAGCCATCAGTAGGTGATGCCGCTACAAATAACCTGTCTTGAGCAGCCAAATCAAGATCAGCAATCGTATCTGTTTGTGAAGCCAACATGACAGGGACTTGTTGTGCCATGCGCCCTACGCCTTCGGCGCCTTTTGCAATGGTGCCTCCCGTGGTTATTTCTTTTAAACGTGCAATTTCTTCCATTAATTCAAGTTGTGATTTCTCTAAAGATGATAGTTGCTTCCCCAGTTCTGCCAGGGGCCGTTGCAGCAAACGCAATTTATGTTGCCTACTTATTACAAACCAAGCGATTGTTAATTTTTCTTGTTTTTTTTGAACAGTCTCGATCTCTTTTAACAGCATAGCGCGCTTCGCTTTCATACCCTGCAGCTGTTTATAACCGTTTTTAAGTTCAGTTATCTTATCATACAGAGGATCTCCCCGATTAGTAAAAATGCTCTCCTTATACATGTCTTGTCCGCCACGATAGTGGATATTTAAGACCGGTTGATCTTTATACATCAGAAACGATGTACTGAATTTGGGTAAACAATCATCGTTGTTTGAACTCAGTAATTCTTTTTGTGCATCACTGAGACGCGCGCCATACAAATTCAGCAATTCTGCACGCTTCGTTTTAAATGCATCAACATTGGCTTGGCGTTGTTGTGTTCCTTTACCGGGGTGAAGCACGTGATCTCTGCGTGGGATCTTTAAAAAAGGTGACACTACATGGCCTTCAGTCTTTTGATCTTGCTGCTGCCAACTGGATAACGTATAAAATAACAACACAAAACGCAATGACTCATCTGGCAAAAGCGTGTGATTTTCTTGTAAATCTGAAAGTAAGATATGTGAATAGAGCACATCGTTGTCTGGTTTTGTCATGATAAATGATATTACTCAGCCTTGTTATTACTCATATACGTCCAGTATACGGAATAAAAAGTCGATTATCAAACTTATTTTAGTGGGAAGTCCAACAAGTGAAGAAAAACCAAGACAGAAACCAGACTAACTTTACACTCTTGCTTTCTGTACCGATTTCGGTTTTGGGGCAAGCACAAGCTGCATTCCACCCATCTTGTCCTTAGAACAAGTAATCGCTGGAGATTTCTTACAGGAAACACTCTGCACTTGAACTTTCTCAACAACGCCTTTTTCCATCAGCTCATTTAATAACCCAAGATCAGAACGCAAACCAAAGTCGCCTAATGAGCGAAGGTCCAAATGCATGCGTTGAGCGGACGATAAAGTTGCGTCGTTAAAATAAGACAATGTGGCTGATAAAACATCGCTGGTGCTGACATCACGACCTGTGTCTTGAACCATCACACGAATATTTAAAACAGGAAATTGTGAGGGCACATAGGCGAAAAAAGCCTTATCCAAGGCCTCTTTAAGCATCGCAAGTCGATCAGCTGCATTCAATGCATTTTTAAAATTAAGTGTCACATCAAGCGATTGTACGGCCACTCGTGGCGCAGCATTTGGCGATATTTTGTTAACAACAACTTGATACAAATGAGATACTACACCGTTAACTGGCATAACCGTCTGTCCCCTTTTTACAACATGACTTAATTATATATGATATTTATTAAAAAAGAATTAAAACCATAGAATATTCCAATAGAATTGAATAAAATCTTTTTGAGTGTATCAATGGTGGGCTCGAGTAAAAAACTACACTCGTACTTTTCGATCCCACCGAGCTCCCTTTTAAGACAACTCTTCTTTGACATAATAATCCAATGTCTTACGCAAACCTTCTTCAAACCCAATTTTAGGCTGCCAACCCAAATGCGTTTGAGCATTTTTAATCGAGGGCACACGCGCGCTGACATCTTGGTAACCTTCACCATAATACGCTTCTGCTGACACGGTAATCAATTGTGTTTGACTGGCTTTTTCAGCAAAGGCAGGATAGGTTCTAACAACATTTAATAGAGTTTGAGCCAATTCTTTAATACTCATATCATGACGTGGATCGCCCAAATTAAAAATTTTTCCATCCGCAGCGCCATTTTTATTTTCAATAATGCGCATTAAGCCATCAATACCATCGCCAATATAAGTAAAGCTACGACGTTGTAAACCACCGCCCACCAATTGTATGTCTTTACCATGAATAATATTGCTTAAAAATTGTGTCAGTGCGCGAGAGCTGCCTTCTTTGGGTTCAAAAATATTATCCAATTTAGGACCAAACCAATTAAATGGACGAAACAATGTGAATTGTAAGCCATGCTTTTGACCATACGCATAAATCACGCGATCCATTAATTGTTTACTGCAAGAATAAATCCAACGTTGTTTTTGGATGGGACCCAATACCAACACGCTTTCTTCTTCATCAAAAACACTTTCTGTACTCATGCCATACACTTCTGAAGTGGATGGAAATATCACGCGTTTTTTATATTGCACGCATTGTCGCACAATCGCCAAATTGGCTTCAAAATCCAACTCAAAAACTTTTAATGGATCCTGCACATACGTGGCAGGCGTGGCAATCGCCACCAAGGGTAATATCACATCGCATTTTTTAATATGATACTCGACCCATTCTTTATTAATGGTAATATCGCCTTCAATAAAATGCATGCGTGGATGTTCCAATACATTGCTGATTTTATTGCTGGCCATATCCATGCCATAAATTTCCCAATCCGTGTTCTCTAAAATAGCTTCACTTAAATGACTACCAATAAAACCATTCACCCCTAAAATTAAAACTTTCTTACTCATGACATTTCCTTTTTCTCAACAATATCTTTAATCACAAAACGCGGACGACGGCGTACTTCTTGATAAATACGACCAATATATTCGCCCACAATCCCCAAGCCCATTAGCACCACGCCAATCAGCAAAAATAGCACCGCAAATAACGTGAACAGTCCTTCCGCTTCTGCACCAATAAATAAACGTCGCGCCAATAAATATAACACCAATACGGTACTGGCCATGGACACGGTGACACCAATTAACGTGAAAATCTGCAAGGGCACCAATGAAAAACCAGCGACCAGATCAAAGTTATAACGGATCAGTTTATATAAATTGTAACTGGATGTGCCCTGCTCTCTGGCCGCATGTGCAACACCAACGTCACACGGATTATTCGCAAAGACCAATGCCAAAGCAGGAATGAACGTACTGCTTTCTTCCGTGGCCACCATTTTATCGACAATCTGCCGCGCATAACCACGCAACATACAACCTTCATCACGCATCACCAATTGTGGCGCGATTTTTTCTCGCAAACGATTGTGCCATCTCGACACCCACAAACGCCACGCACTGTCTTGCCTGTCCATTCGATATGCACCCACGGCATCATATCCGGCTTCAAGTTTTTCTAAAATCTTGGGGATTTCTTCCGGCGGATTTTGTAAATCAGCATCCATCGTGATCACATAGTCACCACGTACATTTTCAAATCCAGCCATGATCGCCATATGTTGACCATAATTGCCATTAAAATGAATAATGCGAAATTGTTCAGGTCTGCGTTCGTGTAATGCGTTTAATAACACAGTGCTGTTGTCTTTGCTACCGTCATTCACCAAAATCACTTCATAGGATTTATTTAAACCATCCAATACAGCGGTTAGTCGTTGATATAACGTCTCTAAAACAGGTTCTTCATTATGCACCGGAATAACAATACTTATTTGGGGATTCATTTATATAATACCTCACGCATCGTCGTAACAACGCGCTCAAGTTCAGTCATGGATAAATCAGGGAATAAAGGCAAACTCACCACACAATCAGAAGCCCGTTCTGCATGTGGAAAATCACCGATGCGCCATCCATAGTGTGCCTGATAATAGGAAAAATGATGCACGGCGCGATAATGATAGCCAAGACCAATGTTATGTTCTTTCATTTTATCAATAAATTCATCGCGCGAGGTTACTTTTAGTTCATTGCTTAGCAATAAAAATGGCGTGAATAAATGCCAGGCATGTTTACTGTTTTCCTGCTGCACATCCGGTGGCATCTGCCAACAAGACCAATTTTTTAACAGTTCTTTGTAACGTTGCACCAACTGCGTGCGCTTTTCAATGAACCCCTCTAATGCGGGCAATTGATGAATACCCAATGCGGCTTGAATATCCATCATATTATATTTATAACCTGGCACCACCACATCATAATGCGCGCTGCCTTCTTTGCTAAAACGATTCCATGCCGCGCGATCAATGCCGTGAAAACGTAATTTGCTGATGGTATCGGCCACTTTTTCATCGCGTGTCACCACGCAACCGCCTTCACCCGTGGTCATGTTTTTATTGGGGTGAAAACTAAATACTTGAATATCACCGTACGTTCCAATGCGCTTACCCGCATATTCCGCGCCGATAGAATGCGCCACGTCTTCTACCACGCGCAGTTGATATTTTTTGGCCAATGCATAAATTTTATCCATCTCGATCGGGCAACCTGCAAAATGCACAGGCATAATCACTTTGGTGCGTGGTGTAATCGCCGCTTCAATTTTGTCTGCATCGATATTTAAACGACCCGGTTC
>Ga0302303_10002026_pt1 | contig 12582 bp, 10 predicted proteins | sample III_Palsa_E2_1_FD_194542 | JGI IMG/M metagenome (GOLD analysis project Ga0302303, IMG submission 194542) | Peat permafrost microbial communities from Stordalen Mire near Abisko, Sweden - III_Palsa_E2_1 | ecosystem: Environmental > Terrestrial > Soil > Palsa > Peat permafrost | place: Sweden... | reverse complement strand
ACCCGTCGTCACCAAAACGTCCTGAATGAGGTCGGCAACGCCCATCTCCCGGTGTCGCCCAATAAAGTACTCAATGGTCTTTACGAACGCCGCCACACTTGTGCGCGCCCTGGTCGCCAGGTCAATTTCATGGACCCTGCGGCACGCGTCCCAGAACGTAATCGCCTTGTTTGCGGCAAACATGGCGATGCGCTCCGTTGTTGAGGCGCCAATCGCCCGAGCGGGCACGTTGATGATCCGCTTCAAAGAGACGCTGTCGTAGGGGTTGACGATCACACGAAGATACGCAACGGCGTCCTTGATTTCCTTACGCTCGTAAAACCGAACACCCCCAACAATGCGGTAGGGGACCTGGTAGTTGAGCAGTTGTTCTTCTAAAGCGCGCGACTGCGCATTAGCCCGATAAAGAACGGCAAAGTCAGAATAGCTGCGCCCGGCATCCTGTATGGATTCCCGGATCACCTTGATGACCGCTACGGCCTCTTCCAGCTCGTTCGGCGCCTCAATCAGCGTAATGTGCGAACCTTGCGTGTTTTCTGTCCACAGCTTCTTTTCCGCACGGCCCCGGTTGCGCTTTACTACGTGGTTTGCCGCTTCCAGAATCGTCTGTGTGGACCGATAGTTCTGCTCGAGCTTAATAATCGTCGCGTCCGGGAAATCTTTTTCAAAGTCCAGAATAATTTGAACGTTGGCGCCGCGGAAGCTGTAGATGGACTGGTCGTCGTCGCCCACCACACAAATATTGTGATGTTTTCCCGCCAGCAGAGACAAAAGCTGATACTGGCTATTGTTCACATCCTGAAACTCGTCGCAATGCACGAAATGGAAACGCTCCTGATAGTGCTCGCGCGCCTCGGGCGATTCTTTGAGAAGCTGCACCGCCTTCATAATCAAATCGTCGAAATCCAGAGCATTGGAAAGAGAAAGCTCCTTCTGGTAATAGCGGTATACCTTCTGGGCCGCCTTTTCCACAGGCGTAGCCACATTGCCGGCAATCATCTCATCCGGGCCAAACATCTTTTCCTTGGCCCGGCCAATCAGAGCAAGCATGGTTCGCGGCGAGTATTGCTTATCGTCAATGTTAAGCTCCCGCAGCGCATCTTTAACTACCGTAAGCTGATCCGAGCCGTCGTAGATCACAAAACTTTTATCCAGACCAATCGCCGTGCCACGCTCGCGCAGCATCCGGGCGCAAAGCGAGTGGAACGTACCGGCCCACAGCCGCTTGACCACCGATTCGCCGACCAGGCGCGCGATGCGCTCTTTCATTTCCGTGGCTGCCTTATTCGTAAAGGTCACCGCCAAAATGTTGTAGGGGGAAACAAACCTCTCGCGAATCAAGTAGGCAATTCTCTTGGTGAGGGCGTTTGTCTTACCGGAACCAGCACCGGCAAAGATAAGAACGGGGCCCTTTTCGTGCAGCACGGCCTCACGCTGTGGAGCGTTCAGACCGGCAAGAAGCGGCGATTCGCCGTCGGCGGCGAGTGGGCCGGATTGGGTGGTTGAAGGGTTGAAATCGACGCGTTCGTCCATAGTGGGGGAGGGAGTCATAATCATATTATACCAGTCCGTGGGATAACGCGCTCAGTCCATCCCGCTCCCGCCCGTATTGAGGCATAATGTACGATAATGTCCACTGCCAACGGTCCTTGTGTCCCGTTAGTTTTAGAAAGTACGTTTATGTTAGAAATCAGTAAAAACGGGCGGTATATCGTCTATGACGACGGAACCCCTTTTTTCTATCTGGCGGATACAGCGTGGGAAATGCTCTACCGACTGGACAAAGAAGAGGTTGAACTCTACTTGCAAGACCGTGCCACCAAGAAGTTTACTGTAATTCAGGTTGTGGGGCTTGTGGAATATGGATTTCTCAAACCCAACCGCTATGGGGACCTTGCCCTGATCGACATCGATCCGCTGCGGCCCAACGAGGCTTATTTTAAATACGCCGACTGGGTAATCGGCCGCGCAAACGAACTTGGACTGACCATTGCCCTTCTGCCGACATGGGGCGATAAGTGGAATAAGGCATGGGGACACGGGCCGGAGATCTTCAATACAGACAACGCCCGCCATTACGGAAGATGGCTTGGAGAACGCTACCGCAACGCAAATTTGATCTGGGTGCTTGGCGGCGACCGGCACATCGTGAACTCCGGACATACTGAAATCATTCGAGCGATGGCGGAAGGCCTGACGGAAGGAGATGGCGGCGCCCACCTGCGAACGTTCCATCCTCCGGGAGCGCACTCGTCGGCACAGTGGATGCATGACGAACCGTGGCTCGATTTTAATATGTGGCAAACCGGGCACGATCGATTCAGAGACTCGTACAATGCCATATCAAGTGACTACAGCCGACTGCCGGCAAAACCCACCCTCGATGGCGAACCCGGCTACGAAGATCATCCTGCCTCTTTTAATCCAGCGAATGGCTATCTGAATGATTACGACGCGCGAAAATCGGCGTATTTTGGCGTATTCGCCGGCGGCTGCGGCCACACCTATGGCTGTAATGATGTATGGCAGTTCCTCAACACCAACTGGGGTCCCTCCATTGGTTATGCCCATACACCCTGGAAGGAAGCCATCCATCTTCCCGGATCGGGACAGATGCAGCACTTACGCACCCTCATCGAATCGCGTCCTTATCTCACCCGCATTCCGGATCAGTCCCTGCTTGCTTCCGATCCTGGGACCGCTTCGGACCGCATACAGGCAACAAGGGACAGCGAAGGGCGGTACGCTTTTATTTATAGCGCTTCCGGCCGCCCCTTTGCCGTTCATATGTCGAAAATGGGCAATGTTCCGATGAACATGCACTGGTTCGATCCTCGAACAGGGGTGTCGCGCAACGCCGGCCAGGCGCCGGGGCAGCTCGTTCGTGAATTCATCCCTCCAACTTCAGGACAGGATTGGGTGCTGGTCTTGGACAAAGAAAGCTGCAATTTTCCTGCTCCAGGATCGGTTGGCCACGCTGGTTCTTAAGATCGTAGGTTAGTCAATACAAAATATAACTGGCCTTAACGACAACTCACCAGGACCCGGTATATAATACACGTACACCCGTAAGGTAAACTGGTGTTTAGAATCGGAAAGCTTTGTCTCAACAGTGGCTAATTCCGACAGAGAAGGCTAGGGATATTTAGAAGGTGATTTACGCAATCGGGGATATTCACGGGCAAGCAACGATGCTTGAGGCCGGACTGAACCACATCAGGCCATTGCTTAAGGCGGACGACGCCGTTGTTTTTCTGGGAGATTATATCGACCGTGGAGAAGACAGCTCTCGTGTCTTCCGCGTGCTGGATACGTTTCAGAAAGTGCACTGGAAAACATTTTTCCTTCAGGGCAACCACGAGGAGCTCTTTCTGCGCGCCTACGACAATCCGCACGATGAGTTCCTGTGGCTGATTAATGGCGGCGCGGATACGCTGGTCTCGTACGGGGTGGAAGACCTCGACGGCTGGCGCGACCATATCCCTGAAGACGATGTCGACTTTATCCGCAATACTCAGATGGACCTGGAAGGCAACCATTTCTATTTTGTGCACGCTGGTATCGTACCTCCAGGCGTTTCCGACAACGTAGAGGCCGGCCGCGATCCCAGACTCTGGATCCGCGATCCCTTTATCGACTACGAAGAGAACTTCGAGAGGATCGTGGTCTTCGGCCATACCATCCAGCACAGCGGCCTCCCGCTGGTTATGAACAATAAAGTAGGACTCGACACAGGCGCCGTCATAGGCGGCAAATTAAGCATAGCCTGCTTCGACGACGACATCGAACCGGACCATCCGCCCTCGTTCATGCTCTACCAGGTAGACGACGAGTGCAACATCCTGCAGTATGAGATAGTTTAAGCCCGGTCATCCATAGGGTAGCCATGTGGTATTGCGCTTTCTGCAGTGAATGCAACGAAAAAGATGCCGAGCATTGCAAAGAGTGCGGGGCGCACAAGCCCGTGGCTGTATCGCTTGACGACGCCCGTAAGATGGCGCCGGATATCCCTGTGCGAATCGCCGGACTCCGATTCTGGGTTTTTATTCCAGCCCTTACGTTCTACATCTTTACCGGGCTAAGCTACAGCCAGTTCGTAAAAGCGCAGCACATCGTGGCGGGATATCGGGCCGACTGCACAAATCTTGCAGCCAATGCTCCCTCGGCGATATGCACGGGTGTGCCCGCCACCTATAAAATTCTGGATTCCTCCGGCCCGAATAATATCAAGCTCGTTGACATAACTCCCGAGCACCAAACGCCCTTCTACGTCACCGCCAACCCGGAATCCCTCCCAAAATCCGGCAAGGGAACCGCAATCTTCTGGAAAGGGCAGCTAACCTCTCTGTCCACATCCTCCGGTCAGATCGAAACAAACTTCAGCCCCGTCCACCTCGTGCACGACCAGCAAGCCCCCATATTCTGCTGGTTTCTGATGGCATTCGGCGCAACTTTCTTCCCATTCACACGCGGCTACGCCTTCGTTCTGGAACCCGACGTAGACGACGATCTCAAGCCCAAGGAATAAGGCAAAAGCCCAGGGATAACACAAACAAATAGTCCTCGCCAAATACGTTTTGGCGAGGACTTTCCGTTTTCATTACCGGGCGGGCTGCATCATTGCCCGCATTTTAATCAGATCAGGCCGCTCGATCTCGTCCGCGACGCATCTTTGCGTGCTTGCTGGACTATCATCGCATACGGCGGGTTTGTCTGCTCCCGTCTGGGTCTTGTCCGATCCGGTCTGGATCCTTTTCACCACTCTGTGATACGGATACATAATAAATAACGACTCAAACGGTCATTTTGTTCCCAACTAGCAACCATAAGAAAAATTATTCATAATATCCCGCACCGTAGTCATCTTCCCACGTCTTTCCTGGTGCCACTTCGGTTTCCTAAGCGGAGTGTCCTACTCCGGACACCGTGGTCGTAGATCGTTACCCTGCAAGAGAAGATCGATCAACAAAGGATTAACCGGATCCCCGGTATAATAGGGCTAACTATGTTTTCCTCAGTTCATATTCAGGGCTACCGGGCATTTAAAGATTTTGAGATGGCGGACCTTGGGCGTGTCAACCTGTTGGTCGGCACGAACAATAGCGGGAAAACCTCGGTCCTTGAGGCTCTATATCTTCTAGCATCCTGTGGGGATCCTTCTTCCATTACGACATTGCTTTCACGCAGGTGTGAACAAGGACCGTCGGATGAATCTTACTCCCGTCATCGCCGTCAAGAATTTGATATAAGTCACCTGTTTACCGGACATGATCTTAGTAGGAAATCCATACTCTCGTTGTCTGCTAGGAGTCAAGTACTGGAACGATCCGTTACATTTTCGATCGCTATCCCATCACCACGCGAACAAGCAATACTAAAGGCAACTGGTGATAATATTGGCAGGCACGGCTTGGCTCTGCGCTTGATTGGGACTCCAGCGCCACCTGTACCTTTAGTTGCCTTGTCTGACTCTTTAAGAATGATCTCAGACTCAATTGATTTGCCCCCTGTAAGCGAACTCTTAGGCCGATCCCAATCCGCCAAAATGTCGTGTCAGTTTATTACTACGGAGTCCTTCAGTGGACAAGAACTCGTGCGTCTCTGGGATAAGATTGCGCTTACAACTAACCAGGATCTTGTTTTACAAGCATTGCAGTTTCTTGATCCCCAGATTGAAGGAATTGCGCCCCAGATTAGCGCGCTGTCCAGCGGCAACTCAACACGTGGTGGCTTTGTACTTAAGCTAAAGGGGCGTGAAAATCCGCTTCCAATCGGCAGTATGGGCGACGGCGTGTGGCGATTGCTTGCAATGGCTATTGCAATAGCCCACTGTAAAGGCGGCATACTCCTTGTTGACGAAATTGATAGCGGGTTGCATCATACGGTGTTGTCAAATATGTGGAAGCTAATTTGCTCAGCGTCTAAGGAATTGAATGTACAGGTTTTTACAACCACGCACAGTGCTGACTGTATCCAGGCGCTTGCTACAGTTTGCGGCGACGAAGAGCACCATGATGATGGGATCAGAATACACAGGATTGAACCTTCTAAGGGGAAGTCGATAACCTTCGATGAAGATGAGATAATTGCTGCGGCGGACTCACGAATGGAACTGCGGGGTTGGTATGAGTGAATCCAATCGGAACTGCTTGGTGGTCGAAGGAACACATGACAAATGGGCTGTTCAATCGCTAATATCTAAACATGTTGTTTGGCCGAATTCACGCGAAGAATCAGATTGGCCTGTGAATATTGAAACCCCTCCGGGTACGGGTGGATACACTGGTGTGATTAAAAAGGGGTACTTGTCGTCCCGCATAAAGAATTACGATACGGTTGGTGTAATAATGGATGCTGACGACATTGTACAGGGTCGGTACGAATCACTACTTGCTATTTGTCATCCGTTCTTCCCAAACTTGCCTAAGAATCCAGGTAAAAACGGCACAATTGCTTCTAACCCGGAAGGTAAGCGGCTTGGTATCTGGTTGATGCCCGACAATGAATCAGACGGAAATCTAGAAATATTTTTGAAGTTTCTTGTTCCTGAGAGCCAGAAGCCAGTCTGGGATTTCGCTGTTAAGTCGTTTAGTGATGCAAGGGCTCTGGGCGCAACATGTAAGGAGCCTGACTTCAACAAAGCTAATCTGTACACGTATCTTGCTTGGCATGACGCCCCAGGCCAGTCAGTAAGACAGGCGCTTACTTGCAAAGTGCTAGATGCACAATCCCAAAACGCGCAAAAGTTAATAAGCTGGTTCAAAGAACTCTATAGTCTGCCCTAAGGACAGTTAGTAGCCGAAAAATACCCTGTTCACAACATCCCGCACTGCAACCATCTTTTCATGCAGTTCCGACGGTAAATCAGACGGACTGTTCACCCCAATCCCATGACTTAGAAAAAGGTGATTGCGCAACTGGGTCAAGTCGCGGTACGTTTCCGACAGAACCGTCCAGTCGTCCTGCGTGATGTAGGCGTCGTCCCGTAATCTAAGCAGAGCAGGAAGCGTCCCCGTCTTCCTCAGGTTCTTTCTCTTATGCCCGTGTCTGATTTGCAGAAGCTGCGCCGTCCATTCTATGTCCGTTAGACCCCCATGCGCAAGTTTCAGATCGTTGGCCGACTTCAGACGCTCCTTTTCGATCCGCTGCTTCATTGTCCGGATCTCGTCTTCCACGCCTGGGGCAGATGGAGCTCCGTACACGATCTCTTGAACCAGCGCCGTAAAGACCCTTCCAAGTTCGGGATCGCCTGCGGCCATGCGAGCCTTGAGCAGGGCCTGCTTTTCCCAGGTTGCGGCGGAATTGCGGTAGTAGTTCGCGTAACTCTCAATGTCCAGAGCAAGCACGCCCTTTCTGCCGTCCGGACGCAGCCGTGCATCCAGCTCAAACGCGAATCCGTACTGGACAATGTCCGCATTCAGAAGCTTTTGCAGCCGGTCGGCAAGCTTTGCCGCCTCGGCAACATGGGCGCCGTCGGAGATATACAGAACGTCCAGGTCCGATCCATACCCAAGCTCCACGCCGCCAAACTTTCCCATACCGATCACAGCGAACCGACCGGTATAAGAGGTCTCTTTGATCGCAATCTGCAGGGCTGCGTCCACAACGGCATCTGCTGCAGCCGTAACTTCCTTCATCACCGTCTCGACCCCGATCAAGCCCCAAAGATCGCGAAACCCAGTCCAGATTCGGTTGCGCAGGGCAAGTCGGGCCAGAGCTGCTGGAGTTTGGGGAGTCGGGACGCTTGCCGGTGAATCCTCTTCTGGATTGGCGATCAAGTCGAAGAACTCAAGGTGGGCGAGAAGGGTTTGCCACAGCGATGGGCCTTCCGCGGCAATCCAGCAGAGACGGCTCAGAAACTCTGGAGTCTCTGCCAGTGACCTATACAGCGCGGCGCGCGACGGTACCGCGTCGGCAAGCGCATCCAGCCCTCGCAGAGCCTGGTCAGGATCATTGGTGGACGTGGCACTGCTAAGCAGGGCCTCCGCGATCTCGGCAAACCCTTCACGGGCTTCGGGAGAGATCCCGCCATACTCCGAACCTGCAATGTCCCGGCGCAGCATTTCCGCAACTGCTTTCGGACTACTAAAACCACGCCTACCAATCTCTGCAATGAGCTTACTCGTTGTTTCAGGATCGTCCGCACCCAGCAAGAGATCGCTGATGGCGCTTTCTGTTTGAGGCGCAGGCGCGTTCCGCTCCAATCTCAGTCCGTAAAAGAGCTCTTCAAAAAGACGGTGTGTGCGCTCTGTGTGCCGTGCATAGTCTTCCGAAAACGAAGTTTCGTCCGCGTAGCCAAGACGTCGGGCCAAACTCCTGAGTTCTCTTGGGTCCGAAGGAAGGCACCTTATGGCGCGTTCATCGAGAATCTGCAGGCGATGCTCAACAACTCTCAAAAAGATATAAGAATCGCGGAGCGAGCTATGCTCCTCCAGTTTTAACAGGCCAAAATCCAGCAGACGATCCAGAGCCTCGAGGGTGTTGCCGCTGCGTACTTCGGGATGCGCTCCTCCCACGGTAAGCTGCAGCAGTTGAACCGCAAACTCAATATCCCGGATCCCGCCGTAGCCTTCTTTGACATTCGTTCTGGACTCGCCCGTCTGCGCTATCTTGTGTTCGAGACGCTGCTTGTTCCGTCGTATTTCATCGACGAATTCCGCGGTCACTTTGGACGAAAAAACAAACTCCTCCGCCATCTTCACAAAGGCCGCGCCAAGGGAAGCATCTCCGGCCACAAACCGAACCTTAAGCAGGGCCTGCCGCTCCCACGATTCCGCCCAGGATTCATAGTAACTGCGACAGGAAGCAAGCGAGCGCGAAACCGGCCCGAACCGTCCCTCGGGACGCAGCCGCAAATCGACCCGAAAAATAAACCCCGTATCCGTCACAGTCGCCAGTGCAGATCGTACGGCTTCTCCCAGCTTGTTCGGATCAAAACCCTGAGCATCATCTCCATGCACAAAAATAAGATCGATGTCCGAGGAATAATTGAGCTCAAGCCCCCCCAGTTTGCCCAACGCAAGGACGGCAAAAGGCGGAGAATCCAGCCCCATCTCGCCCGTGCAAATAGAAAGTGCGGAGATAACCGACGCATCTGCGAAATCGCTAATCTCCCTCACCGTCGTCGCAAAATCAGCATACCCAAGCAGGTCGCGCGCCCCAATGCGCAGGATCTCGCCCGGCTTCTCTCGCCGAAGAGCATCCTTACGCGCCCCTGGGGTCTTAACCAGATCGATGCGCCGCTTCATATCCGCAAGAATCGCGTCTCTGTCGCGGTTGCGGTCGCGAATGCGCGGATTGGTCAGAATTTCAAAAAGTTCGGGGTGGGAGATTATGAGGTCGGAAAAGTATTGTGACGCGGCCAGAACTGTAATAAATATCTTTGCTGCCGCGGGGGAGCCTGCAAGAAGGTTGTACGCCGAAGAACGATTGCCCACCTGATCGGCCCATCGTCCAAGATTCGAAATCGCCCGATCCGGATCGGCGCACTGCGAGAGCACGGGGATAATCACTTGAAGGACGGCGTCAAAAAGACTGTCCGGGACATTATGCCCGGCCATCTCCTGCAGAATGCGGCAGCAGCGTGCGGGCTCTTCGCAACCCAACTCTGCCACTGAAGCTGGACTTAAATCATCGTACGACGCGATCATCGGGAGTCGCCTCGCCCCGCAATTCACTCAACGTGCTAAAGAAGTTTTCCACATCGTCCGGCCGCAGTTCGTCCGGATTCCAGCACATCTCTACCGTTTGAGGCTGTCCTGGGACGCCGGCGAATTGCACCGTGACCACTCCGTTGTCGTCGCGGTCGATCTTAACTTCATCAAGAGGGCGCGGGTTGCTCAGATTCTGCCCGAGTCTGCCGAATGCCCGCCCTGCCCACCAGCCGATGCCAAGAACCAGCGCTCCAAAACCAATCAGGCTGAAGCCGATCCAGGAGCTCAGCGTCTTGCTGCGCTTGATAGCCACCTCTTCGCGCCGAGCCATCTCGTCGCGAAGGGCTTCGCTCGCCACAATTTCCACAGTGCCGTCATCATTAAGCAGCAGCGCGCCGTGCTCCTTGGGAGACTGCATGCTCTTGAAACGCAAACGGGCCAGTTCGCTCATCGTACTCTCTCTTTGTCAGTAGCCTTCTTAAAGTTCAGGATGATCGGGGTTCCCTCAAAAGCAAACGTCTTGCGGATTTCATTTTCCAGGTATCGCTTGTAAGAGAAGTGGACCAACTCAGGATTATTTACGAAGACAATGATACGAGGCGGCTTAACCGAAGGCATCGTCGCGTAGTAAATCTTAAGCAGCTTGCCCTTTTCGGTGTGCGGATGCGCCTCGGACGCGTCGCGCAGCAATCGGTTCAATTCTCCCGTTGCAATGCGCATGGAGTGGTTCTCGGCCGCGTCCAGCGCCGTGTCCACAGCTGCGGGCACTCCCTTGCCGGTAAGCGCACTCACAAACGCAATGGGGGCGTAGGCCATAAAGGGAAGTCCGTCACGCAGTTCGTCGCGGAAGGTGTTCATCGGGTTGATGCCCTCCAGCTCCGCTTTGACTTTGGCTGCGCCTTCGTCCCATTTGTTGACCACAATAACCGCGGCGCGTCCTGCTTCATGAGCGTAGCCGCCCACGCGCTTGTCTCCGTCGGTAATCCCGTCCAGGGAGTCCACAACCAGCATAACCACGTCGGCACGGGCGATAGCCCGCTTGGCGCGCAATACCGTGTAGAACTCAACACTGCCCTGAATCTTGCCCGCACGCCGGATTCCCGCCGTATCGATAAGAACGATCTCGTGGTCGTTGTACATGAACGGAGTGTCCACCGCATCCCGCGTGGTTCCGGCAATCGGGGAGACAATGGCCCGCTCTTCGCCAAGGATGGAGTTAAGAAGCGATGACTTGCCGACATTAGGCCGTCCGACAATCGCAATCTTAATCCGGTCGTCCTTGGGAGGATTCAGCTCGCCGGGCAAAATTGGTGGGAAGCGCTCGACGATGGCGTCGAGAGCATCAGCCACGCCTCGTCCGCTCAATGCGGAAACAGGGAAAACGTCCGGGAAGCCCAGCGCGTAGACCTCAGGAACATTTCTGTTTTCCTGGTCCCCGTTGTCCACTTTATTAGCCAGAACGATCATCGGCTTTTCGGAACGCCGAAGCGCATTCGCCAGATCAACATCTTCAGAGGTAATGCCGGTAACCGTGTCGATTACCAAGACAATGACATCAGCCTCTTCCATGGCGATCTCAGCCTGAGCGCGCACCTGAGCCTTCAGCGGGTCGGTCTCATACATCTGGATACCGCCGGTATCGACCAGAATGTAGTTGCGCCCCTGCCAGTCGCCTTCGGTGTAAAGCCGGTCACGGGTAATTCCAGGCGTGTCCTGAACGATGGCGATACGACGCCCGGCCAGACGATTAAAAAGGGTGGATTTGCCGACATTAGGCCGGCCGACAATAGCAACGAGCGGCTTGCCCTCACCCGAGAGAAGCTCGATCTGCGCTTCGATAGAAGGAGAAATGTCTGTATCTTCCTGAGAGGAAGAGAAATCAGGATCATCCTGAATTTGTTCGATGTCGGTCATGGTTGAAACTCCTGCGACGCAGAGAGCGGTACTCATGGCGCGCCAGCGACGTAAATGAAAATCTTAAGAGCCGGCAAACACCGCACCCCAACTGATAGAATAGCACAATTTCAGGGAGCAAGTCAATTGCGTGACCCAATGCCAGTTAGAAGTGACAAGGAAAAAGCCATCCCGAAGGATAGCTTTTTTGCAGAACTATGGATGCCTGTTATTTGGCCGCAGCAACCTTGACGGTAGATTTACGCGATCTTGTCTTTCTGGTAACTGTTGGCACATTAAGCTGGGCAGCTTCACGACGAAGTGTCAACTCTGCGCGATCGCGGGGCGTAACATATCCAGAAGGTTCCGGCGTCGCATCAGAAGAAGTTAACCATTCTGCACTAATATTCAGCTTCATATTCTGGTCCTCCCCATGAATTCCTTAGCTTGACTGGACGTCATCTCAAAGTAGAGCAAGCCTTCGTATTTTAAATCGATTCCCATGTCTGTCATACCGCACACGTTGCGGTAAAAGTTCTCGGCGTCAGTCAATGAATGCAAGCTTACACGTCCATTATACCCGCGTTCCAAACTGAGCGTGACGGCCGCGGCCATGAAGATCCTTCCACACCCTCTAAACCTACCCTTATCATTTATAAGTCCCAGAAATTGCTCGTAGTTCCAAGGAGCGGTAGATATATAGTCGACATAGACGGTCGGCAGTTTCGCCGTTGCGGCAATGCGACTAACTTTGTCGGCGCGCAAGGCAAGTAGACCTTGCATTTCTTCTTCGCACTCAATACCGTAGAATCGACTTGCCGCTGAAGCATGTCGAATCTTGCCCACGTCCAGTGCATATGCTCAGGCTAAAGACCACGAGGTAACTGCAGTTCTGCCGCTCGGTCTGCTAAACTATGGGGGAGTTATAAGCCGAAGAGGGCGCAGCTCCAGACTCAGAAGACCACAGCAGGGTGTCTTGCGCAACGCCTACCACGCAGTGCTATACGAGTGAAGCACTGAGCGGTAGGAGCTGCGC
>Ga0302303_10002024_pt1 | contig 12583 bp, 6 predicted proteins | sample III_Palsa_E2_1_FD_194542 | JGI IMG/M metagenome (GOLD analysis project Ga0302303, IMG submission 194542) | Peat permafrost microbial communities from Stordalen Mire near Abisko, Sweden - III_Palsa_E2_1 | ecosystem: Environmental > Terrestrial > Soil > Palsa > Peat permafrost | place: Sweden... | reverse complement strand
TTTACGTCCCTGCGTTTCGGCTCGGTTATCGTTTTGCCAGGGCCGGCCTAAAGTATAACTCGTTAAGCCATGATTGCCTGGCATTATACAGTTTCTAAATACCAGGCCGTATTTCTGCCCAACTGGAGTACTTGCCGCTGTTACATAACCACCTTTACCATAATCGATCCGATCCCGTGGAAAGATAACGCAACGGTCAAAAACAGCCACTGCTGCGCCATATATAAAATCGGTATTACCGTCTATATAGCAATTATCAAAATACACCCTATTCGCGTCCCTATTCGTCAAAACGGTATCCTGCCCGCTGATAAACCTGCAGTTAAAAAAAACAATCCGGTCCGCGTTGGTCCTAACTGCAAGCGACTGTGGCCCATCAAACAAACGCCCCTGCGTGTTTTCCATGGTGATATTCATCAGCATACAATCGTTGGCATTAATGATCATTACTGATGTACCGCCCTTACCATCACCGTAGGCTATTGTTGTCCGCGCTACATCTTCCCCAATCAGTTCAATAAAGGGTTTTGTAGCGGGTATAACAACCTGCTCCCAATAAGTACCTGCCTTAATAAATATCTTATAAGGTATTGTTCTGCCTTCCGGCGCATTATTTATTGCCTGCTGAATGCTTGTGAATTTTTCGCTGCCGTCTTTAGCAACCGATGCGTCATATACCATTGCCGCTTTGGCGCCCGCCGGGATGTAAATAAAAACAAGCAGCAGGAACCAGCTAAAATTCAATCTTATATGCATAGGAATTAATTTTTCGATAAAATTATTTGTTCAGCCCCCGGTAAATTTTGCCATGTATATTTTTCTCCACCTGCCTGCGCCATTATCAGCCTTGACAATACAATAGCAAGTGATGGGAGTAATAATTTTTTGTTGATGTTCATTTATAGTATTTGAGTTATTCAGTTGGCGACCACGACATATTCATTTAAAATTTATGGGGTATCAATACCTGAAACAAACAAAATTTGCATCCGGTTATCTTTTCAACCAAACAAACATAAAAAGGAAGTAATTATTTAAGGGTTAAAATTTGGTTGAAAAGGATCAAAATTTGAGCAATTACACTTTTAAAATCATTCCATTACACTTGGGGTATTGATCTCACCGGTTTGGCCTATATCAAAAATGGTAAAAACAACGGGCATTATCCGGGCATAAGGAGTTACCGATAAGCCCTCAACTGTATAAGTAAATATATTGTGCTAAAATCATATAATGAATTGATAATTTTTTAAACTATTGGTTTAAGAAACACCTGATCTTTGTTATAGAACCAATTAAAACTGATTGTATCATTAATGCCATAATGGCCATTGACGGCAATTGTTCATTTATTAATTTTTAGTTGACTGTTAATTTCAAGTTAGTAATTACTGGGACTAAATATCGTTTGCGACCAGACCATTTCTAAACCTAATAAACCTATGCTCAAAAGATTTTATAGTAAACTATTGCCAATAATTATCGTGTTAGTAGCTATCGCATTTAATCTTAATGCCCAGCTGCGATGCAAGATACTGCATTATTCAACCGAAGATGGCTTGTCTCATGAACGGGTTACCTCAATTTTAAAAGATAAAGAGGGCTTTATGTGGTTCGGTACCTGGGATGGTCTAAATCGTTTCGATGGGCACAATTTCATTGTTTACAAATCCTATATGGGTGATAGGTCTGAGCTGAAAAATAACCGTATCGATCAAATGGTAGATGATAATTCGGGTTATCTTTGGGTAAAGGCCGACGATCAGCAAATTTATCGTTTTGACAAAATGACCGGGAAATTTTTGGCTGTTAGCAAAATTTTGAACGATAATAATAAGAACAAGTATTTTTTTGAAAAGCTTTTATTGCATAAAGATGGCTCGATCTGGTTGATAACCAAAAACCAGGGAATTTTCACCATCGTTGGAAACCATCAAGCCCACCCTGCTTTGCTGCACTTTGCTACAGAACTTACCGGTGGTTTCAGATTGCCAGCCGATAAAACCAATTTTGTTTATTGCGATCATTTAGGGCAAAACTGGGTTGGTACAGATGCGGGGATGGCCCTCATCAGAAAAAAAGGATCATCATTTACAGCTACAAATGTGTTCAGCCAGCAACTTTCTTCCCCAATCGGTTTTATTTCTGCTACCGAAGACGCAAAACATGATCGCATACTCTTTGCTACTTCAAAAGGCTACCTGATAGCATTTAACGAAATTTCTGCTAACTGTGTAAAGCAGCAGTTGATAAGTACCGGACAGATAAATGGAGTCTGTCTATCGCGCAAGCGACCGGTAATTTATTGTTCCACCTCACTTGGTACTTTACTAACTCTTAGTGAGAGTGATTGGCATCTCATGCAGATTGCTACTGTTGATACCGGTCCCATATTTTCAGTTTATGAAGATCGTAAAGGTTTGGTTTGGTTACAACCGGAAAAATTAGGCGTCATTAAATTTAACCCCACAACAGGTGCCGTAAAACATTTTACACAGCGAAATGACTCTAACTTTTCTAACGGCCCGGAGTATTATAATGTTTTTGAAGATGATAAAGGGCGTTTGTGGGTAAACATGGAAGGCTGTGGTTTTGGCTGTTACGACGCTGAAACGGATAAAATCAATTACTTTCATAATTCTCCTGATATTAAAGATCATTATTTTTCGAATCTGGTAAATACCCAATATTTCGACCCGGCTGGTATTTTATGGCTAAGTTCCGACGACCGCGGTTTAGACAAGATAATTTTTGAAGAGAATGATTTCCATCAAAAAATCATTGTTCCGAATTCAATTATTAAATCGGAGAATGAAGTACGGGCTGTTTACGTGGATAATGAAAAACGATTGTGGGTAGCTACCAAACAAGGAAATCTATACATCACTAAAGAAGACGGCAAACCTGTGAATAATCTGTTTGATCAGGTACCATCAGCTACCAATATAGGGCAGGTTTATACGATATTGGAAGATCACCTGGGGTGTATATGGCTTGGCACCAAATCCAACGGGTTATATAGGGCTGATCCGGTGAATAACGAACACTCGCACTACAAAGTTACTCATTACCTGACCGACGGAAATACCAAAGTTGGATTAGGAAGTAACGTGGTTTACAGTTTATTGGAAGATGGTAAGGGCCGTATTTGGGTGGGTTCCTATGACAACGGCTTAACAATTATAAGCCGGCAAAAAGGCGACTACGTTTTTTATAACGTAAAAAATTCTTTAAAAAATTACCCCAAAGGCCTTTATCATAAAATTAGAAACATGGCTTTTGATGCTAAAGGCAATTTGTGGATTGCTACAATAAACGGCTTACTGGTGGCGGATATTAACCACGACAATCCTGATGATTTAATTTTTAAAACTTACAATAAAATTCCGGGAGACAGCTCCAGTTTGGGAACCAATGATATTCAATTTATTTTTCGCGACACAAAAAATACGATGTGGTTAGCCACATCGGGCGGCGGGCTCAGTATGGCTATAGGAAATTACCCAATTGGTAAGCTCAAATTCAGGACTTATACCATGAGAGATGGCCTTCCAAGCGACTATATCCTTGATTGTAGTGAAGATTCTAAACATAACCTTTGGATGGGCACACAAAAGGGTATTTCTGAATTTGTTGCCGACCGGAGCCATTTTAAAAATTTCGACTCTTATGATGGCTTGCCTAAAAACGGTTTTTCTGAAGCTTCGTGCACAAGGCTTTCTAACGGACATTTGGTTTTTGGGGCTGTAAGTGGCTATGTATGTTTTAACCCTGATTCGATCCTCGATCAAAAAATTGAAGCGAACATGGCATTAACCGGGTTTATGGTGAATAATGAAAACTTCATCGCTGATGGCAGTTCTGATGCGATATTAACTTCGGATATCAATAAAATTAACAACATAACTCTTAGGTATAATCAAAACCTGATAGAGATTGGCTACTGCATGCTCGATTACAGAGCCAGCAATAAAAATGTTTACGCTTACCGGCTAAAGGGGTTTGATATGAATTGGACGATTGATAACAAAAATATGCGCAGGGCCACTTATTCGCATTTACCACCGGGCAAGTACCTGTTTGAAGTAAAGAGCCTTAATAATGAGCTGTATTTTCATGCCCCGGTTAAACGTTTGGCTATTACTATATTGCCGCCAGTATGGGAGACTTGGTGGGCCTATCTGGTTTATGCTTGCGTTGGATTACTTTTAATCAGGCTGATCAGACGTAACGCCATTACCATGCTCAAATTAAAAGAACGCATCGCAGTTGAAAAGCAACTAACAGAATTAAAACTCAGCTTCTTTACAAATATCTCGCACGAATTGCGGACGCCGCTTACATTAATCCTGAATCCGATCGAAGACATTCTTCTACGAGAAAACCTTTCTTCTAAGGGTGAAGCGCATGCACAGGTAATCCAAAAGAATGCAAAGCGAATGGTGGGTTTTGTTAATCAACTGCTTGATTTGAGAAAACTGCAGAATGGTAAAACAGTGTTAAATATTTCTGAAATAGAAATTGGAAGTTTTATAAACGATATAGCTTGCTGCTTCTCCGAAATTGCCCGCGAAAAAAATATAGGCCTTAAAATTATATCAAATCCGGAAAAGTTATTTGCCTGGATTGACGGCGAGAAATTGGAAATTGTAATTTACAATTTGCTGGCCAATGCTTTTAAATTTAGCGAACACAATACCATTATAACAGTAACAATTAGCCAGGATATAGTGCACCGCCGGTTTAGTATTCGCGTGAGTGATGAGGGGCCAGGTGTGCCCGTAGCTAAGCTTAATGATATTTTTGAGCTTTATTATGAAGGTGATGTTTTAAATAAAAACCCCATGAATGGTACTGGCATAGGGCTGGCGTTGGCTAAAGAGATTGTGGAATTGCATCTTGGCAACATAAAAGCAGTCAATAATTCGCTCGCGGGGCTAACAATAGAGGTATGCCTTCACCTTGGTAAGGGTTATTTAAAAGATACAACTTCGAGTTTTATTGAATATGCCCCAAGCGCAAAAAACGAAAATTGCCTGTTTGAGGAAAAGATAGATGAGCATTATTTCAATAATGCCAATCATAATTTAGACCTACCATTAATACTACTTGTAGAAGACAACTACGATCTGAGAAGATTCATGGCTGGGCAACTAAGCGATTATTATCGCGTAGTGGAAGCTGATAACGGTCAAATTGGCTGGGATAAAGCTTTAAAACTACAACCTGATTTGGTTATTAGCGATATAATGATGCCGAAAATGGATGGTATTCAATTATTGGATAAACTGAAAAATGAAACCGAAACCAGCCATATACCCGTGGTGCTTTTGTCGGCAAAGTCGGCTATTGAAAGTCAAATTCAAGGATTGAAATATGGGGCTGATTATTATATCACAAAACCTTTTAATAATGATTTGATATTGGCGTTGACAGAAAATTTGCTGAAGCAACGCAAACATCTATTTGAGAAACTGATTGCTGGCAATTGCATAATGGATTTAAATCCGAGCCAAATCGTTATCACCTCAAAGGATGAAGAGTTCTTAAAAAAGATTATTAAAATTGTTGAAGATGGCATGATCGACACAGATTTTAATATAGAGTCAGTAGCTGAATCAATAGGGATGAGCCGATCTGCTTTTTATAGAAAAATTAAGGGCCTTACTAACCTTACACCCGTAGAATTTATCCGCGAAATGCGACTGAAGAGAAGCCTCCAGTTTTTGGATGCCGGAGAAAATGATATTGCCCAAATTGCCTACGCCGTTGGTTTCAGTGATCCAAAATATTTTAGCAACTGCTTTAAAAAATATTATGAGATTTCTCCAAGCGAATACCTTAAAAGTAAAAAATTAACATTACAACAAAGCATCTGAAAAAATTCTATTTAATTGTGCCCTACCTAATTTGCTCAATAAAATGGATTAGATGACGAAACCTTTCAATGTAACCGATATAAAAAAGAAAGGGGGACGTTATGAGCCGTCTCCCCCTTCAAACCAATATAATCAACTTAACTTGATTCAGTTTATTTAGTAACCTTTACCTCAAAATTCATGTACGTTGATTTAGAAGCGTTGGCCTGATTAAAGTAGGTGATGGAAATTGCGCCATATCTGCCATCTACCGTTTTAAACCATATAACATTACCGGCCACCAGTGGGGCGTAGGTGTTAGTTGTTATCCCGTTTTTAACAGTTGTAGTAACTACGGGAACCACGCTGGTTGCCCCCGATTTCAGGTTTGTTAAAGCGCCCTGTGTAATTGCGCCGCCCGATGTAAGGCTGGCAAAAGTGGGTGAAGTACCTATTTTAAGTAAGGTTGCATTTTTCGTCCAGCTACTGATATCGTAAAACGATATTTGCGAAGGCGTTGGGGTGAGGTTAAGCGCATAAATACAATGACCTACCACGCTGGTTTTTATACCACTGTTATTGTAAGTGGAGTCTGTATCAAAGAAATAGCCGAAATCTATTTTCCCACTGTTGGCTGCACCAGCGCTGGTATAACTATAAGAGGTATTAGCACTGCTTGAATAGTAAGCCAGGTTAGTTTTAGCCACAGTATCAGGCACGAACATCTGTCGATCTGTATAATAATAAAAGTCGGGCCTAATGGTAACGTTGATAACTTTACTTGAACCCATATAGATGCCGTTGGCATCACGCACGATTACGTTGTAGTTATAAATACCGGCAATACTATCAGCAATAATTTTGTGGGTCATTGTAAAGGTACGGCGATCTCCCGTTTTTACGGAGTCTTTAAAAGCATCTGTAGTTGCGGTATTGGCCGATGCCCGGCTTTTGGCCAATTCTACAGTAGTCATTGGTTTCGGCGATGTAATCGTATACTGAAACTGGATACTGTCTTTCGGGTTAACGGTAGTATCGTTAATCAAAAATTTCGGTCCCGATTTAATAAAGTTAATGGTAACGATGTTCGCGTTGATTGGATCCGTTGTTTTTGCACAGCCCGAAAGTATTACAGCAAATGCAGCTATAATGCCAAAAAGAGTGATATATTTTCTCATTTATTTGATTTTTAATGTTTGTTCTCTAATCAGGTTTTGCTTACTGTAGTGGATCGAATGTACCGCCCGGCCAACCCACCGTTTGCTGGATTACACTGCTGGTTGATATAAAGTTTTGTGGCAGCGGATAGAAGTAATAGTTGGTTGGGTAGTTGATTACAGGTGTTGTAGCAGGCTCAATGCTGGCTGTGGCGGTACTGAAGAATTTGGCATACTCAGCCCTGTTGTTTACGTTTATGGTATCGCACACACGGCCACCCGAAGCATCATACACATCGATGTAAGTTCGGCCGGCAACTGCCCCGCTAGTAGGTACAGCGCCAGCTACGTAAGGAAGGTTTACAGTCCAACGGTAAGCCAAACGTTGTGTACCGGTCAGCTTATCAAACATACGGGTACGGCGCAGGTCATCGGTACGCTTGCCTTCCATGGCAAATTCAACTTCACGCTCGGTAAGCAATAAACTGGTCATCTGGGCTTGGGAGGTAATTGAATTTAAGCCATAGTTAGTGTTGCCCGCAGTAATCCCGGCACGCGCACGCAGTGTGGCAACCAAGCCCTGGCACTCTGCCATGTTGCCAATGGCATTGGCGCATTCTGCATAGTTCAGCAAAACTTCGGCTAAACGCATTTCAATCCAGTCCATACCGCTACCACCCCCCGTATTGGTGTTGTACAGCGCTCCTGCTGCAGTAATTGAAGGGTTGCAAATTTTGCGACAGTAAAAACCTGTTGCCGAAGGGCTTTTGGCATCATCCAGAAAACCCTGGTAAGTCCACTCCAGGCGGCCACTTGAGCCGGACAGATTCCATAAACAGCCGTTATAGGCTATGGTAGCGGCAAAACGAGGGTCGCGGTTAACCCAGAATAATTGGGGGTCATATCCGGAGTTCGGGTCTGTAATTGGTAAGCCGTTGGCCATTGGGAAAGCCTGCACCAGGTTCCATGTAGGCTGGTTGCTGCCACCGCCATCGTTTGACGCCGAGTACGGCCGGGTGATATATTCCGTATTGGTGCCATGCGCAGGGTTAACAGATACATTATCCAGTGTACGCCAGATCATGCGCTCCTTATTATTGGCTGTTTCATCTATCCAGATGTTGGCGAAGGTAGGATACAGCGCATACCCATCAGTAAGCGCTTGTGTATAGGCGGCCTTGTTGGCCGTATAGGCCGTTTGCCAGCGGGTAACATCATTATTGGGGTTAAACTGCGGACTGGCCCAGTATAACAGCGCTTTACCTTTCATGGCCATTGCGGCGGCCCGGGTAATGCGCCCACCATCAGTAGATAAATTCCAGGTAGGAGGCAACATGGCGGCGGCGGAATCAAGGTCGGCTGCAATTTGTGCAAAACACACACTGCTTTTAGCGCGTGGCACTTGTATGTTGCCCGTTGCCGGGTTTTGCGCAGTAAGCACCAGCGGAACCCCACCGTACAACTTCACCATTTGAAAGTAGGTGAAAGCACGCAGGAAATAAAACTGGCCTTTTAGTGTTGCCCTGTCGGCTGCATCCATAGTACCTGCATTTATACCCGCAATAGCCAGGTTACAACGATAAATGTTGAAATACTGGTCAGTTCCCTGCGCCGATTTAGTATAAATCTCGGTCACCTCATTGCCTGAGCCGGTCAGCTGCCCGTAAAGGATGGAAGCAGTATAATTGTTCAACTCGTCGCTGGTATTGTAGATGGAACCGGGCGTAGGCCAATTCGGCATCACCAAATCATAAGTAGCATTCAGATACAGATTGGTTGTAGATGCGGTATTCCAAATATCACCGTTTACTGCGGAAAGGTCTTGTTTATCGAATATATCTTTTTTACAACCAACTGCTCCTATCAACAAAACTGTTGTTATTAAAAGCATGGCCGCGCTTTTTGATAAAGTCTTCATTTTTCTATTTTTTAAATAATTACAATGTTGCGTTTAAACCTACAGATATTGTTCTGAGCGTAGGGTAAGACGATATATCACTTGTTCTGGAGTCCTTATAATTAAAAGGATCAATAAACTCCCAGGGGTTCACGGCGCTCACAAGCACACGCAATGTGGGTATCTTCAGCCTTGCCGACAATGCGGCCGGCAGCGTATAAGACAAAGTTGCGTTATTGATATAACCTGTTGTACCGTTGCGCGCCCAAAAGGTAGATTCGCTACCGGCGAACGGCGCATCGGCCCTTGGATATTCTGCATTAGTGTTTTGCGGTGTCCAGTGGTCGGCCCAAAACTCGGGGCCGTTTTGGGTGGTAGTAGGCGCTTTTACATCATTCCCGCCAATAAATACAATACCGCCGAGCGTAAGGTGCCCGTTAACACTGAAAGTAAAATCTTTGTATCCCGCAGTAATTGTGAAACCCGTTGATAGCCATGGATTGGTGTTTTTGTACATTTGGGTAATATCATCAGCATTGATCTTACCGTCATGATTAACATCCTCAAAATTCATAAATCCGAGTTGAGGTTTTAGGCCATTAATCGTATAATTCGGGTTTGCTTTCAGGATAGCATCCAGCTGTGCCTGGGTCCTGATAATACCGGTAGCAATTAAACCGTAAGGACCGTTGGTATTATTCAGCTCACCAATGCTGATCAGCTGATTCTGGGTATATTCGCCCAGTGTTAATGGATTATAATATTGCTTGATGGTTTCGCCGTTGCCCCATCCGAACACCATCGATACACCATAACGCCAGTCATTCTTGATTTTGTCATTCCAGCTTACGGCGAAGTCTTCACCCCAGGAATTAGCAGAAGAATAGTTGATAATACCGCTGGCAACACCCAGCGTTGCCGGGTAACCAAGCGTAGAAATATCTACAAAGCCATCATAAACATGCTTGCTGTAACGGTCAATAGTAATGGTAAGGCGATTATTCAAAAACATTGCATCAAGACCAAGGTTTTTTGTGAGGCTATGTTCCCAGGTAATATCGTTATTAGGTAAAATGCCGTTGGTCAATCCATTTACAATCGAACCGCCAAAAAGCATGGTGCCGCTGTAAGGTGTAAAGTGCGAGGCGTACTGATAAGGCGTAACCCTGTCATCGCCTACTAAACCTTCGTTATAGCGCAGTTTTAGGTTATCAATGTATTTGGCGAACCAGCTTTTTTTAAAGAAATTTTCTTCGCTTATACGCCAGCCTACAGCTACTGATGGAAAAAAACCCCAGCGTTTATCAGGTGGGAAGTTGGAAGAGCCGTCTTCACGACCGATGAACTCCATCAGGTATTTGCTCATATAGTCATAATTAGCCCTGAAAAGGTAAGAGCGTTTGCCCGTTTCGGATGGAGCGGGTGTTTGCAGTGTGGTTGTACTGGGATTATAGGCAAAAAACTGATCGACACCTGGAATTTGCGACGTTGTACGGTAGACTTGAATATTGTCAGCATTCGATTCAGTCTGCTCGGTTACAGCCAATACATCAAACGTGTGTTTGCCAATACTGCGCGTATAATCGAGCGAGCCAATCAGTTCATACTCGTTATCATAACCGTAACTTTCCAGTATCTGGTCGCTGTTGGTTACAGTTTTATTGGTAAAAGTTGTACCATATAATAAACCATTTTGGCCCGAAGCGCTAAACTGTGCAACGGTATAAGGCGAATAATAGTTTTTTGCATTGGTGGTGTAATCTGTTTTACCATATTGTACCTTGGCTGTTAAACCTTTTATAAAATGCGGGTGCCACTCAATCGAACTGTTCAGATTGAGTGCCTGGTCTGCTGATGTAGAATAACTGCCCGAGTTAAAATAGTCGATAGGATTCCAGAATCCGGGGCCGGATGTGGTAACCCCAACAGGCACTTTGTTAATATAAAGTGGTGTCCATTGTGGGGTAGTCACCATTGATAAAACCATGTAGTTTTCGGTATCTGTATTCTCGGATTTTTGACCGTTATCGTAGTTGGTATTATAGTTGGCATTCAAGCTCACGTAAGCGATAACATCATCAGATAAGTGCGCTGTTATACCGGAACGCAGGTTCCATTTAGTGATCGATATGTCGCCAAAGTTACCGCCCTCATTGTAGTAACTGCCGCCGGCAAAGAAAGTGATCTTATCTGTGCCGCCGCTCAGGTTGATGGTGTGGCGCTCGGTATGCGCCGAATGCCATATTTGATTGAACCAGCTTTCCTGAGGATTGGCAGCAATGTAATTTAAATCCACCTGGGAGAACCTGGAAGTTGCCGCCAAATTATTTAATGCAGCGTCGTCATCTATAAATTGCGCCTGCTGCAGCCCTGTCATCATTTTCGGCTCTTCGGTTGCTGTAGAGGTTCCGTAATAACCGGTGTATGAGATTTGTGGTTTACCTGGTTTTCCACGTTTGGTGGTTACCAGCACCACGCCCTTATCGCCCGCAGCACCATAAATTGCTGCCTGTGAATCTTTCAGAAATGAAACAGATTCTACCATGCTGGCGTCCAGGTTGTCAAAGTCGCTTTTTTGAACAATCAAACCATCAATTACATATAATGGGTCTGATGTAATACCAAGGCCTGAACCAAAAGTAATCGGGTGCCCTACAGTAAGCGTAGTGGTAGCACCAGGTTTTCCCGAGGCTACACTTACACCCACACTCGCCACGCGGTCTACCAAAGCGGTGCCGAAGTTGGCAACAGAAATATCCTCTACATCCTTCGCCTTTATTTCAGACACGTTGCCCAGTAACTTACTTTTTAGCGTGGTGCCGTACCCCGTTACCACTACCTCGGCTAAATCCGTATTAGCGGACTCCAGCACGAAGTTGGCATTGTTTTGGCCGGGTTTAAGCGTAATTTCCGCGTATTTGTACCCAAGGAAGCGAGCACCTATAGTTACGCTTTCATTGTTAGAAGTTTTAATAATGTACCTGCCGTCCTTATCGGAACTCGCGGCGGTATTACTCCCTTTAATAGTGATGGTAACTCCGGCCAATGTTTCTTTACTGGCACTGTCTATCACTGTACCCGTTATCACCCTTCTTTGGGCGAAAACACTAGTACTGAACAGCAGGAGTAGAAAAATTAATAAGTAGTTTTTTCTCATAGTCGTGGGTTTGGGTTTCTGGAATAAATAATCATTGGTTTTTAAATGGTTAGTATTAGTAATTGGTACCGAGGAATAAATGACGCTACTTTCCAGTATGTAATCGATTGCCGGTAGAAGCAAACTTAGCGGCTGCGGAAAACAAAAAGGGGTAAAAATAGACCAGAAAGGTGTAAATTTTGGATAAAAACAATATTATAAAATGCTTTTCAAAGGCTTACAAAAGCAAAATATCGCTTTTAAGTTTCAAACTATAGCTTTGATTGAGCCTGGACAAAACGTAAAGATTATACAAGCAGGTAGTTTAACTGATCTCAATGGTTTGCCCGGCCAATACACTTTTTTGACCGGCTAAAAGCTGCAATTTGCTTTAAGCAGTGAAAAATCTGCCGCACGTCCCCCCGGCGTAAGTAGGATTTTGAAAAAGATAACGATAATTCGGGCTATTGTACGTAAATGTAAAACTCCAAAGAAAGGATATCAGACCCGATTTTAAGATAAATGTAAACTACGC
>Ga0302303_10002023_pt1 | contig 12584 bp, 10 predicted proteins | sample III_Palsa_E2_1_FD_194542 | JGI IMG/M metagenome (GOLD analysis project Ga0302303, IMG submission 194542) | Peat permafrost microbial communities from Stordalen Mire near Abisko, Sweden - III_Palsa_E2_1 | ecosystem: Environmental > Terrestrial > Soil > Palsa > Peat permafrost | place: Sweden... | reverse complement strand
GCGAACCCGATTTGACCGGCGCGATGATGTCCACGAGGCCTTCATGAGCCTTGGATGCTCGATGATTTGCTGGCGAAGGCTTCATAGTTTCAGCGGCTATTTTTAGAAGCTCTTAGCGTTAAATCCTCGTGCTGGTGGATGGAATTGCTATCCAGCGCCAGGGCACTAGATTAGTAGGCATACCGCTAATGAGCGACTCAGAAATGGACAGGGCGTTGTGGGATATGGCCAACGCCATTACCGCGTTTGCGATTGTGCAGACGATTGCTTTTGTCTATGTCACTCTTCAACGCGAAGCAGGGAAAGCTTTAGCAACGCGCTTTGCAGTGAGTTGGATTCGAAGGCTAACTCCCATTTTTGCCATGGGCTATGTTCTGACGATTTGGGGCTGCTATTGGTGCCGACCTACGCCGGGTATTCACTGGGCCGCATGGTTCTTTTCCAGCCTAGGACGTAGCATTGTCGTCGTCTTTATGGGCAGCATCCCTATAATCTCAACTCTTGCTTCGAGAGCTCTCCCGAAGGCGAGATAACCAGCCGCACGTGACATCGACAAGCCTTCTTATAGTTCCGAGGCTGAGAGCAAAAGGCAATCGAGCTGTGGACCAATGGTATCTCCCGTTGCTAAAAGCGTTCAGAGTGGCCTCGGCAGGTATATTATCCTTACCACGGCCAGGCTCGGCACTGAGGCTTGGGCACGCGGCGTTCGTTTCGACCGCCACAAATGAGATTTTCAAAGATCTCGTTGTGCAGGTGTGCCTTGATCTTCCAAAACGTGGCCTCGACGCCCTCCTCCTAAGCCTGCACGAACGGACTCTCGCAACATAATCATGCGACAGGTTCCGACGAAGAGCGCATCGCTTCGTATGTACGGCGTGTCTTTCGACAAGCTTGTAGATCTCGATAACAGTATCCCATACTTCGAGACAGCCTTCGTGTAGGCATGTCATGGCGCCGCCACGCACGGGTCCCACACTGAGATTAGCGGTGTGAGCTGTGTTGCATTATGGGGCGTTCACATAGAGCGGGACATCCTTCAATTCGGGTAATTTGGCACTGCTTCCGGCCGCTTGCAATGCGACGCCAAGCACCTCGTTTACATCGTCCGTGACTAACTTCACTACTCGCCTAGCATCGTTACGAAGCAAATCCTGACAAGTCAGCACTGTACGCGTGAATGCTCCCAAGGCTTGCCGCACGGGATCTGCCTTGCCTTCGCGCACAGCCTTTCGTAAATCCTCATAGGGTTGAACCAGGTCGGGTATCATGAACCAGTCATCCTTCCTTATTGAACTGCTGAGGCGGAAAAGCATGTATGGGTATTGGGACAACGATCCCCCACCCTTCAAGAGAAGCCGGAAGTCGTTCTTATCGACCAAAACGTTGGCTGGATCGACGGCTCCTTTTGGGGCCCGCATAACGAAATACCACCCTGTCCGAGGTGGATTAGGTGCCCACGAGATCCCAATTTCCAGAATTGATTCGTCTGAACTGCCCGTCAGAAGGCCGATGCCCAACTTCAGCGGCTCGACAAAAGGCATGGCAGCACTAACATACGAGACACCTGCCACCTCTGCCATCTTCTCAAGCACGCTGACAAACGGAGCGACCAAATCCGCGCTCTTTACCGAGAATAAACCCATTTCCATGTCAAGTGATCCGCCGCGATACGGAACGTCTCGCAGTAAAGGTCGATCCAACTGAATAATTCGATCAATTCGACTAGCGTCGGCGTCCCTCAAATCGTTCGGCGTCGTGACGGTTTGGAAGACCGCTTCCTGTCCACTCAAATGCGGGAGTCCGATGTAGCTGTGGACCGTTCCGTAGAATTTACTAATACCTTTTCTGACATCTACCACTCTGAGGGAACGCAAGGCGACGCTGACGTACATTTGCTCAGCGACAAGCTCACTCGGAACAAGGCCATCCGGCACTTGCTCGAGTGGCGCAAAAATCCATTCTTCCGCTTTTGTCCGCCAAATCTTGGCCCACCAACCCATTGCTTGCCTCCCACAGCTCGGTCAAAACGCGACAAGATTTAACGAGGTGAACACTGACTCAGCCCAAATCCAGGCCGACTGCGCAGGTGTGGCATTTATGCCTGTCCTATAGAACGCAAAGCCCAAAATGTAGTTTGCGCCATCCAGCAACGCTGCGCCGGAATCGCCTTGTGCAGTCTTGTCGTCAGTAAAAACCTTGAGCTGGTTGTATGGCTGCACGAAAGGAATGTCGGGACTCCATCCTTCGATGGTCGCTGACATCGTCCCAGATACAAGTCCGTCGAACTTTACAGACTCATTCTGCCTGGGAGACACCCCCTTCAACGGTCCGGCGGTGGTGTTGGGGGTACTTGGCAGCGTCGTCACTTCCACAAAACACGCATCACATACGGGATCGGAATCTCGAATCGTTCCCGGCTGCCCATCAACGGTAACGCTGGTACCGATGCACAACGATTTTGCCGAACCGCCTACTCCATGCAACGAACAGGTAACACCTGTCCGGTTTTGGGAGTCGCGGACGACAGTGCCGGCGGTGGAATTTGGCGCAGCACCACCGACAGCCACGCCCCAAGGCTTCGGCGGTACTGCGGTGTATTCAATCGCGGGCAAAGCGGCTGCGATAATACTCACGGGTCGCGCAGCGAGAGTTTTAACTGCAAAATCCGGTCCAATTGCACCCATGATCCCATGGTAATGCCGAAGAGTGGAGAGCGAAACCGCTGAGGTTTGCTCCAATATTGCCAATTCCGTCATCCGACGTCTTCGCCAATTTTCCCAAGCTTGGCGCAGATCGAGCTTATTAGCCTTGAGGCGTATCACAGCTGGAGTGGGTGACGCGAAGTCTCGATCAAGCACGATTAACGTGTAGCTGGCAGGAGAGGAACTCCCGAGTGGTACTACAATTGTCTCAACGCTCGCCAAAGGGCGGTGTGTTGAACCGATCTCGTTCAAGAGAACTCGGTATTCTCTGGCAGACATCGCAATCTGCCAAAAAACCGTCGCCAATAGAGGCTCTACTCGCGTGGCATCTTGCAGCAATTGGGAGATTCTGCGGTGCGCAGTGCCGTTATCGATTTTGGCAAAATCATCTCCTGCAGAGCGAATAGTGTCGTGCTTCTCCGCGAACTCCCGCAGATTCATAAAGCCGCTCCCAAATAATGGTCTTAAATGATGTCTTGCCTTGCCACAATGTCAAGGCGCGCCAGTTCTCAAACAACTGCCAAGGTTTCGCGGTCGACGGTGCCCGTGTTCCAGACGCCGCATCGCATTTCGCCGACCCGTCGAGTTCATTGGAGCGCGAGATTAGAACTGATATGCGGGCCGACGCTGGAGCCTTTGCAAACCCTGAAGGTCGATCTAGCCTATCGTCTCGCTACGCCGATCGTCGTGGCATCTGCCCGGAGGTAGGAAAAAAACGGCAGGGTTTCTCCAAAGCCGAAAAATTTGTAACCAATGCTGTACACAATTTGCTGGAAAACATGGTCGAAATGGTGTACATGGACAACTGTTGACGCGCGACGTAGATCGCGGCAATTTCGCTAGTTGCAGTCGAAAACAAGAGTTAGGAAATTCGAGCCTAAACGCCTCATAACCCGGAGGTCGGAGGTTCGAATCCTCCCCCCGCTACTAGTAAATGGTTGAAGGCCAGCCACTTAGGCTGGCCTTCACTTTAGGTACCTGCTGCGGTGTACACATTATGGTCTTTCAGATGGCACTTTCGCCGCTTCTCTTTCCTCGAAATTCGCTGAACAACGCCACCTTTTGTTTGTTCGTCGGTGTGAGAACCCGGAGGTCACGGAAAATTGTAACCGATTGCCAATATGGCGCTTCCGCGAACGCCCTCGTAACAAATGTGACTCTCACATCTCCGCGCACCAGGATTTCCAAAGCATTCTATAGCACGTTTCAATGTCGCGCGCGAAGCGCGGCCCATCCATCAGCGGGCTGCTGTTCAGCCGATCTCGCATAGTCGATCGCAACTCAGCCAAACGCGGAAGATCACTGGCCAGTTCAATTGCCGTCTGTAGATATCGAGCTTCAGATTCGGTTGCCAGATATCCCAGCCCGACGTTGGAAAGAATCGTCAACCCGCTCCGCGTAAATCCGGCGGTTCCCACCAGGCTCACGGTGGGGACGCCCATCCACATGGCGTCGCACGTTGTCGTTCCGCCGGGATATGGAAATGGATCCAACGCGATGTCGATCGAGAGATATTGTGCGAAATACTTGATCAACGTCTGAGAATCGGCAAATTCCAATCGTGCTGAATCGATTCCTTCTGCGGCAAACCGCTCGATTACTTTCTGCCGATGCTCGCCGCGATGAGTATGCAGCAGTAGCCGAGAGTCTTTGACTGATCGAATCAGTTTGATCCACAAATCCAATGTCTGCGGCGATACTTTGCAAAAGTTGTTGAGACTGGCAAATGTCACGCCTCTGCCGGACAGCGCCGGCAACTCGTTCACATCGGGCGTTTTGATTCCCGGATCGTAGCACCAATACGTCCGCGGCAACCGGACTGACTTTTCGGAATAAAATGCGTCCGTGATACCGGGCGGATCGAGAAGTGCGTCCGTCAGCCGATAGTCGATCGCATCGAGTCCGGTGGTTGAACAATAAGCCAGATATGAAATCTGCACCGGCGCGGGCCGGCGCGCAAAAGTCAGTAGACGATGATCGCGCATGTGCATGGTTAGATCGACGAGAATGTCGATTTTGTCGGCGCACACCCGATCAGCAAGCGCATCATCCTTCATGCCCAAGGTCGGTATCCATTGATCTGATTTTGTTCGCAAGCGGCGCGTGATGGCATCCGGCCTGCGAACCGCCGAGTAGCTGAAAACTTCAGTCTGCTCGTGATCTTGTGCGTCGAAAAGCCGCAAAAGAAATCGGCCGACGGGATGTTCGCGAAAGTTCGGTGATACGTATCCAATCCGCAGCCGACGCTCGGGCGCCGGCGAATTTTCATGAGGCCGATGATGAATCTTTAGCGGCTCGGCAAACCGCCGGCTCCATGCTCGGTGTTCGCGCAGCAACGCTGCCGGATCGTGATGCGGATCGAAGTGCATCATATAAACGAGATTGCTGTGGCACTTCATAAACTGGGGATCGGCCTGCGCAACCTTCCGATAGCATGCCAGCGCCCCGTCAAAATCCCCCGCGTCCCGCAATGCTGATCCCAGATTATGCCGCGATTCCAGATGCCCCGGCTCAAGGGATAGCGATTTGCGATACGCATTGATGGCCGCATCGATATGGCCGCGGAGTTGGACGGCTACACCCAGCTTGAAATACGAATCCGCGTCCCCCGCGCGCTCGGCCATCAACTGCCAGCACCGGATCATCGCTGCTTCAAATCGCTCAACATCTTTCACCTTGCCGATTGTTGAAAACGGGTCCGCACCCGGTTTCAGCGTCAGCGCCCGGCAATACGCGGCCGCCGCCGACTCTATGTCGCCAAGATCGGTCAGGGCATTGCCCAAACGCGTGTGAGCACCAACGCTGCGCGAATCAATCTCGATCGCGCGCTGGAACGCATCGATCGACGCCGGAAGATTCCCACCACGCTGGCAGGTAATTCCCAGACGAAACCACCAATCAGCAACTTGCGGATTGATCCGCAGCGCCCCACGATAGACATCCGCTGCCTCGGCAAATCGCCGCGCTTCTAGCAAAACATCGCCAAGATTAATGTGAAACTCCAGAACATCCGGCTGCCGCTCGATTGTTTGCTTCCACGTATCGATCGCTTCTTCGTAGCGACCGCATTTTTGCAAAACTTCTGCAAGCCCCGGAAAAATCCCCGGCTCATCTGGATTCAATTCTCGCGCCCTGACAAATGACCTGATCGCATCTTCCAGCAAGCCCGCTCGGCGTTGTACTTTTCCCAACTCCACCAACCATCGCACATTTCGCGGCTGAACATCGACCGCGCGATTCAAGAATGAAGCAGATAATTGGAGATTTCCCCGACGCGCCGTTGTCAGCGCTGCAAGATACAACGCCTCGGCCATCTTCGGATCACCCGCCAGCACTTGCCGGCAAAGATCCTCCGCTGCGCGCAGCCGCCCAGCATCAAAATGCTGGCGTGCGATTAATATTTTCTGAGCGGGCGTCAGGTCGTGCATCGAACGCCAATTATAAATTCAATTCGCGGGAATGGATTGCGGCAGCTTCGGGCATCGAGCACAGGGCGGGGGAATCAGGGCCGTGGGCTCGTGATCGCTTTCGTTTTGTCCGCGTTGCCAGCTTTGGCCGAAAAGGTCTTGCCACGTCCGTTTTCACCTCGGCGTGAAAATCTTCGAATAAATCATCCCTTTCCACGACTACCCCTCAGAACCGAGCGGCGGACCGCCCGGATTATTATCTAGCGAGGTGATGCCATGTTATGGAAAGCAATGAAGTTAAGTGCAGTTGCGATCGGTGGAGGAGCCATTTTAGGTGGATTGATCTTCGGATCCGATCTGGCCAGTTACATCCGAAGTTCATCCAATTCGATCTCCCGGTCCATCAAGGACAACATACCGCTCGATTTTCAGATCACCCGGGCTCGTGACCTGCTGGCGGGCACGGATTCGGAGATGCGCAAAAATGTGCGATTGATGGCCGAAGAGGAGGTCGATATTGCTTCGCTGCGAACCGATATCGATCGCGCCAAAGAGTCCCTGGATGAGGAAAGGGCGCGGCTGCAAAAATTGCGAGATGATCTGGCAACCACGCAGAAGAGTTTCACCTTTGGCGAATTTACTTACAGCCGTGAACAACTCACGCAGGAATTGGCCCGGCGTTTTAAGTTCTACCAGGAGGCCGAATCCGCGCTGGAACAGAGACGGCAGATTCTGGCGAATCGACAAAAGGCGCTTGCCACGGCTTCGCAAGCCATGGAAGTAGCCCGTGCGCAGCGCGTGACCTTGCAGTCCGAAATCGATGCACTCCAGGGCCGCTGTCGCCTGGTCGAAGCGACATCCGGCGGAACGGATGTTCATTTCGATAACACCAAGTTGGCTCAAGCAGAACAGGTTGTTGGCGAAGTTCGTCGGCAACTTGACATCTCCGAGCATGTGCTCGCACAGGAAGCCAAATTCACCGACCCGATGGCGATCAATGTAATGGACGAGAAGGACCTTCTCAAAAAAGTTGATGCGCACCTTGCGCAGTCCCATGCGATGGAACCGAGCGTGCCGAGCCCTCTGTCGGATACGGCCGCTGCGATCGACAACCATTAGGGCACATCGCCAGTCCATATGGTATGCGATTGCATTTACCTGAGTTTGTCATGGAAAGACCTGCTATTGAATCTAGTTCCAGCGATGACGGCCAAACAGTCACCCAGGTTCAAGATAGCTTTGAACAGGCGCAGCGGATGGTGAAGGATCTGGAGCAGTTTCTTAACGCCGCGCTTGATGGCTCGGGACTGACAGAGAGCTCATTTCGTTGGCCGTTGCGGTACAATTCAGGGCGTTCTGCGGATATTCAAGGCTGTGTTACCAGGAATTGAAACCGTGTTGATGGTGCGGCTTAAACAATGCGAATGTGCCCTGTCCGATGGCCTGTTGGACGAGGCGTATGATCTGGCGGTTCAGCCGGATCTGCGGGGCCATCGTCGTGGGCAACATTTGATCGAGAAGCTCGTGAAGGCATTCGTCGAACGTGGCCGGCAACATTTGGCGGCTGGTCGATTGCTGCAGGCGAGTATCGATTCCGAAAAGGCTGGGCGACTCGGTGGGAATCTCGGGACTGTCGCCCAATTGCGGATGGCGATCAAGAATGCGTTGCAGAGCGAAGACCGGGCGAATCAGGAATTCGGCAAGGTTCTTGGCGATGCACGGCGTAACATGGATCAGGGTCAATTGAGCGTGGCCGAAAAAATGCTCGCTGCGATCGATACCTCAGATGCACGGGTGGACGGATTCAAGCAGGATATTGCGGGACGTCGCTTAGCCATCGAAGCGGGGCTGAAGAAAGCGTCGGAAGCACTCGCCGCCGGGAATTGGGAAGCTGCGATCGACTTCATTGCCCCTCTGCGCCGTGGATGTACGCAAGATGCCGGTCTTCGAAAGCTATGCGGTGAGATCAGGGATCATTTGGCCAGGGAAACAATCGCGGCATTTGAGGCCGGCCGGCTCAACGTTGTTGCGGGTCTTCTCGCTGGATTAGACCGATTGCCGATTCAAAGCGTGGATACCGATAATTTGCGAGCGACTCTCAACCAATGCCGCATGGCTTACGCCGCCATTGAGAATGGCCAACCCCACGACGCCGAGGCGGTACTACGAAGGCTTTGCTCTCTGTGGCCGAAAGCTACATGGTTGGCAGCAGCCGCAGACCGAACCAAGGAACTCGGCGCGGCACTTTCAGTTATTCGGAGCAGCCCATTGTCGTTGGTAGCCATGGCTTCCGATCGAACTAACCAAACTTCGCCAACCACTTCGCCAGCCGTCGCCGCACCGCCGCACATTCCGCAACCGAATGTGATGACGCCAGGATCGTTCTGCCTGCATGTCGATGGTATCGGAAGCTTTCAAGTTTTTACCAGCTCGTCCATCACGATCGGGCCGATTGGCTCCTCCCGTGCCGTGGATGTTCCGTTGATGCTGGACGTCGGCGTGCCGGTCGTAACCATTTCACGATCTGACGAGGATTATTTTTTGAAAGCCGCTCGGCCGGTCGTCGTAAATGATCAGCAAGCCGTCAATAAGCTATTGAATAGCGGGGATCGAATCGGCTTAGGATCGCGCTGTCGAGTCACCTTTCGCCGGCCAAGTGCTGCGAGCACGACCGCGGTGCTGGACTTGTCGGGGACACGATTATCCAACTCGAATGTTCGGACGGTGTTATTAATGGATCGTGAAATCATCATAGGACCAGGATCAAGCGCCCATATCCGCGCTGATGATTTACCCGCCCCGCTGGTGCTGCAACGTCGCGGCGACGGATTATTTTGCCGGTCTACGACCGAAATGACCGTCAATGAAAAGCCGGTTGGCCTGGCCGCAGAAGTTCCGCTGGGGGCTCACGTTTCTGTTGGATCCCTTCGTTTCGTCGTCGTCAGGGAGCAGAGGACATGACACTCGAAGAACCAGTTATGGCACGGGGTTTCCAGTACAAGCACGGCGATCGACCGCTGGATGGGTTCACTATCCAGCGCGCGGCCGGCCGGGGGGGGTTCGGCGAAGTGTATCAAGCTGTCAGCGACAGCGGCCGTGAGGTGGCGCTCAAGCTGGTGCATACCTATGAGCAAATCGAATTGCGCGGCATCAGCCAGTGTATGAACCTCAAGAGTCCACATTTGGTCACCATCTTCGATGTGAAATACGGCGAAGACGGCCGGCCGTGGGTGATCATGGAGTTTGTCTCGGGACCGTCGCTGCGAGAGTTGCTCGACGCCGCACCATCTGGACTTGGCGTCGCCAAAGCAGCGTTCTTTCTGCGGGAAATCGGCAAGGGGCTGACGTATCTGCACGACTGTGGAATTGTCCACCGCGATCTGAAGCCCGGAAACATCTTTTATGAAAACGGCTATGTCAAAATCGGCGATTACGGCCTGAGCAAAGCGATGAGCCTCACCCGACACAGTGGCCAAACCGTCGCCGTCGGCACACTACATTACATGGCTCCGGAAATTGGCGAGGGGCGATACGACCGCAGCATCGACATCTATGCCATGGGCGCTTTGCTATTCGAGATGCTCACCGGGCAGGTGCCGTTTTTTGGATCAAGCCCGGCCGAGGTGCTGATGAAGCATCTGACGGCGGATGTGAATCTTGATGGAATCGAAGAGCCACTGAAATCCGTGATTCGCAAAGCGATGGCGAAGAATCCGGCCGATCGCTACCAGAGTGTTCAGGAGATGGTCGAGGCGGTGTATGGATCGGATGAGATTCGCAACAGTGTCACGCAGTTTTCGCCGGAGAGTTTGACGATGGTGGCGGGCCGAATTGCTGGGAACGTTGGCAGCAGTGGGAACAGGCCGGCGGAAGATTGGCGAATGAGGGGGGAACAGAGAAAGCAGAAGATGCGGCGTTGGGGCAAAAAATGGTGGAAGTCCAAAGACGACTTATTCGGAGATGCCTCTGCCGCACCGGACCCGATAGCCTGGCCTGGGCGGATTTTTCTTGCGGTGGCAGCTGCGGGGTTGGCGGCATTTATAGTGGCCTCGCTGGCCGATCAGTCGTTCGCTGCTGATGAAGCTTGCTGGACATTTTTATCAATAATGGGAGCCGCGGTTGGAGCGATGCTTTCATGGCGATTTATTTCGCCGGGATTAGCGGGTGAATCGACATGGTTTCAGCGGTTTGCGATCGGCGCACCTGCGGCATTGGCGGCAATGCTCCTGAGCGCGCCGGCGTGGGCCGACCCGCTGCATCCCCGCAATGAGGGAAATCTGATGCTGGCGAGCTTTATCGGCTTGCTGGTGCTTGATTGGAAAAAGCGACTTTCTCCGTTTCGTAAGGATCGGCTATCGCTCAGCCTGGCCATCACGGCAGCCATCGCGGTGTTAATCCTCTGCGGCATGTTTAATCTCGGTGACCAGCAATCGCCAATGGTCTTTGCCACGGTGATCGGTGCATCGGTGGCAACCGGACTGTGCGCGCCCAAGAGTCCGCGTCGGCTCAAATCAAAGCCATCGGAACAAACAGCCGCACCGTTTCCAAGTCCCGGTCCGACACCGTCGCCAATGGCGATGCCACCCATACCTCCAATCCCACCGATTCCTCCGGTTCCACCAATTCTACCGGCCTCGTTCCGGTCGCCGTTCGACGGTGCATTTGGTCAACGCCGCACCGGAGAGAAAAACCGCACGGTGTGGGTGATCGCAATGGTGGTCATGGCGATGTTTTTCCTGGGCATATTCCCATTTCGGATAACAGGGGGCGGAATCTTTCCGATGCGCGTGTTCGGAATCTCGGCCTTCATGCCAATAGTCCTGATTTTGGTAGTCTTCTCGCTGTTCCGCCGGAACAAAGAGTCTTCAACGCGAGAATCCTTCGGCGCTGGGCAGCCGATTTCGCAGTTCAGCAGCAGCGGCGCGGCGGTGGCTTTGGGGATTGGCCGGTGGCTTCTTTCGCTAATCGGGACAGTGTTGCTGTGGGCATCTCTTATTCTGGCATTTTCATGGCTCGTCAATTTGCCGGGCGTGATTGTGGCGATTCAAAGGCATCAGCCCTACGTGGCTGAGGGAAGCTTCCTCGATGCCGCGGCTGGATCGCACTGGCCGAATATTGTGCGAAGCCTGGCCGCTTTTGCTGCGTGTGTCCTGGGGTTTGTGTCGGTGATTGTTCTGATGCTGGCGCGGCGCAGCCGGGGAGCGTTGCACATGATGCGGGCGCTGATCGGCGCTGGATTGCTTTTTGTGGCAGTGTTTGCATTCGCCGCTTCATTGCCGAGCTGGTCGAATTTTCAGATTTCACCTCGTTTCGACGAGTGGATTGCGGAATATCTTCAGAAGATCGATTCAGCCAGGGCAATCGTGGCGGCGGTGATTTGTGCGCTGGGCATGACGGTAATTATGTGGCCCCCAAAAAAGCGGAGTTTTGTTGCTATAGCACCGAGTACACCCATGAGTGAAGTCGGAAAGGCTTGATCCATGGCTCGCACGCTGCACAACTGGATGCGCGGTCTGGTGTTCCTCATGCTGGTAATTGGCACGGCGTGGATTCTGCGGAGCTATCGGCTGGCCATTGAGTTGAAAGATCGGGGGCAGGCGATAGCCTCGTCCACCCATGCGGCGGTGGATTTGCGGACTGCCTTCCGATCGTTGAGCGGCGATTCGCATCCGCACGCCACCACGAAACCGTGGATGGATAATTTGGCCGGCTATGAGCAAGCGCATCCCGGCAAATGGATTGTGGGTCAGAGCAAAGTGGTATGTGTATCGCAGTCGGAGGCGATCGCGGCGGCTCGGGATGATGCGGCGAGCAAAATCGGCGATCTGATTCAAACGCCCGATTTGTCGACGGAGAAACATGATTGGATCGTACGGCGCATCGCGGCCGATGTACGTAATGGCCAGATGCAGACCGATTCGGAGACGGAGCAGTTTGATCGGCCTTACGGGACAGTGTGGATTGGATCGGTGCTAATTGATGCCTCTCCGGACCAACTCAGGCCGCTGATTCAGCAATATAGGATCGACGCTAACGAGCGCATGCTCCTGGTATCTGCTATGCGGCTGGCGGCGATTGGAATATTGGTCATGGCGTGGCTGGCCTATTTTCCAATCAACTTCGCCACCAAAGGATTTTTTGCCAAGCGTCTGCGATTCAGCGCTACGGCGATAACGGCAGCCGTGGTGCTCTTTTTGGTTTGAGTGATTCGTGGCCCATCATTTGAATGCCAGTGCGGTTAAAATACCTCGGCTATGCAAGAACCAAGCGAAGCGGATCGGTATCTGCTGGAAGAAATTCGCCGTGGTAGTGGCGAGGCGTGGTCGCAGCTTGTCGATCGCTATCAGGGCCGGCTCATCGCTTATGCCCGCCGTCATGCCCCCCAAGGCATCGAGCCCGAAGATCTGGTTCAAGATACCTTTGTCCTCTTCCTTCGTGGCGTGGCCGGTTTTCGTGGAGACGCCAGCCTTGAAAC
>Ga0302303_10002021_pt1 | contig 12585 bp, 10 predicted proteins | sample III_Palsa_E2_1_FD_194542 | JGI IMG/M metagenome (GOLD analysis project Ga0302303, IMG submission 194542) | Peat permafrost microbial communities from Stordalen Mire near Abisko, Sweden - III_Palsa_E2_1 | ecosystem: Environmental > Terrestrial > Soil > Palsa > Peat permafrost | place: Sweden... | reverse complement strand
GCCATGTCCGTGGGGCCACCGCCGCCTGCGTAACATTCGTCGGAACCGCAGTTCAGCGCACCCAGCTTATCGATATAGGTATTGTCGCTACCCCCGACTTCCCACGCCAGCGGGCTATAGGCTGCCGTCAGGGCTGCATATGCCTGGGATTGGTTCTGGTAATAATTGGATTCCAATACCAACCCTTTCGGCTGGACATTGAGAAAGCTCTTGCCGCAGGAGACCAGCAATCCGGTGGCCCCTATATATAGCAGCAGATGAGAAATATGTTTCATTTTCATTGTCGTCAAGATTTAATCGTTAGAAACCTACATTGAGTCCCACCAGGAAAGAACGCGCCTGGGGATAGATACCGTTGTCCACACCATATTGATTGGCATTCCCTGTCCCGATGCCTTGGGAACCACCGATTTCCGGATCGAACCCGTTGTATTTGGTAAGGGTGATCAGGTTATTGCCGCTGACATAGATCCGGATCTTCGTAAACCCGATATGGCTGGTGAGGTTATGAGGAAGCGTATACCCGAGCTGAAGGGTTTTCAGTTTCAGATAAGAGCCATTCTGAAGGTAAAACGAAGTGGGATTGGAAAAATTTCCATTAGGATCGCCATCCACTAAACGCGGATAATTATTGGAAGTCCCCGGACCCGTCCAGCGATCAAGCGCCGTTGACATATAATTGGCGGCAGTAATGTCCAACCGGCGATAACCCTGGAAAATCTGGTTACCGGCTACGCCCTGGGCAAACAATACCACGTCAAAGTTTTTGTAGGCGGCATTGATATTGAATCCAAAGGTCCAGTCAGGGAGAGGATTTCCAATGTAAGTCCGGTCAGCCTGTGTGATCGCACCATCTCCATCCAGATCGGCATACTTAAAGTCGCCCGGTTTGGCATTGGGTTGGATGAGCTGGCCACCTTTGTTTACATAGTTGTTGATCTGTGCCTGGGTCTGGAAAATACCTTCGGTTTTGAAACCGTAAAAGGCGTCCATCGGATGTCCGTCAGCCACACGGCTGATTTCATAACCGCTGGCCTGGAAATTGGCGCCTACGAAGTATTTGTTCTGAATGCCCAGATTGGTGATCTGATTAGTGATATGCGAGATATTGCCTTTCACTGATAGGTTGACCTGGCCAATCCGCTGGTTATACCCCAATTCCAGTTCCACCCCTTTATCTTCCATGTTGGCAATATTCCCGTAAGGCTCTCCACTGGCGCCGACATATCCCGGAATTTGCTCCTGGAGAAGCATGCCGGACGTCTTTTTCTCAAAAACGTCAAAGCTGGCGTTGAAATGAGTAAAGATCGTCGCATCGAAGCCCGCATCAGCCTGGCTGTTCTGCTCCCATTTCAATTTAGGATTGGCGGGCGCATTGGGACTATACCCGACTACTACACCGCCGCCTTCTCCGAAAGGATAGTTCCGGCCGCCGCTCACAGTGGAAACGTAGAGGAAAGGAGGCAGGTTATCGTTTCCGTTGACCCCGTAACCGGCGCGGATCTTCAGGTCATTAAATACACCATTATTCAGCAGGAATTTTTCCTTGGTAGGCACCCAACCCACGGAAATGGACGGAAAGGGTCCATAGAGATTATCCGGTCCGAAATGGGAAGACCCGTCCCGCCTGAAGTTGGCCGTCAAAAGATATTTTTCCGCGTAGTTGTAGGTGAAGCGGGCTATCAGGGAACTGATCCGGTAGGGCTGCGCTTCGAATCCTCCGGCAATACGATTGGCCGGCGCCAGGCTGTAGTTCATGGAAGCCTCCTGAAAATTGGTCACAGGCAGCCCCAGGTAAGTACCGTTCACACCGGATCCTGTATTGGCCTGTGCACTGGTACCGCCCAGTATATAGAAGTGATGTTCTCCCAAATTGTAGGTATATGAAACAGTGTTATCCCAATTCCAGATAAAGCCCTGGTCGTTTTCCCTGTAAAAGGAAGTATTGGTCAGGTTGGTGGTCGATGAATTCAGGAAGAAAATGGGCGTAAAACTTTCGTTACCATAAAATGCCTGCTTGGCATTAAAACTGGTGGTAAGCTTCAATCCCTTGATGGGTTCCAGGTTCAGGTATACGTTTCCCACCATGTTATGGGACCATCCGTAATTTCCTTGCTGGGTCTGCAGGTAGGCCAAGGGATTCGTTATTTCCTGTCCCACATACTTGGAAATGGCGTATGGCTGTCCCTGTCCATTCTTGATGACAGGTTCCGTACTGTAGGGGTTCTGTGAGAGTACAGTCGGGTCCGTAATGATTTCCGGCGTCGTTGGATCCAGGTTGATGGCCGAACTCAGCGGGCCTCCGAACTCACTGTTGGTATTCAGGCCACCCTGGCTCCGGATGTAGGAATATCCGAAATTCTCTCCGAAAGTAGCCCAGGGCTTGATCTTGAAAGAACTGTTGATACGAGCGTTGAACCTTTTGTAGTTGGAGACCGATTTGGCTACGATCCCTTGCTGGTCGTAATACCCGAATGAAGTGAAGTACAATGCCTTGTCGGTTCCTCCGCTGACACTAATGTCATGGTTTTCCACCAGTGCATTGCTGAAAATAGTGTTCTGCCAATTCGTTCCGGCGCCCAGGGATTGGGGATTCTGAAATATGATACCGTTGCCGGCAGCCAGGGAGGATTCGTTCCTCAACGTGGCATATTGAGTGGCGTTGGTGAGGTCTAATTTCCTTTGTGGAGACTGGGTTCCAAAGTAACCTTCGTAGGAAACCTTAGCCGGACCCTCCCGGCCCTTCTTGGTAGTAATGATAATAACCCCGGCGCCCCCGCGCGAACCATAAATGGCAGCGGAAGCAGCATCTTTGAGAACTTCGATAGACGCGATATCGGCCGGATTCAAATAATCCAACCCGCCCACGTCCACGATCGTACCATCCACCACATATAAAGGCGTATTCCCGTTAATAGAGGTGATACCGCGGATGTTTACGGTGGGTGCAGAGCCAGGAGCCCCGTTGGAGGAGGCAATGGTCACGCCTGACACCCGGCCTTCCAGGGCCTGGTCTGCCCTGGTGACGGGCATATTATCCAGATCGGCGGCCTTTACGGAAGATATGGCCCCCGTAACCAGGCTCTTCTTTTGTGTACCATACCCTACAACGACCACGTCTTCCAGGTTGCCTGCCTTTTCCTGCAAGCCAATGACCGGAGCCTGGTCGGTCCCTACCCGAAATTCCAGGGGATCAGCACCAATGTAAGTGATAACCAATACATTACCTTGTTTTGCCTTGATGGTGAAATTTCCTTGACCATCACTGATAGTGGCCTGGTCCGTGCCCTTTAACCGGACAGTGGCTCCCGCAAGGGGGTTTCCGGTGGTTTTTGAAACGATTCTTCCTGAGATCTGTAGACTTTGCGCCCAAAGAGAGACGGGGAGCGCGCACAGGCAGGTAAGAAAAAACAATACAATCGCTTTTTTCATACACAAGCAGTTTAAAATGAATAGTGGTTTAAAAAATTAACATTCCCTTTTAGAAAAACTAGAGAACAAACCTATCTACATTCCTGCATCAAGGAGAAAAAATGACCACATCAATACCACAACAAAAAAAAATATTACATTGATAATCAATGCATATCAACTACAACAATGCTACATCATAATATTTTTTTGCCTAGCTTAGAGGTCGTTATTAAGTTGTCATATGAGAAATTGCTTGCTATTCATCCTGCTTATTTATTCATTTTCCTATAGGGGAAGCGCCCAAAATTCCATAGGGCTCCCGGAAATCACCAACTATGCGAAGTCTCAGTTCCGGGCAGGCACACAAACCTGGGATATCCACCAGGACAAGGAAGGGGTCATGTATTTCGCCAATAATTCGGGGTTGCTGACTTTTAACGGGCACTATTGGAAGATTTATACCATCCCGAACAAAACCATTGTCCGCTCGGTCCAAGTGGATCCGGGGGGAAGGATTTATGTGGGTGCACAGGATGAGATCGGTTATTTCTTTCCAGGGGCCAACGGGGACCTGGTGTATACCTCTTTAAAAGACCGGATACCCGCATCGGAAAGACAATTTGCGGACGTGTGGGACATTTCCATTATGGGAGATGGTATATTTTTCAGGGCCGAAGACAAAATATTCTTATTTAAAGACAGCACCGTCCAGGTCTTCCCGGCCCCGACAGAATGGCGTTTTATGGGCAGTGAAGGCACTCAGCTCTATGCCCAGGACAAGACAAAAGGCTTGCTCCAATATAAAGGCGGCAACTGGCAGCCCCTCCAGCAGATCTTTGGGGAATCGGATACCTTGGTGACCGCCATCCTGCCTTACAGCACGGATACCCTATTGGTGACAACCTTGAAAAACGGGCTTTTCCTGCTCCACAATGGACGACTTACCCGGAAAAGGACGGATGCAGACGCATTGCTGGCGGCCAACAGGGTCTATTGCGGGGCCACGGTCAATGAAAATGGGTTTGCCCTGGGTACTACTTCAGGGGGGTGCCTGGTGATCAATAAGGAGGGAAAGCTCATTCAGACATTTTCCAGATCTGAAGGAATACAAAACAATAATGTGCTCAGCCTGTTCCTGGACAGGGACCATAACCTTTGGATGGGTTTGGACAATGGAATTGACCTAATAGCTTATAACACAGCTATTAAGCATATTTACCCCGATAAGGATAATCAGGTGGCGGGATACGCCGCCAGGATCTACCAGGGCAAGTTATATATCGGAACTTCGGACGGCCTCTATAGCGTCCCCCTCGACCCTGCCGAAAAGGACCTGAGCTTCTCCAAAGGAAATTTCACTCCCGTCCGCAATACCAAAGGACAGGTCTGGAACCTATCGGAGGTGGATGGACAGTTGCTGATGGGACACCATGAAGGCACCTTCCTGATTAAGGATAATAATGCCATCCCGTTGCTGCCCGGGGAAGGAAGCTGGCAATTTGCCCCGCTCTCCTCCATATACCCTTCTACAGATATTATCGTGGGCTCATATACCGGCCTGGATCTGCTGAAATATAATCAGGGGCAGTTCACTGGCCAGGACAAGCCGGCAGGCCTCCGTGAATCCCTGCGCTTCCTGGCTATTGATAATGACAACCGCATCTGGAGCTCCCACCCTTATCGGGGCGTATATAGATTGGCCGTTTCCCCCGATCACAAGACTGTCTCCTCCCGATTGTACACCCATACCGATGGGCTGCCGACCGACCTCAATAACTATATATACAGGGTGAAGAACCGGGTGGTCGTCGCCACAGAGAAAGGGGTATACGAATATGACGAGGCCCACGACCGCTTTATCCTTTCCGCTTTCATGGAGCCCGTTTTCCACCAGGAAAATATCCGTTATTTAAGGGAAGACGACGACGGGGACATTTGGTTTGTCAGCAATGACCGGGTGGGCGTAGTGGACTACCACAAACCTTCCGATGGGAATTCCTTTACCATCGTATATTTCCCGGAACTCACCGGCGAGACGGTGGGCGGCTTTGAATACCTCTATCCCTATGACAACCAGAATATTTTTATCAGCTTTGATAAAGGGTTCTTTCACCTGAATTATACCCGTTATCTGCAGTCTTCCCCCCACCTGTCCGTCCTTATAGGACAGGTAAGGGCCACCGGTCATAAAGACACCGTCCTGTTCGGGGGCTATTTTTCTGATGGAAGACAGGTCATGGATGCACAAGCCGCAAATGCGGATATAAAACTGCCCAACACCTTGAATTCATTTCATTTTGAATACGCCTCTACACTGTATCAACAGCAAAATAATATTGCCTACTCCTACCAGTTAGCCGGATTTGATAAAGGATGGTCAGACTGGACCAGGAAAACCGAAAAGGATTACACGAATATCCCCGCCGGCACCTATACTTTCATGGTAAAAGCCCGCAACAACCTGGGTAACGAATCCAAACCGGCCTCGTACACTTTTACTGTTAATCCCGCCTGGTATCAAAGCGTGTGGGCCTACCTTCTCTATACCCTACTGCTCTGCGGGATATTGTTCCTGATCTCCCGCTACCAGCGCCAGAAATTCGACAGGCAGGAGCAAAAATACGAGGAGGAACAGGACCGGCTCCGCTACCTGCACCAGTTGGAACTGGACAGCAACGAAAAACAGATTGTCCAGCTAAAAAACGATAACCTGGAAACAGAAGTGAATTTTAAGAACAAGGAATTGGCCTCTGTGACCATGCACCTCGTTCAGCGGGGCAAACTGTTATCCAATATCAAAGAGGAATTGATCCGCCTTCAACGCAATATTGATACTCCCTCCAATGCGCAGGAGTTCAAAAAAGTGATCAGGATGCTAAACGATGATGAGAATAATGAAGAGGACTGGGAACAGTTCTCTATCCACTTTGACCAGGTACACAGCAACTTCCTGACCAATCTGAAAAACCGGTATTCCCTGCTGACTTCTACTGACCTGAAGCTCTGCGCTTATCTCCGGATGAACCTTTCGTCCAAAGAGATCGCCCAGTTAATGAATATTTCCTTGAGAGGGGTGGAGATCAGCCGCTACCGCCTCCGGAAAAAGTTGCTGATCCCCACGGATGCCAACCTATATGATTATCTGATACAGGTGACGACGCATTAGCGGTCGGGCCGCCTTGTTTGCAGGCGGGCCGTCGCCTATTAATATTAATAGGTTACTTCGGTCTGGCGCATCCGGTTACCGCCCCGTACTTCCAGTACGACCCTTCTTTTGGCATTGACAACAGACACGTAATAGGTAGGATCCTTACTATATGGTTTTTCTACCCGGACAGCCTGTGTCAGCACGTATCCTTTATACTTATTGGCAACGGCGGCTACCGTTCCGGCCGGCAGTTCATCCGTCTTTATCGTTTGTGAAGTAGCGATCAATTCCCCATCCGTATCAAAAAGAGAAGCGGTATTGATTCCATTCCAGGTAAATTTGGCTTCGCTGTATTCGTCAGTAACAATCCACGTGACATTGGAAGCTCCTTTGTATTCTGTATTAAAACGGGTGGCGATCTTTTCGTCCACGGTGGATCCGCTGAATGCAAAAGCGCGGGTAACGAATGAAGCGGCAACAACGGCGATGGTGATTATCTTTTTCATTTTTGTTTGTTTTATTGTTTTTAATAAATGGCTATACATGATACAATGCCAACGCTTTGCCACAAAATCGGACAGTCTTCAACTATCTGATAATCAACATATTTAACTTCCCTTTAGAAATACACCATTGTTCAGAACCGGACAGATTCATGTTCGGAACCGGACAATTCTTTGACGATGGAAGACGGGTATGTGGACAGGGCGGCCCACGGGGCCGCCGCCAGAAGGGCCATCATTAGCCGTTTTCCGGCGAGTCGATAACTTCTGCGTATCGACTCGCCGAAAGCGGGCCTCCGGCCCGCTGCCCGAAGGGCCATCATTAGCGGTTGGTCCCGGACACGATAATTTTTAGACATATCGGGTCCGGGACCAACAATTCCACTACCTTTGCGACCGCAGAAAAGCTCTTTTGAACAATGATCAGCAGAAGAAACATCCGGGTAAAAGTGATGCAGACCCTATATACGATTGAGGCACTGGATCACAATACCAAGCCGGGGGAAGAAACGAAGATTCTGGAGGCACACCTGGAGCAATCCCGGCAGTTATTTATCTACCTGGTATGGTTCCTGACCGAAGTAGCCCGCTACGCTGAAGAGGATTCCCGTCACAGGGCCTCCAAGTACTTGCCGTCGGCACAAGACCTCTCTGTCAATACGAAAATATCCGGGAACACCCTCTTATGGAATATCCTGGAATTGCCCTCCTTCGCCCTGGCGGTTGCAAAGGACAAACCCCAACTGATCGACAACGAGGACTGGACGCGTAAAATCTACAACAGACTGGTAGAAAGCCCTTTATATCAGGAGTATGTCACCCTTCAGGAGAGGAATAAGGACTCTGAAAAGGAGATCATGGAATTCATTTTTACCGACCTGATGCTACCGGACGAGGATTTTGTGGGCTTTATAGAGGAAAACTTTGTTCATTGGGATGATGACGCAGAGATGATGAACCTCTTACTGATGGGTTTTCTGCAAAAGCCAAAGTCCTATAATTTCCAGGAATTCTTAGGCAAGGAGAAGGCTAAATTCGCCCGGGACCTGCTGCACACGGTGCTCGGCAAAGAAGAACAACTCTCCCAATTGATTAACCCCCGCTTACAGAACTGGGATGCAGAGCGTATAGCAGTGCTGGACATGATCCTCATGAAGATGGGCGCGGCGGAGTTTCTCTTCTTTGAGACCATCCCCACAAAAGTGACCATTAATGAGTATATAGACCTGGCCAAAGACTACAGTACGGCCCAAAGCGGGCAATTCGTGAACGGTATACTGGATAACATACATAAGGAATTGATGAGTCAGCAATTGATCCACAAAACTTCGCATAAAAATTAAAAATTACCGCACAGCATGTTACCTTAGCGCTTATGCAAAAAGTACTGTTATTTATTCCGATTGCGCTGCTGGCCTTGTCTTGTCATTCTATAGACCAGAATGCAGGAAGCGGGGTCGCTATAGTAAAGGACTCCACGCAGGTCCAGGTAATTGATTCGGCTTATGATTTCGGGAAAGCCACCGAAGGAGATAAGATCGATTTCAGTTTCCGTTTCCGGAATGTAGGGAATAAGCCCCTGATCATTCAAAATGCGACCGCTAGCTGCGGCTGCACCAAACCTACCTGGCCCAAGGAACCGATCCCCCCGGGGGGCATAGCCAGCATTAAGGCGGAATTCAACAGCGAAGGACGAATCGGACCCGCGTTTAAGGTCATACACGTCGTTTCCAATGCCAAACCCGCCTTTCCTGCTATGAAACTGACAGGAGTGGTGGTCAAAAAAGGTTCCTGAACCGATACGTTTTTCATTCAATCATTCAATACTTAACAATGATTCATTCTTCAGCCTCTCTATTCCTGATGGCTCAGCCCGGGGGAAGCGGCAACAGCAGTATTTTCATGATCTACATCGGCCTGATGATCGTCGTTTTCTATTTTTTTATGATCAGGCCTCAGGCTACGAAAGCCAAAAAACAAAAATCTTTTCTGACCAGCCTGGGAAAAGGAGATAAGATTGTGACCATCGCGGGTATCCACGGTACCGTCTACAAAGTCAATGATGATAATGCGACGCTACAGTTGGAAGTCAGCCCAGGATCCTATCTGAAGATCGAAAAGAGCGCCATCAGCATGGAATGGACAGCAGCCCTTCAGAAGACGGCAGCTATACCCGCCGAAACCGGCAAATAAATAGCACCGTTTATATTTTTAAAGAGGCTGTACGGACACGTACGGCCTCTTTGTTTTGTATTTTCAAGGAATATACGACGTATGCTCAAAGTAGGCCTGACAGGGGGAATTGGCAGCGGCAAAAGCACGGTGGCCAAGGTATTTGAAGTGCTGGGCATTCCCGTCTATTATTCCGACGAGGCCTCCAAACGGCTCATGAATACCGACAACGACCTTAAACACGCCATACTGGAAACTTTTGGGCCGGACACTTACGTAGATGGAAAATTGAACAGGGCCTATCTGGCCGCCATTGTTTTCTCGGACAAGGAGAAGCTTTCCAGGCTCAATGCACTCGTCCATCCTGCCACTATATTAGACGGAGAACGATGGATGGCTCAGCAGAAAGGCCCCTACGCCATCAAAGAGAGTTCCCTGCTCTTTGAAGCGGGTATGCAAGGACAATTCGACAAAATCATCGGCGTGAGTGCGCCGGACCCCTTGCGGACAAAACGGGTCATGGAGAGGGATGGCATTACGGCAGAAGAGGTCCGTAAACGGATGCGCAACCAGATCCAGGTGTCCATAAAAATGTTGCTCTGCGACGTGGTCATACTTAATGACAACCTCCATCCCTTGATTCCCCAAGTCCTGGCGCTGGACAAGATGTTCAGGGAAAGTCATTGAACCGGCCCCGGCCGTCTGGGGCAAGCCCTTGAACCGGGCCACCAGCCGTTTGGCCAAGCGGAGGGCCTCACTTACGCAGCAGGTAACACCAGCGCTTCAGTTTCCCTTCAAAATCAAACGGGGTCGTCGCTTTTGTAATATCCCGGATTTCCGAAGCCAGGAGGGCTTCCCGGTCCAATTGAAACCGGGAAAAATTGGTACTGAAGTAGATCGTACCCCCTGGTCTCACCGTTCTCAATACTTTGTTGATCAATTTCACGTGGTCCAGTTGAATATCGAGAAAATCCTTCATCCGTTTGCTGTTGCTAAAAGTAGGCGGATCCAGTATAACCAGATCGAATTGCTCTGTGGGCAAGGTATCCAGGTATTGCAGGACGTCAGCGTGCACAAAGGTTCTCGAAGGCTCTTCCAGCCCATTATGGCGCATATTGTTTTCCGCCCAGCCGAGGTAGGTCTTTGACAGATCCACGGTCGTCACCGACCGGGCGCCTCCGGCAGCGGCATATACCGAAAAGGATCCGGTATAGGCGAACAGGTTCAGGACGTCTTTCCCCGCCGACTCCGACCGCACTCTATCTCTTGTCAGACGGTGATCCAGGAATAGGCCCGTATCCAGGTAGTCAGTCAGGTTCACCAGGAATGATAACCCTCCCTCAGCCACCGGGATGAATTCCCCTTCTGACGCCTTTTTTTCATATTGTCCCTGCCGGCCGGCTTTACGTTCCCGTTGCCTCCAGTATACTTCATCTTCCGGGATACCCAGGACCTCGCTGATCACCGGCACACACTCGTACAGCCATTCATCGTGCTCCTCCTCTTCCATCCCATGCCTGCGGCGATATTCCGCCAGGTAGAGTTTATCGCCGTAATATTCAATACAGAAAGGGAACTCCGGCAGATCATGGTCATAGACCCGATAGCAGGAAATTCCCTGTCTTTTGGCCTGTTTACCCAGGTGGCGATGCACCTTGGTCAACCGGTTGGAAAACATTTGCAATTTATCGTTCGTGCTTTCCGCCATACGTATATTTCGGAGTGGGCCGTCCACTATTTCAACTTAGCCAGCGCCTCCTTGATACGGCTCCAGCCTTTTTCAATATTGGGCAGGCTGTTGGCAAAGGAAAAACGGATACACTTGGGATCCCCGAAAGCATCTCCCATGACCGAACTGACGTGCGCCGTATTGAGCAGGTACATCGAAAGGTCGGAAGCATTCTTCACGGTCGTTGTTCCATCGGATTTTCCATAATAGGAAGAGACATCCGGGAAAATGTAAAAGGCTCCCTGCGGTTCAAAGCACTTCAGCCCCGGAATGTCTTTGACCAATTCCAATACACGCTTCCTTCTTTTGGTAAATTCGGTGACCATATCAAAGGAGGGCTTCAGGTCATGCGTCAACGCGATGACGGCCGCTTTTTGGGCGATAGAGTTGGTGCCGCTGGTGAACTGTCCCTGTAATTTCTCACAGCCTTTGGCCACGGCTACACTTGCCGCAATGTACCCCAGGCGCCATCCGGTCATGGCAAATCCTTTACTAAGACCATTGACGATGATGATGCGGTCTTTTAAATCCGTGAACTGAGCGATGCTCTCGTGCTTGCCTGTAAAATTGATATACTCATATATCTCGTCGGAAATAATAAACACATCGGGATGTTTCCTGAACACCTCTGCCAATCCTTCGAGCTCCGCCTTTGTATATACGGCCCCGGAAGGATTACAGGGGGAAGAGAACAGGAACGCCTTGGTTTTAGGCGTAATAGCGGCCTCCAGTTGGGCGGGCGTAATTTTAAACTCGCTTTCCAGGGTGCTGGGTATTTCTACCACTTTACCGTCAGCAATCTTCACCAGTTCGGAATAGGTTACCCAATAAGGAGTAGGGATGATCACTTCTTCCCCTTCGTCTACGAGCGCCAGGATAATATTAGCCAGGCTCTGTTTTGCCCCTGTGGACACGACGATATTTTCAGGTAAATAATCCAATCCATTGTCCCGCTTGAATTTCACACAAATAGCTTCCCTCAGATCCAAAAATCCCGAAACCGGTGTATAGTGGCTCCAGTTATCCTGAATAGCCTTAATGGCGGCATCCTTGATGTGCTCAGGGGTATCGAAATCGGGTTCCCCCAGGCTAAGGTCGATCACATCAATCCCTTTTGCCCTCAGCTCACGGCCGAGTTTTGCCATTTTCAAGGTTTCCGGTTCATTGAATTTTTCCAGACGGGAGGATAGTTGCATGAGATTGTCTATTTTTTAGTGCGCAAAGGTACAAAACCTGTGGAATCTTTGATGGGTGCGGCCCACAAAAGATCAAAGGCTATCGAATGTTAGTCGTTTAAGCGCGCTAATTCATGGGGATAAAGGCCGTCGTAAATGCCTTGGCACCTGTTGAATCCAATAGCCCCGAAGCCATGATTGTAAACACCTTCCCGGCGGTGGGGGCGTTTAAATTCACCGTGGCGAAAACCGAGTCTGTTCCGGGATTCATTAACTTGAAAAAATAATTGCCTACCGGAAGCGGAATATATTGGGATAAAGTCGCCGAAGAAGGCGCTGAAGAGGATCCTATATAAGGGGAATTGAGATATGGCGTAATCACTGAATCAAGCACATTGTTATACTGCACCTCAATTCCAGCGGAATTAGGGCAGAAATTCAGGA